>Ga0326727_10009265_pt1 | contig 24339 bp, 18 predicted proteins | sample MB2enrmetagenome_FD_207643 | JGI IMG/M metagenome (GOLD analysis project Ga0326727, IMG submission 207643) | Lab enriched peat soil microbial communities from McLean, Ithaca, NY, United States - MB29MY | ecosystem: Environmental > Terrestrial > Soil > Wetlands > Peat | place: USA: New York... | reverse complement strand
GCCGATTTTCGCGAGCTTCGCCTCCAGGGTCCCTCGGTTATCCTCAGGAGCGATTTCGATTTCTCTGCTGAGAAGCATAGGCCCGGTGTCCAAACCGGGATCCATCAGCATGGTTGTCACGCCGGTCGTTTTCTCGCCTTTGAACAGCGCATAATGAACAGGCGCCGCTCCCCGGTACTTCGGCAGGAGCGATCCGTGAACGTTGATGCAGCCGAACTTAGGGATATCGAGGATCGACTTCGGGATAATCTGCCCGAATGACGCCACTACTATCGCTTCAGGATTCATTTTCGTCACGGTTTGGATAAAATCCTCCGTGCGCACCTTCTCCGGCTGAAAAATCGGCAGGTCGTGACTCACAGCGAGCTGCTTCACCGGCGATATGTCAATCTGCCGTCCGCGCCCGGAGGGACGGTCAGGTTGCGTCACCACCCCGATGACCTCGTACCTGGAGTTGAGCAGCGCTTCCAGTGACGGAACGGCAAACTCCCCGGTTCCCATGAAAAGTATTCGCATGATTCTCCAGAAGGCTTTAGGCTTTGGGCTTTAGGCTTTAGGGCCGGAACCCAAAGCGGTTAGCCGTTGGCAGTTAGCGGTCGGCGCCGGAGCATTGGGCTGAGTACAGGGATGATCCGTCCTAGGGGCGTTCCGGAAATACCCAACGCCCAACGCCCAACGCCCAACGCCCAACGCCCAACACCCAACACCCAACACCCAACACCTAACACCCAACGCCTAACGCCTAGCACCTAGCACCTAACACCTAACACCTAACACCTAACACCTAACACCTAACACCTAACACCTAACACCTAACACCTAACACCTAACACCTAACACCTAACACCTAACACCTAACGCCCAACGCCCAACGCCTGATACCTCTACAGCTCTTCTTCCTCTTCCTCGTCCTTAGTCACATAGTGGAGGCTGTCGGGCTCGGCCTTATCCACGAACAGTCTGCCGTAGAGGTGGTCAAGTTCATGCTGGAAGATTCGCGCGAGTAGGCCCTCCGCTTTGAGCTTCACCGGCCGCCCCGAAAGATCAAGACCCCTGATCTCCACTTCCATCGCACGCCGGACCTCGCCTTGAAGGCCGGGTACGCTCAGGCAGCCCTCCTGCCCGATCTGCTCGCCTCTTGTACTGACGATCTTCGGGTTGACAATGACTCCCTCGATCTCGCCGTCGTCGTAAACAAAAATCTTTTGAAGGGTCCCGACCTGATTGGCGGCAAGGCCGACCCCATTTGCGACGTGCATGGTCTCGATCATATCTTCAACGAGCGATTTTGTGGCAGGTGTTAGCCTGGAAACTTCCTTGGCCTGCTTCCGCAGGATCGGATCCGGTAATACAAATATGCTACGTTCTGACATCCCAGTGCCTCATCAAATAAGGAAATTCAGTGAAATAACTGACAGCGCCTAGCTGCTATTGTTATTTGTACGAACCATCCAGTACAGGATTGCCGCTATCAGCAGAAGCGCTACTACAAGAATTTGGAAAACAACGTTCAACCTGCTCAGCATGAAGAGTGCAATGGTAGCCGCAGCTACCCAGATAGCATAGATGACAAGCAGACGTTTTGCATCGATATCGCGCAAACGATCGCGGAAGTCCGCAATCGCCCCAGGTTCGCGACCACAGTCGCCGCAAATTTTCGCGCCGGGCGGATTGTGGAATCGGCAGTGAATGCAGATCACGGGAGGGTGCGCCTGTTCCTCCCTTTCTTCGATCAATCGCTTGAGCCTGTGTGCATCCTGATAACTGTCCGGAGCGCGCTCTACCAGCTCCTGCAATGTTGAAATCGCCTCGTCAAGTCGCCCCTGTTTATAGAGGGAATTGGCCAGAAGAGACCTTGCTGCGAGATTGGTTGGATCTTCTTCGATCGCCGCCCGATAGTTGGTCATGTACGTATCGTCAATAGCCTTATGGATTCTTTGCCCGGCCAAATGGAAGAAGTGATGCCTCAGCACCAAGGCGGAAACTGTCAGTATGCTCAGAACGACCTTCGCCACCGGGGAAGGCATGGCGAACACAATGGCGATCATAACTATGAATATAGTCAGGAACAAGGCGCACTGCAACGCGTTAATGTTGCCGCAAATGTAGTCGCCAACAACATCCCAGACAACCAGGGCAACAACGAGACTAATAAATGCAAACTCGAATGCCAAAAAGAACGCTTCGCCCATTTCTCTTCCTCCACGTTTAGTAAATAAAAGACCTATGGACTCATCTCGCCTGTCGTTTCGTGTTCAGGGCGGCATTATTAAAGAGACGGTTCGGAAGCTGAATTCATCATCATGTTAGCCAAGGACAGCACTTGTACCTGTCATTATAACATTGTGAGCGGATCCACGTCGACCGTAAGCCTGGCACCCGCCATACGGGGCATCGCCTCAATCAGCTTGCGGATAACATGCTGTAAACCATCCGCCCCAAGATCCTTGACCGCCAGGTGCCATCTATATAGTCCTCGGAGTCTCGAAATCGGCGCCGGCGCGGGACCCATCAACTGAACCCTGTCGCCCGGGATGACGGCTCTCAGTTTGGCGGTAAAATCAATGATCCTCTCTTCGGCGTACCCATCCACGGGGTCGCTTGACACAACATTTATCAGGCGCGAGAACGGCGGGTAGTCGCGTTCCTTCCTGCGAGCGATCTCCAGGGCGTAGAACGCGAGGTAATCCTGTCGCGCTGCCGCTCGAATCGCCTCATGTTCCGGCTCGAATGTCTGAATTACCACCTCTCCGGGGGTCACTCCGCGCCCGGCTCGACCGCTCACCTGAGTGAGAAGCTGAAATGTCCTCTCCGAGGCACGGAAGTCCGGGAGATTGAGCGCAGTGTCTGCGCTGATCACTCCAACGAGTGTCACGTTTGGGAAGTCAAGGCCCTTCGCGACCATCTGCGTGCCTACCAGGATGTCCGCTGCCCCGCTTCGGAAGACGTCGAGCAGTTTGGCGTGCGCGCCTTTCTTGGTTGTGGTGTCGCTATCCATTCTAATCACTCTGGCTTCGGGAAAGACGCCTCTGACTTCTTCTTCGACTCGCTCGGTTCCGATGCCGAAGGGACGGAAGTGCGGGCCTTTGCAGGTCGGGCACAGGTCCGGCGCCTGCATACTTTCCCCGCAGTGGTGGCACATGAGCGAGTGATCGGCGGCATGGAACGTGAGCGAAACATCGCAGTTTTCGCATTTGGGCGTGTAGCCGCAGGTCCGGCAGAGTAGAAACGAGGCGTAACCCCGCCGGTTTACGAAGAGAATGGTCTGCTCACCGCGAGCCAGCCGTTCTTCGATCCCATCGTGGAGGAGCTTGCTGAATACGGTCGGCTGCCCGTGGGTGAACTCCTCGCGCATATCGACGATCTCGACAGTGGGAAGCGGGCGATCCTCAACCCTTTTATCTATGACTGCAAGCCTGATTTCGCTTGAAGAGGCACGGTAGAACGTATCGACCGAGGGTGTCGCGCTTCCGAGTATGACCGATGCTCCCTCCGACCGCGCTCGCTCCTCGGCGGCAAGCCGGGCGCTGTACCTCGGCGAATGATCCTGCTTGTACGTCGGCTCGTGCTCCTCATCCACAACCACCAGCTTGAGATTGCGAACGGGGGCGAAAACCGCCGACCTCGGCCCGAGAACCACGGTCGCTTCACCGGTCTCGATTCTGTGCCATTCGTCATGGCGCTCGCCGGGCGACAATCGGCTGTGCAGAATCGCGACCAGATCGCCGAAACGCGAGCGGTAGGCATCCATTAGGTGGGTCGTGAGCGAGATTTCAGGGCAGAGTGAGATTGCGCTTCCACCATCGGCCAGCACGTCCGCGATTGCACGGAGATAAACCTCCGTTTTGCCGCTGCCGGTCACGCCGTATAGCAGGGTGGTCTGAGGGGCATCCTGCTCGAAGCCCTCGCGGATGATCTCCAGCGCATCCTCCTGGCCTCGGGTGAGCGTGTATTCAGGCGCTTTAGCAACCTCGCGGGAGGCGAACGGCTTGCGCCTGATCCTCATGTCCACATTCTCGGCAAGTCCCTTGTCCACAAGCGCCTTGGCCGGGCTAGAAGTTGTGCCCAGCGACTTGAGAAGCTCCGAGCGCCTGATCGGGCCGGTGGATTTCGCCAATTCCTTCAGAATCGCCGATTGTTTCGGGGCTTTGCCAAGCATCGCGTCAATCGGGAGATCGTCTATGTCCGAGAGTTGGAGCCCCTGGACGATCAGCGGTCGCACTTTCGGGAGTTCCAAGGTTCGGATTATCTCAATCGCGCCTCGATTCCTGAGTGCACGGAGGGTAGGAGCATATTTGTCGATGCCGGATTTCATCTTGAGCGTCTCGGAATCCGCCTCGCCACCCATCGTCTGGAGGGTTTGCACCAGCCGCTGTTGTGCAGGTGATGCCGCATGGACATTGTCCGGTGCGATTAGCACCACGTTAGTGCTGACTGTGGCGCTCATCACCTCCGGCACGATCGCCCGCATGGAATGGGCGAGAGGCGCAGCATAGTAATCGGAAATCCAGGAGGCGAGGCTGATAAGACCAGAATTGAGCGAGCACGCCTCGGAGACCACGGCGCTCACGTACTTGATACCGGATATGTTCGGCGCATGGTCGGTCAGGTCAACCACGTATCCGACAACCTCCCGCCCTCCGAAAGGCACGGAAACGCATGCGCCGGCGAAGATATCCTTCACCAGTTCCTCGGGAACCCGGTATGTGAACGCCTGGTCAAGCCCAGGCGCATCTGTATCCACGACTACGTTTGCGTACAAGTTGACTCTCCGGAATGGGATACTGGCAGTTGGCCGTTAGCGGTTAGCAGTTAGCGCCGGAATGGGAGATCGGCTGCCTGGTCGGTCAGATCCGTCTGATCGGTCTGATCCGACGGATTCCGGAAAACCGATCATCCACCCTGGATTCAGGAGAATCCAGCCTCGGGATTGCAAATCCTTCGGGATTGTTCACGTTGACCTTGAGGATCTCAGTACTCAATCCTGTTCATTCCGTTAATCCTGAAGATCGTGTTCAGAAATCATTGACGCCCGGAACCTCCCCCAACCCCCTTGCTTCGCTACGCTCTGGACAGGCTCTTATTAAGGAGGGGAGCTTCACGGAATGCCTTCCTCTATGCCTCAATCCGCAGGGTTTCCGCCATGTCCGTGTCTTCCCATCGGACTTCCAGGTCGGTGCGGCCGAAATGCCCATACGCCGCAGTCGCGCGATAGATCGGGCACGCGAGATCCAGGGATTTGCATATCCCGCCCGGTGAGAGATCGAAGTACTTCGCGATCAACTCCACGATTCGGTGATCCGGTACTTTGCCGGTATCGAAGGTCTGTGCCTGGATGGAGAGCGGCTCCTTTTCGCCGATCGCGTAGGCGATTTGAAGTTCGCATCTCTCCGCCAATCCTGCCGCAACGACGTTCTTGGCAATGTAGCGCATCATATAAGCTGCCGATCTGTCAACCTTGGTCGGGTCCTTCCCGCTGAAGCATCCGCCTCCGTGTCTGGCCATCCCACCGTAAGTGTCAACTATGATCTTTCGACCGGTGAGACCGGTGTCGGCGCGTGGCCCTCCGACCGAGAATACGCCGGTCGGGTTTACCAGGTACTTGGTGTTTTTGTCCAGCAATTCCTCGGGGAGAATCGGATTGATAACCTGCTCCACGACATCTTCGTGAATAGTGCTGAGCGGGATTCCCGGCTGATGCTGGGCTGCGATAAGAACTTTGTCGATTCTAATCGGGCGGTTGTCCTCATATTCCACTGTCACTTGGCTTTTCCCGTCCGGGCGCAGGTAGGGGATGGTATTGTTCTTCCGCATGAACGCAAGCTGCCTGGCAAGCTTGTGAGAGAGCATGATCGGCATCGGCATCAGTTCCGGGGTCTCGGTGCACGCGAAACCGAACATCATCCCCTGATCGCCTGCGCCTCCGGTGTTCACGCCTACGGCGATATCGGGCGACTGAGCTTGAATGGCTGTGAGCACGCCGACATTCTCGAAATCGAAGCCGAAATCGGCATGGATATAGCCGACTTCCTCGATTGTCCTGCGCACGATGCTCGGGATTTCAACATAGGTATTTGTCGAAATCTCGCCCGCCACTAACACCACGCCGGTTGTGACAAGAGTTTCACACGCGACTCTGCCTTGAGGATCGTTGGCCAGGATCGAATCCAAGACGGCGTCCGAAATCTGATCCGCCAGCTTATCGGGATGCCCCTCGGTGACGGATTCGGATGTGAAGAGATGCTTTTCCATGTTCGGTTTCCTTTCTTTGCGGAACGGTTGGAACGTCATCGAAAAATGATCAGTCCTACAGATATACCCGTTGTCTGTCCAAACCCTGCGTGCTTTTTCCAGGTCACTGGTTGATATTCGTTGTGATCGTCCAGTCTATTATATCCAGAGGACGGGTCTGATCGTTCACTGGTTGCACGTTTCGATTCTGATCCATTACATCGCCCGCCTGCTCTATTGCCGTATCAGCGTTTGACACAGTTCGGCTGGTGGTTATATCCACATTGATGAAGTTGTGTCCCGTTGGCCCAAGCGCATCGATCAGGCGGACCACATCAAAGGGATGGTCGGTTGTGATAATATTGACATCCACGGACGTATTGACCGCTCCGATCTGGTTGAGATCGATGGTGAATCCGAGCGTCGCGTCCCCTGGGTTGGGGAGCGTATATCTCACTGGAGCGCCTATCAATTGCGTTTGAAACGGAGCAATGCTGATAATCTGATAGACTAAATACTGCCTTTGGTGGTATTCTACAAAGTGTGTCGCGCCTTGTGTCGATCCATCCGAGGACGTCAGCCACCCCTGACCGGGTAGGCTTGGGAAGAGCGGAACAGGCCCCGGTCCTCCTCCGACGACGTCGATCGGCACGAAATAATAATCATTGTCGTTGACCGGACCGTTGAATGTAATTTGAAACGACATCTCCCGTAAGGACTGCGCCGATTGGCCTTCAGGAAACCGGGCGCATCCGGGGATGAATGCGGAAAAGACTCCGATCAACAAAAGTACGAGAAATCGCCCTTTCATACACGGATTATAGCAGAACGGAACTTAAGCTACAATGCTTGCATTCTTTATCTCTTTGATTTCCGGAGCGCTTCTGGCCGCGGCTTTTCCCAAGCTGAACCTTGCCTGGACTGCATGGTTAGCTATGGCGCCGCTCATTATCTTTACATTCAGCCTGCCGATGAAGCGCGCGCTCGCGTGCGGAATGGCGTTCGGGCTAGGGTTTTTCGGCGTTCTCCTGCACTGGATATCGATCTTCGGAACCCTGCCCTGGATAGCCCTGTGCATTTACCAATCGCTCTTTTTCGTCCTGTTTGTTGCGGTTTCGAGGCTCATCGGCGGCAGACTCGGGAGTTGGGGTCGGCTGATCCTCCTTCCCTCGCTCTGGGTGCTGACCGAGTACCTGAGGGCATCGGGCCTGTTCGGGTTCACGTGGGGTGACATCGGGTATTCGCAATCAACGATTTTGCCGATCGTGCAGCTTTCGAGCGTGACCGGGATATACGGAGTATCGTTCCTGATTGCGCTGGTCAACACGGGAATCGCGAATCTGCTCTTAGTGCATTTCTCAGTTACCGAAGGGAAGGCCTCACGCAGGGGCGTGGGAATGCAGGGATCTGCAGGCGGGGACATAACTTCGTCGAGGGTTGGGTTGGTGGCTTGCATTGCGATGGTCCTCTGCGTGTTTACATTTGGAAGTGTTCAACTCAGGCAGCAGATACCTCGCGACGGCCTCATTCTTCGTGCAGCGGTGATTCAGGGGAATGTGAGCGAAGATATCAAGAACTTCGATACCTTCACCGATTCGTCCTGGCAGGCATATGATAGTTTGACGAGAGAAGCTGCCGGCCGGGGAGCTAATTTCATCGTTTGGCCCGAGACCGTCGTTCCGGGGTGCGTTGGAACGGAGCCTTTCGTTCAATCGAGGCTCCAGTCGATTGCGCGGAACTGGGATGCCGACCTGCTGGTCGGCGGTTGGGATGAGAGAGGGCCTAAGCAGTACAACTCCGCCTTTCTCATCGACAGGCGGCTGGGGGTGGTCGGAAAGTATGCCAAGACGCACCTCGTTCCATTCGGCGAGTTTGTCCCGGCTCGAAAATACCTCCCGTTCCTTCAATACTTCAGAGTGCGCTCCTGCGACACCTCGCCGGGTGATGGATTCAAGATTATGGACAACTGGCCATACAGGATCGGCACAGCTATTTGCTTCGAATCCGCCTTTCCCGAGGCGCTTAGAACGATGACGGGGTCAGGAGCCGATGTTCTCTGCGTGATCACGGATGATGAGTGGTTTGGTCGGAGTGCTGCCGCCGAGCAGCACCTTGCGATGTCGGTCTTTCGTGCGGCGGAAAACCGCCGATACCTCCTTCGGGCTGCCGCGAGCGGATATTCGGCAGTGATCGATCCTTACGGCCGTGTTGTGGCAGTCTCCGGCATCTTCTCTCCGGCGATGCTTCGCCAGGACGTGTGGACACAATCATTCATCACGTCTTACACCCGATTCGGCGATTGGGTGGTCTATTTGTGTGGCGCTTTGGTCATTAGCTCAGTTGTAGCCACACTAAGGAAAAAGAGAAAGAAATGAAGATTTATGACATCACCGCTCCGATATCAGAGGATATGCCGATCTATCCCGGCGATCTGAAAGTTAGGGTCGAGCCGGTCAGCCGAATGTCGGAGGGCGGAAGCTCGAATGTATCGCAACTCTGCATCGGCACGCACGCGGGAACACATGTCGATCCAACATTTCACATGATGGCGGATGGTTGGACCATCGACAAGACGCCTCTGGAATCGTTGGTCGGCCCATGCTTCGTTTGCGATATGCCGGATTTGGATACGATAACAGCGTCCGATCTTGAATCAGCCGCGATACCGGAAGGCATCGAGAGGATTGTCTTCAAGACAAAGAACGCCGGGATGCTAAACGAGGCCGATTTCCGGATGGATTTTGCCTATTTGGAGCCGGATGCCGCGTATTGGCTCGCCGAGCGCCGGATAAAGCTGGTTGGGATAGATTACCTGAGCATCGAGAAGCTGCATTCCCGGACTCATGCCGTTCACCTTAGCCTGATGGGCGCCGGTATCGTAATCGTGGAGGGTCTGAACCTGGAAGATGTTCCGGGCGGGATTTATACTCTCGTCTGCCTGCCTCTCAAAATCATCGGCGGCGACGGCTCACCGGCTCGAGCGATCCTCATTGACGGCAGTTTGTGATCGCACGATGAATAGGAAACCATGGATTTTTCGCATCAGAAGATATGCATCGCTCCTTTAGGCGTTATTAATGAAACAGTGCTGACTCACATAACTTCAGCCGTGGAAGAGGCGTTCGGCATCCCGGTCGTCCGTCTTCCGGCACAGGCTGAGCCTGTATACGCGTTCGACGAGGACAGGGGGCAGTACTATGCTCGGTCGATCTTGCGCGTCCTCAGCCGGAATCTGCCGCCTGATGCCCTCAAAGTCCTTGCTGTGACGGAGGTCGATCTCTTCATTCAGGACATGAACTACGTTTTCGGCGAGGCGGTGGTGAATGGACATGTCGGTGTCATATCGCTGTGCAGACTGCGCCCTGAGTTCTACGGAAAACCGAAAAATGAGCGGCTATTGATCGAGCGCGCGATCAAAGAGGCGATCCACGAACTCGGCCACACTTTCGGACTGCGCCATTCCGCCGATCCATCGAGCGTGATGCACTTCTCGACCGATATTCATGACACTGACCGCAAATCCGCCCATTTTGCAACAAATGAAATCGCCCTTCTCGCCTCGAAGCTGGAAGCCCGTCGCTATGCAGCCTAGGAGCGAGGAGTAACACGAGTAGCGGGAGTAGCTGGAACGAAGTTCGGAATTCCGTATACTCCTCCCACTCCTCATGCTCCCCTTACTCCTCCGTCCCCAAGAGGTTTGCAACCCTCCTGGATTTCCTGTACAATTCCTTCTGAACAAACGACGGAGCAATTCGTCTAACGCTGAAAGCAGCATGCCGAGCAACTGAGGTTGCCGGATGGTTTCTCGAAAGGAGAGCACATTTATGAAGACAGCACGGATTCTAATTGTTACGGTAAGTTTGAGCGCTTTGATCGGCGCTGCGGTATTTGCGCAGGGATATCAGCAGGGGGATAACTCGCAGAACGGCGGGACCTTCGGTCAGCAGGGCGCAGTTCAGCAGGCGCCTCCCGGCGGATTCGGCGGGGGCGGATTCGGTGGCCCCGGCGGTATGGCGGCCATGAGAGGAATGGGACGAACCCAGTTGACCCACCTCCAGGGATCGCTTGTTCCCAACCAGATGACGCTGGATATGTTGTCCACGCAGTTGGGCATGACTGACACTCAGAAGCAGCAGGTCAGCGTGCTTATGTCCGACTATTCTACAGTTTCCAAACCGATCATCGATGCCAGGACGGCAGCCGTCACATCATTCACTACCGAGTTCGGTCAGGATTCCCCGGATCAGACCAAACTCACAACCGCCAGCGACAAGGTCGCGAAGGCAGACAAAGACCTCATCGCGGCGGAGACAACATTCTGGATCGGTTATAAAAAGCTTCTTAGCTCAACCCAGATGACCCAGTTCAATACTCAGGCGCAGCGCATGTTCCAGGGCGGCGGCGGAGGTATGATGGGTCCCAACGGTCGAGGCCGTGGACGCAGAGGCGGTTTCGGCGCACCTCCCGGTATGCCTCCAATGACCCCGGGCGCAGGCGCACCGGGAGATACCAATGCTCCGGCGGCGCCCGCTCCAGGCAATTAGAACTAATATCGAAAGTTAGAAAACCTGGTATTGTTTTCGCTTCAAGCCCCGATGATCTTAGGACATCGGGGCTTCTTCTTGCCCGGATATTTAATCCAAAGTTAATCTGCATTCGGCAAAAGGATTCCGGATTTAGGATTTAATGTTGGAATCCTGTGCAGGCGCCTTGGTGTTGCTATGAAACTCATGGGGCAGTCCAGGTATTGACAACTCGGAGGGTCGGTCGTAGAATGAACTTGCCAATATTGGACGTACAGGAGGTATTATGTATGAATAGCACACGGCGTACTGCCATTCATGTCATATGTTTATCTCTCACTTTGCTTCTGATTTTGCCGGTTCTTGCCGCCAAACTGAACCCTGCGGGAAAATGGTCGATTACGGGCAAGCTTCACACCGGATATAACGATCACCCAAGCTCAAACAGGCCAATGGTATTGTCTGACAAATGGACCGTCAAGGCCAAAGGGAATGACCTCGACATGACGAGCAACAGGCTCAAGGGGCAGCACATCAAAGGCAAGATCACCGAGACCTCAAACGGCGGGTATTATGCAGGCGCTGTTGACTTCAACATGGTGGTCGCCGGCGTTCCCTGTCCTACTCACATGACTTACCAAATCGATGTCCACATGAAGAATAAGAATGAGCTTTATGCTGGTGAGATAATCCGGTATTACGGTTACAGGGGTAACAATGTGGCAATGGGCATGAATCCCGTACCCGCAAGCGAAACCTGGAAGATCGTCGGCAAGCGGATAAAGTAGGCAGGCCGCGCGAATAGCCTGAAATGTAACGCCAAGACGTGGCAGGAGATACGACTTGTTCGCGCACGGTTCCATGCTTCCACGCCTGCCGGACCGTTCCAAAACAACCCCTCAACTTTGACATCCGGGTCTGGTTATGCTAACATTATATGCGCGTGAAAAACCAATTTCATGAGTAAGAAGACATTTAAGGTGGCAGTCGGAACGCTTGAATCGTGGTGATCCGCTGCCATTTATTACTGCCTCAGGTAGGGTATCGGGTATTGGACCTTGGGTTCAGAAGAGAAGGCTGGAGTGCGTGGACGGACCGCTCCCATTCTGGATTCTAACTTCTGTGTTCTGTATTCTTCCCTAATGCCTCCCTGGGCGGTGGAGTATATTTAATGAGTTTTATCGCTAGTTTATTCAACGGAAACGAGCGGGAAATCGCGAAGATGCGGAAGGTCTGCGAGAAGATCAACTCCTATGAACCCGAGTTAGAATCGCTTTCCGACGAGCAGCTTCGCGCGAAGACCGTGGAGTTCAGGGAACGCCTCACGAAGAATGAGACGCTGGACGACCTCCTTCCGGAGGCGTTCGCGGTCGTCCGAGAGGCGAGCAAACGGACTACCGGTTTGCGGCACTTCGATGTGCAGATGATCGGCGGCATGGTTTTGCACCAGGGCCGGATCGCTGAGATGCGAACAGGTGAAGGCAAAACCCTCGTCGCCACCCTCCCAATGTATCTCAATGCGCTGGAAGGGAAGGGCGCGCACCTCGTCACTGTGAACGATTATCTGGCCAAATACCACGCCCAGTGGATGGGTCAGGTTTATGATTTCCTCGGGCTGACGGTCGGAGCGCTTCAGGGGTCGAGCGTGGAGACCGGCGAGATGGAGGCGTCATATATATTCGACGCCGGCTATGTAAATGAGGAAGAGCCGCTCTATCCGAATCTTCGTCGCTGTGAAAAGCGCGAGTCCTACATGGCGGATATCACCTATGGCACCAACCATGTCTATGGCTTCGATTACCTTCGCGATAACATGGCTTTCTCCAAGGAAGAACTCAGCCAGCGCGAACTTAATTATGCGATCGTTGATGAAGTTGACAGCATCCTGGTTGATGAAGCCCGAACGCCGCTCATCATCTCCGGTCAGGCCGCCGCATCCACCGATCTCTATTTCAAGATGGATCGCGTTGTCCGTCGTCTGATGCCGGAACGTGACTACGCGATCGATGAAAAGGCGAAGACCGCTACTCTGACCGAAGAGGGTGTGGATAACGTCGAGAAGGGGATAGGCGTCGATAACCTTTCCGATAACATGGAACTGATGCACCACGCCAGCGCCGCCTTGAAAGCCCATACGGTATTCAAGAAAGATGTGGACTATGTGGTTAAAGAGGGCCAGATCATCATCGTCGATGAGTTTACAGGCCGATTGATGTTCGGCCGGCGATACAGCGACGGCCTTCACCAGGCGCTGGAAGCCAAGGAAGGCGTCAAGATCGAGCATGAGAGCCAGACTCTCGCGACTGTTACGTATCAGAATTACTTCCGACTCTATGAGAAACTGGCCGGTATGACCGGTACAGCTCTGACCGAAGAGGAGGAGTTTCGAAAGATATACGGTCTGGACGTGGTGGTAATCCCTACCAACATGCCGATGGTCCGCAAAGACCTCCCGGACGTGATCTACAAGTCCGAGGAAGCCAAGCTTCGGGGCATCACCATAGAGATCCTTACCCGTCATGTGAGGCATCAGCCGGTTCTGGTGGGTACGAGATCCATCGACATGTCTGAGCGCGTAAGTGAACGCCTTGCAGCGGATAAGCTTCAGCTTCTTTCGGCGACTTTCGTCCTCCGTGCGAAGCTGGAAGAGAAGAAGGATGTTGATAAGGAATCGCGCGCAACTTGGAACGCTACTCTGAACGCCAAGTTCCACGAGCTTACTCTCGGAAAGCTAAATCCACTGGCCAAGCTTCTTGGAATATCCATCGACATGCTCGCTCCTGAGAATGTGGAGCGGTTGGCGGCAATAATGGAGATCAAGGACGCGGCTGAGATGGAGCGCCTCGGCGTTTGTCTTTCGGAGGGTATCAAGCACAACGTTTTGAACGCCAAGTACCATGAAAGTGAAGCGCAGATCATCGCCGAAGCCGGTCGAATGCTCGCGGTGACCATCGCCACCAACATGGCAGGACGAGGCGTTGATATTATCCTCGGCGGAAAGCCGGACGGTACAAGCTCCGTCCGAAATGCGGAAGCTGAGGAAGTAATCAAAGCCGGTGGGTTGTGCATAATCGGCAGCGAGCGGCATGAGAGCCGCCGAATCGACAACCAGCTTAGAGGTCGTGCCGGTCGCCAGGGCGATCCGGGCGCGTCGCGATTCTTCATCTCCCTAGAAGACGAGTTGTGGAGGGTTTTCGGCGATAAGTCGCAAAGCCCGTGGCTGGCATCCTGGACCGAGGACATGGCGATGGACTCCAAGATCCTCTCCAAGATGATCGAGCGCACGCAGAAGAAGATGGAAGAGCACTACTTCGAAATCCGAAAGCACGTGCTCCAGTACGACGACGTCATGAACGTGCAGCGCGAGACCATCTACGGCCAGCGCAGGATGATCCTGGAGGGAGCTGATCTCCGAAACACGATCCTCGAGTACCTCCACAAGACGATCACGGACGGTATAGAGGCCCACTGCCCGGAAACGCTCCATCCGAGCGAATGGGACACGGACACGCTGTTCGAGTATTTGAACGACATATATCCGCTTTCGCTTTACGCCACGGCTGAGGATCTGAAAGGGAAGAAGAGACCGGAATTAGAAGATCTTCTCATAGGAGTCCTGGATCGCACGTACGAAGAGCGCGAGCAGCAGTTCAGCTCGGAACTGATGCGAGACTTGGAGAGGCATATCGCACTTCGAGCCATCAACAGCAAGTGGATGGAGCATCTGGATGCCATGGACTACCTTCGCGAGGGTATCGGCCTTCGCGGTTACGCCCAGCAGGATCCGTTGGTGGCGTACAAGAAGGAAGCGTTCGAGATGTTCTCCATGATGCTTGAGAACATTCAGGATGAAATCACCCGCACCATCTTCAGGGTTCAGGTTCAGACGGAACCTCAGCCCCAGCAGTATTACAATCCTTACCGAAACGTGCAGATGTTCGGCGGGGATACTGCCCCGCCACCCGGTCTTGACATTGGACCCGAGGGCGAATTGGAGCGTCGGTCGATGCCCCAGCAGCGCATGCCCGTTCATGCAGCCAAGAAGGCTGGTAGAAACGACCCCTGCCCGTGCGGCAGCGGCAAGAAGTACAAGAAGTGCTGCCTGCGCGAAGACGAACCGGTGCTTTAAGACGTGGAGTAATGGAGTAATGGAGTAGGGGAGTATTGGGGAAGCGGGAGTAGTGGAGTCGGGGTAGTAGTGGAGTAAAATGGGTCCGGAATCCGGAGTTCTTTCTCAAAGCTTCGGTATCTGCATAATGGAGGCTTGGTATGCCGCCGATGGATGTAGGGAAGGGATTTCCGTGCCCTTCCGTCCGGCTCCGGGAAGGCGGCCATGCCATTGCGTCGCGAGGAGATTCCGAGGGATATGCTCCCCCGAGGCTGGATTCTCCGGAATCCAGGGAAATGTGAAATAGAAACAAACAAGGGAGGCCCCAGGGCCTCCCTTTTTCATGCGATGGATTTGCTTTATCTCACTGGAATATTGAAATCGACCGATGCTTTTTCGGTGTCGTCCAGGATCAGTGGCTGGGGTTCCGTAAACCCGCCAGGAGTCAGGACGGCTACCGCGTAACTACCCGCATCCAGATTTGTGGTGAACGAGTAATTGCCCGCTCTGTCCGGGATCACCGTATGCGTCTCGATCGTCTCTCCATCATAAGGATCCTTGATATGAATCACAATTGGCGTTTCGGCAAGGGTGCTTATCGAGCCTGCCATCGCCACCTTCCCACTCACTTGAGTCGGAGTGAAATGCCACAGGTAGGCATTGTACGTGGAAGTTGAGGTAGTCCCATACCCGGAGACCCAGATTCCTCCGCTGGAATCGACGAAGCATCCAGTCGCCTCGGACGCCGTATATTTGGTCGGCAGGTAGGTGTGGAGATCGGTGTAGCTTGCTGATGTGCCGTTCCAGAGACAGGCGCGCGTGCTCGTGCTCGTCGATGCGTAGCCGACCTGGTATGCCCCATAAACCGCGAGAGCCTTCGAGGTCTTGATCTGAGCAGGATTCAGATCGATCCACGACGTCGCGCTTCCGGACCAAAGCGAAGCGTGGTACTGGTTGCTAATGGTCGCCCATCCCACCTGATAGCCATTATAGACCCCCAACGCCTCGGAGCCGGTCGCTTTGGAGGGTTGGAGCAGGACTTTGCTCGCCGATGTGCCGTTCCACAAACACGCCCCGCCGGGGATGACATAGCCCACAACCTGCGTGTTGTAGATTCCGTACGCATAGCCGGATCCGAAGTTCACCCAACTCGATGCGGTTCCCGACCAATAGCCGGCTAATATCGGGCCAGTCACTCCGCCGGTCTGTATGCACCCGGCCTGCTTGCCATTATAAACGGCATAGCCATACGATGAGGTTGCGGATGTGGGATTGAGATCGACCGACGTTGTCCCATTGCTTGTGAAAGCGTGGGACGTTCCGGATTTGGAGAGCGTTCCAACCAACTGCTGATTGTTGTAAATACCATAATATGCCGCGCTGGTCCATCCGGTGGGGAGCTTGAACTTCGTCGCCGTGCCTATCGCAGTCCAGGAGTAGGCGCTGGTGTCGCCGTATCCTGCCAGATATCCGTTGCAAATCCCATATGCGATGGAGTTGGTGACGCCGGTCGGGTTCAGGCTGACGACGCTCCATCCGGCGAATGCCGATCCCACGGATGCGAGGCAAAGGGTTGATAAAACGGAAAGTTTGATAAGGGTCTGTTTTGTCATGTTTTACCTCCAATATTCGTCTGTTAGCGTTGATAATGTCTTACTTCCGAATGCCTTTACCCGGAGCCGTCAGTGTCTAAACAACCCCTGGGAAGAGGGAGTAGGCGGAGTGGCAGGAGTAAGAGGAGTAATGGAGTGATGGAGTAGTGGAGTACGGAATGAGATGGAGGGCTCAATTGATCCAAGCCTGCTTTGGCTTGCTTCAATTCCTGAGACTCATGCTTTGGCTTGAGGTGACTTCAAGAATCCGGCCCCTGAATCCTAGATCCCGAATCCTGATTCCTTCTGCGACTTGTACACCGCTGCGAGGCCGCCGCCGGAGGTTTCTCGGTAGTTCTGTTGAAGGTCCATGCCGGTCTGTTTCATCGTCTGTACCACATCATCGAAGCTGATTCGGTGTCTGCCGTCGGAGAGGAGGGCGTAACCGGCGCAGTCAACTGCGCGCGTCGCCGCGAACGCGTTTCGCTCGATGCATGGGATTTGCACCAGTCCGGCCACGGGGTCGCAGGTCAGCCCCAGGTGATGCTCCATCCCGATCTCCGCCGCGTACTCGATCTGCGGAGCCGTGCCTCCAAGAAGCTGGGCGCACGCTCCCGCCGCCATCGCGCAGGCGGTTCCGACCTCGCCCTGACATCCGACCTCCGCCCCGGATATCGAGCCGTTGGTTTTGACCAGGTTGCCTATCAAACCGGCGGTCGCAAGCGCCCGGATTATCTCCTGATCCGACAGGTTCTGGGATTCCAGCATGTACCTCAGCACGGCGGGAAGCACGCCGGACGATCCACACGTTGGGGCTGTGACGACAGTTCCGCCCGCCGCGTTCTCTTCCGAGACTGCGAGCGCGTACGCGGAAAGCATGCCGGATCGCTTCAATTCGGCGCTCCACAATCGGGCTTTCGCGAAGTAAGAGGCGGCTTTTCGTTGCAGCTTGAGTGAACCGGGAAGCACGCTCTGATTCCTCAGCCCTCGATCGATCGCAACCCGCATGACTGCCCAAACCTCGCCAAGGTAGGTCAGGATTTCGGGGCCTTCGCAGTCGAGCACGTATTCCCAAATCGGCCTGCCGCTATCCTCGCTCCAGGCAACGATATCGTTCATGGCGGAAAGCTCGTAAACCGATTTAGCCTGTTCGGGATCGCTCTCACATAGCAGCGCCCCTCCTCCGACACTATAGAAGATGCCTGACGACACCAGTTCACCGTTCGCGGTGAAGGACTCGAACAGCATGCCGTTGGGGTGAAGGGGAAGGTGCTCGTCGGGTTTCCAGCGTATATCGATCCTGGTGTGCCCGAAGGCCTCACGAAGCGCGGTATCGGTGAGATGACCCTTGCCGGTCGCGGCAAGGCTGCCGAACAGAGTCACTGAATACGCAGGGGCGTCCGGGCAGGAGGCGCGGAATATCTCAGCCGCCCGTCGCGGCCCCATCGTGTGACTCGCCGACGGACCCACGCCAATTCGATACAATTCTCTGAGAGATTCCATGCTTTCTTTCTATGCCTTAGAGTTGGGATGCTTCGGTCGCAAAGCGAAGCGGCGCAGCCGAAGCCCTTCCGACATACTGAAGCCTCGAATTAACGAACTACCAGACACATTATACCGGAGCCGAACCTCACATCGCAATCAAGAAAAGCATGCGTGTCAGGAATCAAGCAGGGCCGGTCCACAGGAATTCCTGCCAGGATTTGGCATTGATGCCGAGTTTCCCGGCGAGGGCCGTGTGCTGAGGGTCGCAGATCACCAGGGGTTGGAAATCAGGGTAGCGGCGGCAAAACTCCAGGAGGCCGGCAAGGTCTCTCGTCGTGTAATCGCCGGTCTTCACTTCCAAGGCAAGCTTTCCCCATGATCCGATGGTCAAGGCGTCAACTTCCAGGTTGTCATACCGCCAGTAGAACAGGCTCTGTTCGCATCCCACGGCGAATGCAAGGCAGGCGTTCTCGACCCATCGCCCCCAACGTGCCTGATCGGAATCCCGGGTCGGAGGATCGTTCTGCGACGTGGCAGCGAGAAATGCGTTGCTGAGGGGCACGACTTTTGGAGGTGACGAGCGTCTGCGAATCTCAGCCTGCGAGTATTTTTGCAATGAAGCGACCAGATATGCCTCCGCGAGCAAGTTCAGGTAATGGGCAATGGTTTCGGATGCTCCGTAGTCCGTTATCTCGCCGGCGATCTTTCGTAGCGAGAGTATTTCCGATGGATGTCCTGCGCATACGGCAAATACCTGCCGGAGGAGCGCGGGCTTTTTCACCGATTCCAGCATCAGGAGGTCGCGCCCGACCGCCGGGTCTATGATGCTGTCCCGCATATAAGCTTGCCAGCGCGGCAGGTCGGAGAGCAGATTCATGCCGCCGGGAAAGCTGCCAAACCTAACGTAATTAATGACGGCCTGCTCATCGGTAAGGGAGAATTCCGAGGCTAGATCGCCCACGGTCCATTGCCGAAGAATCAACCGCTCGTATCTCCCTGCCATCGTTTCACGCACGCCTGCACCGAGTTCCAGCGCCGCTGATCCCGTGAGCACAATATGCAGGGGAAGATTCTCCCGATAAACTTCATCTATGCCGGCCTTAACCAGTCTCGACCAGTTGGGCAAGTACTGAATCTCATCGAGCAGAAGAATTGACTTGCGGGTGCGTGCAAGGGACAAGGCCCGCCGCCATTGAAGCTCCCACCAGCCGGGGAGAGAGGCCTCGGAAGCGTCCGCGGCAAGATAGAGCGCGGATTCGCCCCATTTTCGCGCGATTTCAAGCAGTATGGTTGTCTTTCCCACCTGCCTTGGCCCGGTGAGCATTTGTATTCGGCCCGGAGCAGGCTCTTCGATTCTTTCGGTCAGTCGCTTGCGAATGGCACGATAACCACCAGTGTTCATTTGTTCACTCCACCTGACAGATTTGTCAGGTTTATCTTACAAAATCCCAGGCGAATTGTCAATCATACGCGATGGGTCCGGAAACGGCCAGTTCAGTCGATTGTTTTCTTGATCCGGCCCTTGCCGTTTGGATTGTTGTATTCAAGAGTGTGTGCGTTTATCCACACGGGATCGAATTTCCGTGCCTTTGATCGGGCGATTACTCGTTCCTTGCCTGTTGCCAGGTTGTGAATATAGAGCTTGACGGGGGTCTTGGCCTTGTCGAACTCGTCCTGACTGATATCATCGAAAATCGGTGGATAATCGCTGTACGCCAGCAGTAGGGAGTGTGTGTTCAAGTCGAGGTCCGTATCTTCCACATTGACCCCATATTCCTTCATCTTCAGGGTGACCGTGTCAATGCGAAAGAAACCGTAGATATCCACAGTCTCTTGGTCTTTGACCCACAGCATCCGTCCGGTCCATGGAGGGCAGCCATTGAACTCGAAATCGCCGTGATATGGAGCAGAGTTTCCCTCACCGGATTCTGGAGCAGCATATTCCTTCATAACCGTGCCGGCGGAACTCATGAGTAACAGGCGTTTTGGCATAGATTCGTGATCAGATGATTGTATATGGAACGAGGTTACGGCAATCAGTCTATTATCTTTGCGAACTCTGAAGTCCAGATTCGGCCCCGACCATACGCGCGAGCCTGAGCCGTCCTTATTGTATCGCCAGAGCTGATCATTTTCGGCGGAATGAGGACCTCCAAGCCGTCTGATAATGTAAAGGTGTCTGTTGCGATACTCGGCAGCATGGTAGTCCCTCAAATAAATGTCATCAAGAGTAAGAACTTTGACCTCTTTTCCTGTCTTCTTGTCTCTCAAAAACACGGTTGCCGGTCCTGAGCCATTCAAAGTTGTACCATACTTGATTACCACGTCCACCGATCCCCAGGGTTGCTTGATAATATTCTCGCCGGCATGTAAGAGACCACAACAGCCGATCATCAACAGGCCTACAAAAGCCCAAATGCACAGGAAGAAATTCTTAAACCGTCGCTCACGCGCTGCAAATATTTTGGCTCCGGGTATCTTCATCGTCAGCCCTCACTCGTTATGGTTTGTTAGCTTACTTGCCTGAGTTTACCTAATCTACGAGCATAAGTCAATGGCATCGGTGTCAGAACTCCGGAACCCTCCCCAACCCTCCCTTGGCAGGGAGGGAGTTCCAACGCCCAATTCCTGATACCCAACGCCACTCCCTCGCTGTGGTATAATATCCGCACTATGTATGACTATGACGTTATCGTGGTGGGAGCGGGACACGCCGGGTGCGAGGCTGCGCTTGCGTCGGCTCGTATGGGTCGGCGAACCCTCCTTCTTACGCTCAATATGGACAATATCGCGCTGATGCCGTGCAACTGCAGCATCGGTGGGCCTGCCAAAGGGCATCTGGTGCGGGAGATCGACGCTCTCGGCGGAGAGATGGCGCTGAACACGGACGCCACCTTCACCCACATTCGCATGCTCAACACCGGGAAGGGGCCGGCCGTGCAGGCCATTCGGGCACAGGTGGACAAGAAGCTCTACGGCATGAGGATGAAGCGCGTGCTGGAGAATCAACCTAATCTGGAGATCAAACAGGGGCTTGTGGAGCGGATCATCGAATCCCAGGGATCGGTGGTCGGGGTGGTCACGCAGACGGGGATTGAGTATCGTGCCAGAGCGGTCATCATTACGACGGGCACATTCCTTCGAGGGTTGATCCACATCGGCGAGATCAGCTATCCGGCGGGTCGGGCAGGGGAGTTTCCGGCGGAAGCGCTCTCCGGCTCGCTGCGCGACCTCGGTTTTGAGCTTGGACGCCTGAAGACCGGAACCACCCCTCGAATCGACAAATCGAGCATCGACCTCTCGCGCACGGAGGTTCAGGAATCCGACCCGGACCCCCTCGTTTTCTCATTCCTCTCCCCGAGGGTCAGGCGGGACGATCTGCTTCCGTGCTGGCTTACATGGACGAACGAGGCGACCAAAGATGTGATCCTCCGCAACCTCAACCGCTCGGCGATGTACGGAGGGCGGATCGAGGGAATTGGGCCGCGCTACTGCCCGAGCATCGAGGACAAGATCGTCAAGTTCCCCGATAAGGAGCGGCACCAGGTATTTCTGGAGCAGGAGGGCTGGAATACCAGCGAGGTTTATGTTCAGGGAATGTCCACCAGCCTGCCGGAGGAGGTGCAGATCGAGTTCCTGCGCACCATTCCGGGGCTGGAAGAGGTCCGAATGATGAGGCCGGGCTATGCGATCGATTATGATTTCGTCCCTCCGACCCAACTCAAGCCTTCGCTGGAAACCAAGCTTTTTCGCGGACTGTACATGGCAGGTCAGATCAACGGCACCTCGGGATATGAGGAGGCTGCCGCCCAAGGATTGATGGCCGGGATCAACGCGGCCTTGCAATCGAGCGGCCGGGAGCCGCTCGTGCTCGATCGCTCTTCCGCATACATCGGCGTGATGATCGACGATCTTGTGACGAAGGGCGTCCGTGATCCCTACCGTCTGCTGACCTCCAGGGCGGAACACAGACTGCTGCTCAGGCAGGACAATGCCGATATTCGGCTCACGAGCGTCGGGTGTGAGATCGGGTTGGTGAGCGACGAGCGATGGGGCGTCTTTACGCGCAAATCGGAGTTGATCGAGTCGGAGGTCGCACGCCTGAGGAGCCTCTTCATTTCGCCGGATGACCGCAATGCGCTCGAAATGCTTGGCCTTGATTCGCTCGTGCGGCGAACGTCATTGGAAGACCTTCTGCGCAGGCCGGAGATTCGGTACGCGGACCTCGCCGAGAAGGCAAGCGTCTCGCCTGCTTTTGGCGAGCGACTTCTCGCCGGGAACGCGGGCGTCCCGCCCGCACCGAGCGGACGAGACGTCCGCGCTCCCAGAATTCCCGATGATGTGGCTGAGCAGGTGGAGATTCGCATCAAGTACGATGGATATATCAAGCGGCAGGAGATACAAGTCGAGCGCCACAAGCGCCTTGAGACCATGACCATCCCTGAGAGCTTCGATTTCAACTCCATCCGCGCGATCTCCCGCGAGGGGCAGGAGAAGCTGACCCACGTTCAACCCACCTCCATCGGGCAAGCCGCCCGAATCCCCGGCCTCACCCCCGCCGATATCGCCGTGCTGATGGTCGCATTGGAGCGCGACCGTCGGCAGGGCAGCAGATAGCAGGTAGTAGGGAGCAGTTCTCGATGCTTGTATAATCAATGCATTGGGCATTGCCGCAGAAAGCTCCCTCTCCTGCTCCCTGGCGGGAGGGTTGGGGTGAGGGTAATCGGAAGGGCAGCATATATGCAGGGTTAACCTCCCGGAACCTCCCCTAACCCCTCCTTATTAAGGAGGGGAATTCCGGAACACGATGCTTCGGTTGCAGAGCGAAGCGGCGCTGCCGAAGCTGCAACTGCTCATTATGCGGATACTCGTCCAAACGGCACTGGCACTTGTAGCGCTTCTACCCCATACGACCGCTCTTCTTGAGTTTCCCTGACACTGAAAACTGGGAATAGAATACCGGCAACGGTGGCCCTTTCGTGAACTTCACGGGCTAACCGCTACTCGCTACCTGCTAGAGGGGACCGAAGATGGCAAGGGAAGCAGCGCTGAGCACGATTATACGAAACCGCCTCATGTCCGACAAGCGGGTCGGCGACTTGCCGGTCGGGATATACGTGATCGAGAACGTTGTCTATCTGATCGGGCGGGTCGATACGCTCGAGCAGCGGGACATCGTCGAGTTCATCGTGCGCGGGGCGCCCGGCGTTCGCCGGGTCAATACGGACGAACTCGCAGTGTCCGAGATATCGCAAGCAACAGCCGGAAAGTAGCGGTCATGCCAGCAAGGAAAGCAAGAATCCAAATGTATCATTTCTGAATCCGTCCCTGAATCCCGAATCCTAACTCCTTAATCCTACGTACAATGGAGGCAGCAAATGGCAGAGGCAGCAAGAATTATGCCGGATGAGTCCAGTGCGATACATGTTTCCTGGTTCGAGCAACTTACGCGAAAAGACGTGCAAACTGCGGGCGGTAAGGGCGCGAACCTCGGCGAATTGACGCACGCCGGAGCGCCGGTTCCTCCGGGATTCGTCGTTCTCTCTAAAGCATTCGAGGAGTTCATCTACTCGACCGGCCTATCGACCCGCATGCAGGAGATCATGGACACGGTGGATGTGGACAACACGGCTGACCTCGAAGCCAAGGCAGCCGAACTGAAGTCGATGTTCCTGGCCGAGCGCATGCCGGAGGATTTGGAGGTCGAGATTCGCAACTCCTACGCGAACCTGTCAGGCCGCGTCGGTCAAACCGATCCATTCGTCGCAGTTCGATCCTCCGCGACCGCCGAGGACACGGCGGACACATCTTTTGCCGGGATGAATGAAACCTTTTTGAACGTGAAAGGCCCGGATAACCTGATCGAGGCCGTCCGCAAGTGCTGGGCATCGCTGTATGGCGGTCGGGTACTCTTCTACCAGAAAAAGCAAAACGTCCCCTTGGAGAAACTGAGAATCGCGGCGATAGTGCAGATCATGGTCAACTCAAAGAAGTCGGGCGTGATGTTCACCCTCAACCCCGTGACCTTCGATCCGAGCGTCGTCGTCATCGAGGGGGCGTTCGGGCTCGGCGAGGCGGTCGTGAGCGGTTCGGTCAACCCGGATCATTTTGAGGTCAACCGGAAGAGCATGGAGATCGTCGCCCGCAATATCGCCCACAAGGATTTTATGATCGTGCGAGGCCCGGACGGTGGCACGGTAAAGCAGGATTTGTCACCTGAGCAGGCGGAATCCGTCACCCTCACCGATGACGAGATCAAGGGTCTGGCGAAACTTGGCATCCAAATCCAGGAGCACTACGGCAGCCCGCAGGACATCGAGTGGGCGATCGACGATAAGCAGACATACATTGTCCAAACCCGCCCTGTCACCGTGACCAGCCGGAAAACGGAGACGGCTGC
>Ga0326727_10009264_pt1 | contig 24340 bp, 21 predicted proteins | sample MB2enrmetagenome_FD_207643 | JGI IMG/M metagenome (GOLD analysis project Ga0326727, IMG submission 207643) | Lab enriched peat soil microbial communities from McLean, Ithaca, NY, United States - MB29MY | ecosystem: Environmental > Terrestrial > Soil > Wetlands > Peat | place: USA: New York... | reverse complement strand
TCGAACAGAGCTTTCATGGCCGCACCTTCGGTTCCGTCTCGACCACCTACAAGGAGAAGTACCGCGAGCCCTTCGGGCCTGTCGTTCCGGGCGTCGAGTTCGTCCGCTTCAACGACATCGACGACCTTCGCGCCAAGTTCTCGACCGATGTCTGCGCCATCCTCGTCGAGGCCATCCAAGGCGAAGGCGGCGTGCGCCCGCTCACGCAGGAGTTCCTTGCCGAAGCCCGCGCCCTCGCCACGTCCACCGGCGCGCTGCTCATTGTCGATGAGATTCAGTCCGGCATGGGCCGCACCGGCAAGTGGTGCGCCTACCAGCACTACGGAATTCTGCCCGGGGCCCCCGCGGACAGGCGGGTACCCTCTGGGTGGTCCGTGGGGTGGAAGCCGGACATCACTACGCTGGCCAAGCCCATTGCCGGCGGCCTTCCTCTTGGAGCCGTCCTCTGCACGGAGGAGGTCTCGCGCGCCTTCCATCCCGGCATGCACGGCACCACATTCGGTGGCGGTCCCCTGGCCTGCGCCGTTGCCAACGCCGTCATCGATCACCTCGAGAAAGAGAATCTTCTCGCCCACGTAACCCAGGTCGGCGACTACTTCCAGGCCCAATTGCGCATGCTTGCCGCACGCCACGATGCCATTGTCGATGTGCGCGGCAAGGGCTTGATGATTGCCGCCGAGCTCGATTCGGCAGAGCTCGCCAAGCTTACCGTCGCGGAAATGCTCAAGCGGCACATCCTCATCAACTGCACCAGCGATAAGGTCCTGCGCTTCCTGCCGCCGTATATTCTGGAGCGCGCTCACGTGGACGCCGCCATCCTGGCATTGGACGAAATCTTCACCGACCATGCGGGCGCCCTGAGTTCGCCGCGGAGCGCCTCTCAATCCACCGCCCAAGCCGTAGCCCACATCGCAGGAGGACCGAACCATGGTTAGCAGAGCAACCCTTGAGCGCCCCGAGGCTCCGCTTCCTCCGCACAAGGACTCCGATATTGTTGCCGCCGCCGCGCGCCTCGCCGGCGAGGACATGTGCTCCATCGCCGATCTCTCCAGCGCCGAGGTGCGCGCCATCCTCAAGCTCGGTCACGAGGTCAAGCGCAACCCCGGCGAGTATCGCCACGCCCTCGATGCGAAACAAATGGTCCTGATGTTCGAGAAGGCCAGCCTGCGCACCCGCCTCAGCTTCGAGGCCGGCATCAACACCATGGGCGGCAACGCGATCTTCGTCGATCAGACCAACTCGCCGCTCGGCGAGCGCGAATCCATCGCCGACGTGGCGCGCAATGTCGAGCGCTGGGTCGATGTCATCGTACTGCGCACCTACGCGCACGACACCATTACGGAGATGGCCGCCAACTCCCGCGTGCCGGTCATCAACGCGCTCTCCGACTTCGAGCATCCTTGCCAGGCTCTGGCAGATTTCATGACTCTCGAAGAGCATTTCGGCACGGCTGCCGGGCTCAACTTCACCTATGTCGGCGACGGCAACAACGTCTGCCACTCGCTCATGCTCACAGGCGCGCAACTAGCCGCCAACGTCACCGTGGCCACCCCCCGCGGCTACTCGCCGGACATTGAGATCGTCACCCTGGCGCGCGACATCGCCCAGGCAAACGGTTGCGAGATCCGTCTGCTCCAGGACCCGCAAGCAGCCGTCGAAGGCGCCGACGCGGTCTACACCGATGTCTGCGTGAGCATGGGATTCGAGCACGAGTCCACCAAGCGCGAGCCCATCTTCCGGCCCTTTCAAGTGAACGAAACACTCCTGTCCAAAGCTCTGCCCACGGCAGTGTTCATGCACTGCCTGCCCGCCCGCCGCAACGCCGAAGTCACCGACGCAGTCCTCGACGGCCCGCAATCCATTGCCTTTGACCAGGCCGAAAACCGCCTCCACGCGCAGAAAGCGCTGTTGCTGTTGCTGCTGGGAGGGCTGGCGAATACGGCAAGCTTTCAGTGAACAATTGTCGGTTTTCGGAGCGCAAAAGTATCAATCGCTCCCCTCAATTGCTGTCATCCTGAGCGGAGCGCAGCGGAGTCGAAGGACCTGCGGTTGCTCTTGGTCGCTGTTTTGAAAGCGCACGGCTTCAGCTGTACCGCAAGAGCGGCATTATTATCGCGGAATCAGCCCCGGAGGGGCAACAGGAGAATAGCCCAGGACAACCCTGACGCCGCAAGCGGAAGGGGCAGTCCTGGGAAAGCGGCACACAATGAATCTCGCGCCCCGTGGGGGCGCTGTGATATGAAGTTCGACGGAACTTTGACTGAAGTGGATGTTTTGAAAGGGCACGGCTTTAGCCGTGCCGCAAAGCAGCAAGAATAACGCAGGCTTTAGCCCCTGAGGGATGGTTCTGATGGACGAAACATCTGATTGGACAGCTTGGTGCTGCCTTGAGCCCAAGGGAACCATCCCAAAAGAACACAAAAAACACTTCGGCATTTACCGAATAAGAATTGCCGATGCGAGTGGATGCGCAATCCGCTTAGGGAGAATGTTGAAGTGCGATGAGTCAGGAGTCGTTTACATCGGCCGGTCTGGAGTGCAGAAAACTCGGGCCGTGGGTGTGCGGTTGAAAGAATGGCTCAGGAGATATCACAGCGGCGCTGAAACGTACGACTGCGTTAAGTCTACCTTGCCGCACGATCATAGCTTGCAGGTCAGCGCGCTCTACCTGCCAGCCAACGAAGTAAAGGCGAAAGAGGCAGAAGAGATTAACAAGTACCTGAAGAGGTTTGGCGAGCCGCCCCCGTTTAATTCGAACATTCCGGGCAAGGAGTGATTTTGAGGGCGCACATGACTACAAGCCGACCTATAGGTCGCAACAGGGCACTGAGAATCATGCCTCAGGGGCTAAAGCCCGCGATTTTTGGGGCTGCTGACGGCACGGCTAAAGCCGTGCCCTTCCAAAACAGGTTTATGAGATAACTCGTGGTCTCTAGTCCCTCGCAAGCTGAAAGGTCTTTGCACGCATGTCCGTAATTCTCGAATCCCTGCCCATCGGCCAGAAGGTTGGCATTGCCTTCTCCGGCGGGCTTGACACCTCCGCCGCGCTGCATTGGATGAGGCAGAAGGGCGCCATCCCTTACGCCTATACGGCCAACCTGGGCCAGCCCGACGAAGCCGACTACGACGCCATCCCGCGCGTGGCACTCGAATACGGTGCGGAAAAGGCCCGCCTCATCGACTGCCGCGGCCCGCTCGTGCGCGAGGGCATCGCCGCGCTGCAGGCCGGCGCGTTCCACATCACCACGGCTGGAGTTCCGTACTTCAACACCACTCCCATCGGCCGCGCCGTCACCGGCACCATGCTGGTCGCCGCCATGCAGGAGGACGACGTCCACATCTGGGGCGACGGGTCCACGTTTAAGGGTAACGACATCGAGCGCTTCTATCGCTACGGCCTGCTCGTCAATCCCAACCTCAAGGTCTACAAGCCCTGGCTCGACGCCGCTTTCATCGACGAGCTCGGCGGCAGGGCCGAGATGTCCGCCTTCATGCAACGGGCCGGCTTTGCTTATAAAATGTCCGCCGAGAAGGCCTACTCCACCGACTCGAACCTGCTGGGCGCAACCCACGAGGCCAAAGACCTGGAGCATCTTTCTACATCCATCAAGATCGTCGTGCCCATCATGGGCGCGGCCTTCTGGCGCGACGATGTCGAAATCCAGCGCGAACAGGTCGCCGTCCGCTTTGAAGAGGGCTTTCCCGTCGCGCTCAACGGCCGCCACTTCAGCGACCCCGTCGAGCTCATTCTCGAAGCCAACCAAATCGGCGGCCGCCACGGGCTGGGCATGTCCGACCAGATTGAGAACCGCATCATCGAAGCCAAATCCCGCGGCATCTACGAGGCGCCCGGCCTTGCCCTGCTCTTCATCGCCTACGAGCGCCTCATCACCGGCATTCACAACGAAGACACCATCGAGCAGTACCGCGACAACGGGCGCAAGCTCGGCCGGCTGCTCTACCAGGGCCGCTGGTTCGATTCCCAGTCGATTATGTTGCGCGAATCCGCGCAGCGCTGGGTCGCCAAACCCATCACCGGCGAAGTCACCCTGGAGCTGCGCCGCGGCAACGACTACTCGATCCTTAATACCGGGTCGCCCAACCTCACCTTCCATCCCGAGCGCCTCAGCATGGAGAAGACCGAATCCACCTTCTCCCCGCGCGACCGCATCGGCCAACTCACCATGCGCAATCTCGACATCGCCGACACCCGCGACAAGCTCCTTACCTACGCCGCCGCCGGACTGCTCACGCTGAGCAAGGGCAGCGAAATGCCCAGATTGAACAGCGCAAAAGAAAAGGAATAGCGTGAGGTACGACTGAAACAATGTCCAACGAACAACAATCCGTAAAGATGTGGTCCGGCCGCTTTCGCGACCCTCTGGACCGCGAGTTCGAGCAATGGCAGCGGTCGATTGTGTTTGACTGGCGGCTTCTACCTCAGGAGATAGCCGCCAGCAAGGCGCACGCATCGGCCCTCGTCGCTGCCCGCATCCTTACTCCGGATGAAGGCGCAAAGATCCGTGGCGCCCTTGACTCCATCGCCGCCGACCATGCCTCCGAAGCAGGGCAGGCGCTGGTGCGCAATCATCCCAGCGCCGAAGACATTCATCACTTTGTCGAGTTGGCTCTGGTGGAGCGAGTCGGTTCGCTCGGCCTCAAGCTCCACACAGGCCGCAGCCGCAACGAGCAGATCGCCACCGACCTCCGCCTCTACGTCCGGGATTGCATCCAGCGGACCATTCAAAGCCTTGCTGAGTGGGGAAGCGCCCTTGTCGAGCAGGCCCGCGCCGCCGGCGATGCCGTCATGCCCAGCTACACGCACCTCCAGCGCGCCGAGCCTGTGCTCGTGGCCCACTGGCTCCTGGCCTACGTGGAGATGATTCTGCGCGACGCCACTCGTCTTGCCGACTGCGCACAGCGCCTCAACTACTGCCCGCTCGGCTCCGGCGCGGTTGCCGGCGCTACGCTCGCGCTCGACCGCACGATTGCCGCGCGCGAGCTTGGCTTCACCGCCCCCACCGCCAATTCCCTCGACGCCACCAGCGATCGCGACTTCATTCTCGAATACCTGCACGCGCTCACGCTGGTCGGCATTCACCTCAGCCGCTTCGCCGAGGAGATCACGCTCTTCGCCACCGCGGAGTACGGCTTCGTCAAGCTGCCCGAGGCGTTTTCCACCGGCTCCAGCGCCATGCCGCAGAAGAAGAATCCCGACTTCACCGAATTGATCCGCGCCAAGGTCGGCCGCATCCACGGAGCGACGCAAGCCGTCACTCTGGAACTCAAGGGCCTTCCCTTGGCCTACAATAAGGACATGCAGGAGACCCAGGAGCCGGCCTTCGCAGTCGAATTCGTGCCGCAAATGCTCAATCTGCTGGCGCGCTTCACCGTCGCTCTTCAATTCAATCGCCAGCGCATGAGCGATGCGGCGCAATCCGGCTACCTCAATGCGATGGCGGCTGCCACTTATCTCGTGCACAAGGGCGTTCCCTTTCGCACCGCGCACGAGAAGATCGGCAACGCCGTGCGTTTCGCCATGGAAAAAGGCGTCGAGTTGGGCGGCCTGACCCTGGCCGAGCTGCGCGAGTTCGGTCCTGAGTTCGATGAGGACTTTTTCTCCGCCATCACCCTCGCATCCACGCTTGACTGCCACGATGCGATCGGAGGAACCGCGCGCACACGGGTGCATGAAGCTCTGGCCGCCGCATCGGAGAGAATCGGGCGCATCGCGGGCCTCGATCGGGAGGCCGTCCATGCTGGTGCGTAAGGCCCTCCTTCAGGATGCCTCGAACGTCTACGACCTGGTGAACTCGCTCTCCGCGGACGGCACGCTGCTCCGCCGCCCTTTTGCCGAGATCTGCGAAAACATCCGCGACTTCACCGTCGCCGATTCCGATGGCGGTGTCTTCCTGGGCTGCGGCGCGCTGCATTTTTACGGTCCGCATCTCTGCGAAGTGCGCTCCATCGTGGTCAAGCCCGAAGCCAAGGGCCAGGGCGCCGGCGGGCGGATTCTTGGCGCCCTTATCGAAGAGGCCGAAGAGCACGGCATCCAGTCCGTCTGCCTCTTCACGCGCATCCCGGACTTCTTCTTCAAGTACGGCTTTCGGACCGTAGAGGATAAAGCGGAGCTTCCCGACAAGATATTCAAGGACTGTCAGACTTGCCCGCGTCTGCATCGCTGCGACGAAGTAGCCATGGTCCGCGGCCGCATCCCCCGCATGTCGCTTCTCGGCCCTCGCGAGGAGGCCCAGCAGTTGGTGCGGCTCTCCGGCTGATGCGCGCTGCCCGGACCTCGCCGTGGCTGTCGCGGTACCAGAAGCTCTCATGCAAGGTTATGCTCCGCTGCAAGGTGCATAATGGACTGCATCCTGAGGGGGAGGCGAAATGAAGACCGTGTGCCTGCTCGCAGTGGCTTTTTCGACATTGTTTCTCTGCGCAGCGCAAAAGACCGTCACTTACGTCACCCATTATCTCGAACCATTTCACGGCGCGCAGGCTTACAAAGACCGGCTGAGCGGCACAATACTCTATTTGGAATCTGACGGGCGGCACGTCGCAGCAATTTCTCTCGAAGGGAAGGTTCTATGGAATCGAGACCCGTTCAGCGACGCACATCTGGAATACTACCGGACTGACAAACCGCAGATCATATACATCGGCCCGGCAATGGCAAATGATTACCCAAAGAAGTGGAAACGTAGAGAGATAGCCAGAATCGTGTTTAACAACTCTCAGTTTGGAGGATTGCGGATCAGCGACGGCGAATTCCAATTTCTAGGCCAAGATTAGAACTACCGTGGCTCGCAATCAATGAAGATCCGCTCCTATTGCGCCGGGATTGCCCCTCCCCTTGGTCTTGCCGCCGCCACCACCGCCTGCCCATAGCTCAGCCCGCCATCTCCGGGGCTCACGTTGCGATGCTGCAAAACAGTGAACCCTTCTTCTTCAAGCCCTGTGCGCAGCAGCCGCGCCAGCCTGCGGTTGTGCATGCAGCCGCCGCTCAGAGCAACTACATTGATGCCGGTCTCTATGCGGGCGTTCCCTGCCGCATTGATAAACCCCTCGGCAATGCCTGCGTGAAACCTGGCTGCTATGCGACTTGCCGGCACACCGCGCCAAAGGTCCTCCAACACCGCTTTCCACATCTTCCCGGTTCGAATCACAGCCTCGCGGGATGAGCCTTCATCCGCCTCATGTAACTCCGGAACGTAGTCTCCCTTCTCAAATCGGTCGGGCTCGCTCACCGCTGTGCCCTCCAGCTCGATCGCCGCCTGCGCCTCATAGTCCACCGCGCGTCGCCCCAGCACCACGGCTGCTACTGCATCAAACAGCCGGCCCAGGCTCGATGTCATCGGCGAGTTGATCTTGCGCTCAATCATTCGTTTCAGGATGCGCGCCTCGTTCCGCTCTGCGCCGAGTAATGCCAGCATTTGCTCCGACTCCACATCGAACCCCGCCGTGCTCAGATGGCCCAAAGCCATCCGCCACGGCTCCTTCACGGCCGCGTCCCCACCCGGCATCGGCACGTAGTCCAGATGCGCAAACCGCTCAAAACCATCCAGCCGCGCGATCAGCACTTCCCCGCCCCAAATCTTCCCGTCCGTCCCGTACCCAGTCCCATCCAGCGCCAGCCCAATCGCCTCGCCCGTCAGACCATGCTCGGCCATGCACCCGGCTACATGCGCATGGTGATGCTGCACCGCGATCAGCCCCGCTCCACGCTCCCGCGCCCACTGCTTTGCCCACCCGGTCGACAGATATCCCGGATGCAAATCGTGCACCACGGTTTCCGGCTCGATCTCGAAGGTCCGCATCAGGTGATCGAGCGACTCCTTCAAGAACTCCAGGCCGGTCAGGTTCTCCAGATCGCCCAGATGCTGGCTCTGATAGACGCGCTGTCCCCGCGCCAGCGCAAACACGTTCTTCAAATGCCCGCCGACGGCCAGCAGCGGCGGCGCGTCAAATCCAAGAGCGGGCGGCAGCTCCACCCCCAGCGGCACATACCCCCTCGCCCGCCGGATCAGTTGCGGCGCCCCATCCACGACCGCCGCGACCGAGTCGTCGCAGCGCTGCAAAATCTCCCGGTCGTGCATCAGAAACGTATCCGCAATCGCTCTCAGTCTCTCCCGCGCCTCATCGTTGTCGATCGCGATCGGCTCTTCGCTCAGGTTGGCGGAGGTCATCACCAACGCCTTCAACCGGTCATCCGCAAACAGCAAGTGTTGCAGAGGCGCATACGGCAAAAACACTCCCAGCCAGGGAATGCCAGGCGCAACCGCGGCTGCAATTCCGCATCCCTCCCGCCGTCTTGCCAGCACAATCGGCCGCGCCACGGTCGTAAGCAGCGCCTCTTCCGCGGCGGTCAGCGCACACATCTCCCGCGCCGCCTCCACATCCTTGATCATCACCGCCAGCGGCTTTCCATAGCGACGCTTCCGCTCCCTGAGCCGCATCACGGCCGCCTCGTTCGTGGCATCCACACTCAGGTGAAAGCCGCCTATCCCTTTGATGGCCATGATCGCGCCCGCTGCCAGGCGGTCTAGAGCCGCCGCCACCGCGTCCGTCTCCGCGATCCCGGTCCCGTCCGCTGCCTCAAGCCAAACCCGAGGCCCGCACGCCCAGCACGCATTCGGCTGCGCATGGAATCGCCTGTTCAGCGGATCGTCGTACTCCCTCTGGCAGTCCGGGCACATGGGAAACTTCGCCATCGAGGTCTGCGGCCGGTCGTATGGAATTCGCCGCGTGATCGTGAAACGCGGCCCGCAGTTGGTGCAGTTGAGAAACGGATACCGGTAACGCCGGTCCTTCGGGTCCAACATCTCCCGCAAACAATCCGCGCAGGTTGCCGCATCCGCCGGAATTCCCGTGCTCACCCGGCCCAGCACCTCGCTGGCAACAATCCTGAAGCCCGCCTCCCCTATCGCCGCCAAATCCCGCACCGCGATGGAATCGATCCTGGCCAGTGGCGGCGCCTCCGTCCGCAATCGCCGCAGAAACGCCTCGACCCGGCCCTCCGGCCCCTCAACCTCGATCGTCACCCCGTCCGTATCGTTCCCTATGAACCCAGCCAGCCCCTCCTCCTGCGCCAGCCGGTAGACAAACGGTCGAAATCCCACCCCCTGCACCACCCCGCGCACCAGCACCCCCCGCCGTAGCCGCGCTTCGTGCCATTCTCGTTTTGGATGAGCTTCCTGCATCGCAGTCGAGCCTCGCGCCCCACACAAGCCTAGCGCATAGCATACCCGTCATCCGCGTCCTGAGTATCCGCGGCATCTCTCAGCCCCTTCACAATCTGCGCATACTGCGGCAAAGAGGCATAATCGTAGACAGCGCGACGCAGGAGTTCCAGCTTGTTACGTCTCGGAAAACTGGGCATAGCGCCGGCGGTTGTGGCTGTTTCTTTCCTGGGATCGCTGGCAATCGGCGCGGTTCCGGCACAGGACCCCGACGCCTCTTCGGTCATTCAACATATCGACGCGGCTGCCCAAACCAGGTTCGACAGCATCGAGGAATTCACTGTCACCGAACACTACGCCCTTTTCAGGGGTAGCGACGAAGTCCATCCTGCAGCCGAAATGACGGTTGAAACAACCTATCGAAAGGGTGCGGGCAAGAGTTACGCGGTCCGCTCCGAGACCGGTTCGGAGATCCTGCGAAAGTTTGTCTTGCGCCCGCTCCTGGACAACGAAAAGAGCATCAACCAGCCCGGTAATGTACAGAAATCGTGGTTCACTTCCGCAAATTATGAGATGAAACTCAAACCGGGCGGAGTCCAACTGCTGGATGGGCGGGATTGTCTTGCTCTGGCTATAACCCCCAGGAGGAAGGCGCCCAATATGATTGAGGGCACCCTGTGGGTGGACGTGAAAGACGATTCGATCGTTCAGATCGAGGGAACCGCAACCAAGAGCCCATCGATGTGGACCGGACCCACTAAGATGATGCGCCGGTACAAAAACGTAAGCGGCTTTGCCATGTCCAGCCATGCCAGGGCAGAAACCACCGGCCTTCTGGTTGGCCGGACCGTCTTGACCATCGACTACACAAAGTACCGGATTCGTCTTCTCCCAGCCAGGTAACCGCCGCTAACCCTCCCGGCTGGAAGGCCCTTTGCCACTCCTTTAAATGGCGCGCCAATCGCATTGCGTATGCTCTATACTGATTTTCGTGATACCGATCCTCAGCGACTGGAAACTCGATGCCGCGCTGGGCTCCTGCCTGCTCCTGGGGCTGCGTCACGGCTTCGATTACGACCACCTGGCCGCCATCTCCGACATCACCGCCGTGCAGCGCAACTGGCGCACCGGGCTGCGCCTTGGCATGACCTATGCCCTCGGCCATGCCTTCACCGTAGCCGCGCTGGGAATTGCCGTTCTTGAGCTCCACATGGGCCTGCCCCAAGGCCTGGACCACTGGACCGAGCGCCTCATCGGCCTCACGCTCATCGTGCTGGGCATCGGCGTCGTCGCTGGAATCCTGCGCAAGAACGCCCACGGGCACAGCCACAGCCGCATCGAAAGCCGCCTGGCCATCGGCATCAACGGCGTCCTTTGGATCGCCTGGCAAATCCGCCGCCTATGGAACCGGCAAGCCCAAAAGCCCGCGCATTTTCAGTGGATGTACAACGGAAAGTCTGTCTTCGTCATCGGCATTCTGCACGGCATCGGCGCGGAAACCCCCAGCCAGTTGGCCCTCTTCTTCCTCACCGCCAACTTGGGCGGAACCTCCCGCGGCATGTTGGGGCTGGCCGCCTTCGCCATTGGACTTGTGGCTATGAATGCCCTGATGACCGCCTCCATGGGCGGCGCCTTCCGCGCCACCGGCCATCATCCCCGCTTCTACCATGCCATCGCTTGGACCGGCGCCGCCTACAGTTGCATAATCGGGGTTATCTTTCTCTTCGGCATCTCCGACCGCCTTCCGCCGATGGGCAGTTAAGCCGCCCTTCTTCCTTCCTTTCTTGATCTTCTCTAATCTGAAGCGGGTTCAGAGCCATTTCACAGAGTGGAATTCTCTCCCACCCCAGTGACCCCTATCACGGATGAAAATCGTCCGTTGCAGGTACAACTGGGACAGACAGGGAGCAATGCGCGAAAGCACCGGCGCTTTGCGTTTTTGATTGTCTGCCTTCGGGAGGAATCGTGCCAGCATTCATACCCCCGCCGCTGCCGAGCGACGACAAGCGATGGAAGATCGTCAATGGCACCATGCGCAAAAATGGATTTGCCCGCAACGCGCTCATTGAGACCCTCCACACCGTGCAGTCTTCCTTCGGATACCTGGACGACGACGCCATCCGCTTCGTAGCCCGTACGTTGCGCGTACCGCTGAGCCAGGCCTATGGGGTGGCGACCTTCTACCACTACTTCAGCCTGAAACCTCCGGGCAAGCACACCATGACTATCTGTGCCGGCACCGCCTGCTATATCAAGGGCTCCGAAAAGCTGGTGGCCGCGGCCGCAAAGCGCCTCGGCATTGCGCAGGGGCAGACCACCAAGGACGGTCAGATCAGTCTGATGACGGCCCGCTGCGTCGGCGCCTGCAGCCGTGCCCCCGTGGCCCTGTTCGACGGCGAAGTCGTCGGCGAAATGACCGGCGAGCAGATGATCGAGCACCTGGAAAGGTGGGCGGTGGAATGACAATCGAAGAACTCGAACAGATCGCCAAGAGCGTCCAACAGGAGAACGAGAAATACGATTATGAAGTAAACGTCTGTATGGACCTCGCCTGCGCCAGTCAGGGCGCCGAGCGGCTGCGGGAAGCCTTGCTGAAATCCGCCGAGGCATCCGGCAAGAAGGTCCTGGTTCGGCGCACCGGGTGCATGGGTCCATGTTCCTCCGGGCCCCTGGTCCGCGTAGACCCAGAGGAAACCCTCTACCATCACGTCAATGCGGAAAACGCCGAGGCGATCGTATCCAGCCTGGGCGGCAAACCGGTTCCCGGCCTGCAATGCGACCTGAACGAGCATTTCGACAAGCAGGTGCGCGTGGTCCTTGAAAACGCCGGCTACATCGACCCGGAAAAGATCGACGACTACATCTCTCGCGACGGATACAAGGCGCTGTTGACCGCGCTGACCGAGATGACCCCCAACGGGGTGATTCACCGCATCACCGAGAGCGGCCTCCGGGGACGCGGCGGCGGCGGCTATCCCACCGGCCTGAAATGGGGGACGGTGGCCAAAGCCTCGGGCGAGGTGAAGTACGTCGTTTGCAACGGCGACGAGGGCGACCCCGGAGCATTCATGGATCGTAGCGTGATGGAGGGCGACCCCCATCGCGTCATCGAAGGCATGGCCATCGCGGCGTATGCCGTAGGCGCGACCAAGGGCTTTATCTATGTCCGCGCCGAATACCCGGTCGCGGTGGCCCGGCTCACTGCCGCGTTGCGCGACGCGCGCCGCCGCGGACTGCTCGGCAACGGCATCTGCGGCACCACCTTCAACTTCGACGTTGAGATCCGCCTCGGCGCGGGCGCCTTTGTCTGCGGCGAGGAGACGGCGTTGCTCGCCTCCATCGAGGGCCGGCGCGGCGCCCCCCGGCCGCGGCCCCCCTACCCTGCGGTCAGCGGCCTCTTTGGCAAGCCTACCCTTATCAACAACGTTGAGACTTACGCCAACGTCGCGCCCATCGTCCGCAACGGCGGAAAGTGGTTCTTCAACATGGGCTCGGAGAGAAGCAAGGGCACCAAGGTCTTCGCGCTCACCGGCAAGATCGCCAATACAGGCTTGGTGGAAGTTCCCATGGGCATCAAGCTCTGGGAGATCATCGATGTCATCGGCGGCGGCGTTCCCGGGGGGCACAAATTGAAGGCCGTCCAGACCGGCGGTCCTTCCGGCGGCTGCATTCCCGCCGACCTGATGGGCCTCGGGGTCAGCTACGATGCCCTGATGGCGGCCGGCTCGATCATGGGCTCCGGAGGCATGATCGTGATGGACGACACCTCCTGCATGGTCAACGTCGCCCGCTTCTTCGTCGAGTTCTGCATGACCGAGTCCTGCGGCAAGTGCATACCCTGCCGCGCGGGCACCGCCCAGATGTACACCTTGCTGACGCGAATCTGCGATGGCGTTGGAACCATGGACGATCTCGACCTGTTGCTCGAACTCTGCGATACGGTCAAGAACGCCAGCCTCTGCGGCCTGGGTCAAACCGCGCCCAATCCGGTGCTCAGCACGCTCAAGTACTTCAGGAACGAGTACATCGAGCACATCGTCCACAAGCGCTGTCCGGCCGGCGTCTGCAAAATCCAGTATCCTCAGGAGGTGTTGGCATGAGCGACTCCGTGGAAGTCAAAACACTCATGATCGATGAGCACGAAGTCAGCGCACTCCGGGGTCAGACCATCCTCGAGGTGGCGCGGGAGAACGACATCGACATTCCCACCCTCTGTCATCTGGAAGGCCTCAGCGATGTGGGCGCATGCCGTCTCTGCCTGGTCGAGATCAAGGGCAGCAACAAACTCCTTCCTGCCTGCACCGCCCAGGTTTTTGAAGGCATGGAAGTCTCGACCAACACCGAACGGCTCCAGAAGCATCGCCGCACCATCCTCGAGTTGCTCTTCGCCGAGCGCAACCACATCTGCTCGGTCTGCGTATCCAATGGCCATTGCGAGCTTCAGGCCCTCGGCCAGGCGCAGGGCCTGACCCATGTCCGCCTGCCCTACCGCAACCCCGAACTCACCGTCGATGCTTCCCACGAGCGCTTCACCGTCGACCACAACCGCTGCATCCTGTGCACTCGCTGTGTGCGGGCTTGCGCGGAGGTGGAGGGCGCGCATGTGTGGGATGTCATGGGCCGCGGCATCGACTCCATCGTCATCACCGATCTCAACGAGCCGTGGGGTAGCTCCAGTTGCACCCGTTGCGGCAAGTGCGTGCAGGTCTGCCCCACCGGAGCCCTCTTTGACAAGAGCAAGGTCGGCTCCGATCATCCCAAGTATCCCGATTTTCTCCCCTACCTGAATCTCATGAGGGAAGCGCGATGAGCAAACTTAAATTGGCAACGGTCTGGCTGGACGGATGTTCGGGCTGTCACATGTCTTTTCTCGACATGGACGAACGCCTCATCGAATTGGCCGAGTTCGTCGATGTGGTCTATAGCCCCATCGTGGACACCAAAGAATTCCCCGACCAGGTGGATATCGCGTTGGTCGAGGGCGCGGTAGCCTCGGTGGACGACGAAAAGAAGATCAAGAAGATTCGCGCCCACTCCAAGATGCTGGTGGCCATGGGCGACTGCGCCGTGGCCGGCAACGTGCCTTCCATGCGCAACCCCATCGGCCCCGATGCGATCCTCAACCGCGCCTACATCGAGAACGCCAGCGCGCAGCCGCAGATTCCCTGCCTCGTCGTGCCCAAACTGCTCAAGGTCGTGCGTCCCATCCACGAGTTTGTCCCCGTGGACGTGTTTCTCCCCGGCTGTCCTCCTTCAGCCGACACATTCCACACCGCGCTGACCGCGCTGGTAACCGGTGGTCCGCTGGATATCTCAGCCCTTACCCGCTTCGGAGCCTGACGGAGCGCCGGTCTCCAGACCGGCTGTCGTGCGGGCGTCCGCGCCCGCACTTGTTGAAGAAACTCGGAGCTTTCTATGACACAGACCATCACCATCGATCCCGTAACCCGCTTGGAAGGCCACGGCAAGATCACCATCCAGCTGAACGGCCAGGGCGAGGTCGAAGACGCGCACTTCCACGTCACCCAGGTGCGCGGCTTTGAGAAGTTCTCCGAAGGCCGGCCGTTCTACGAGATGCCCAGCCTCATGGCGCGCATCTGCGGCATTTGCCCGGTCTCGCACCTCATTGCCTCCGCCAAGGCCTGCGAGGCCATCATGTCGGTGCGCATTCCGCATACCGCCGCGCAGTTGCGCCGCATGTTGAATCTGGCCCAGATGGTCCAGTCGCACGCCCTGAGCTTCTTCTATCTAGCCTCGCCCGACCTGCTGCTGGGCATGGAGTCCGACCCCAAGACGCGCAACGTTCTCGGTGTCGTGGCCGCCAAACCCGAACTGGGCCGCGCCGGCATCGGCCTGCGCCGCTTCGGACAGCGCATCATCGAGCTGCTCGGGAGCAAGCGCATCCATACCGGATGGGTGGTCCCCGGCGGCGTCACCGAGCCGCTGGCACCGGCCCATCGCGATGAGATCTTAGCCATGCTCCCCGAGGCCTACGCCGCCGTCGGCATGGCGCTCGCCGCCTATAAGCAGATCGCCTCCAGCTTCAAGCAGGAGATCGAGGTGTTCGCCAACTTCCCCTCCAACTACATGAGTCTCATCAATGAAGACGAGTCAATCGAGTTTACCGACGGCGCGCTGCGCCTGATCGATTCCACCGGCGCGACGATCGAGGACGGCATGACCGCAGGCCGCTTCACCGAGGTCATCGGCGAGGCCGTCGAGCCCTACACCTACACCAAGTTCGTCTACTACAAGCCGCTCGGCTATTCCCAGGGCAGCTATCGCGTGGGTCCGCTGGCGCGCCTCAACATTGTCAAGTCCATGGGCACCCCGCGGGCGGACAAGGAACTGGCCGAGTTCAAGCAGATCGCCGCCGGGCCGGTCGAGAGTTCCTTCCACTATCATCATGCGCGCCTGGTCGAGGCCCTCTACGGCATCGAGAAGATCGAGCAGATGCTCGCCGATCCCCGCATCCTCGACAAGCACGTCCGCGCCACCGCCGGCGTCAACCGGCTCGAAGGAGCGGGCCAGATCGAAGCTCCGCGCGGAACCCTCTCCCACCACTACAAGGTGGACGACAACGGACTCGTCACCTGGGCCAACCTGGTCGTCGCCACCGGGCACAACAACAACGCCATGAACAAAGGCGTTCTGCAGTCGGCCAAGGCCTATGTCAAGGACGGCAAGTTCACCGAGGGCGCTCTCAACCGCGTCGAGGCCGTGATCCGCACCTTCGATCCATGCCTGAGTTGCTCCACCCACGCCTTCGGCCAGATGCCGCTTGCCATGACGCTGGTCAACGCCAATGGCGAAGTCGTCGACCAGGTCGTGCGCTGAGGCAGTTCCGAAGAAGGCATTGCTTTGAAAGGGCACGACTTTAGTCGTGCCGCCAGGTAGCAGATAGTAGTTTGGGCTTTAGCCCCTGAGGGAAGGTTTTTTAAGCCGCAAACCTTCCCTCGGCGGCTAAAGCCACATTTATTTGAGCGTTTTCGCGGCACGACTGAAGTCGTGCCCTTTCAAAGCTCCGGAATCATCCATGACACAACCCACAACCCGCTGCCTCATTCTCGCCTGTGGCAACACGCTGCGCGGCGATGACGGCGTCGGCCCTTGGCTCGCTGAATGGGCCGAAGAACGCCTCTTCGCCGACCCCCGAGTCAGCGTCCTCTCCCGCCAGCAATGGACGCCCGACCTGGCGGAAGAGCTCGCCCACGCCCACTCGGTGCTCTTCATCGATTGCTCCGTTGAATCAGACCCGGGTTCGGTCAACCTCGCGCCCGTCGAACCCGCCTCCGGCCAGCCGTTGGCCACCCATCACCTGGGCGCGGCCCAACTGCTCGCACTCACCCGCGATCTCTATAACTACCAGCCCGCGCAGGCTCAACTCCTGACCATCGGCGCCGGCTCAACTCAACTCGGCGAAGAGTTCAGCCCCGCCGTGACCGCCGCGCTTCCCGAAGCCTGCCGCATGATTGAACGGACAGTGCTGCGTCTGCTCACAGCTTGATTTTGGAGGACTGGAAAGGCCTCGCGAGATTCGAGGCATCCATCTTCGAGAAGAAGAGTTTCGAAGGATGGGGCACACGGCCGCGGGTTGGCGGAAGAACATATTCTTACCTTAAGGGGGAAGAAACGGTGAATCCGTGCTATCGTTGTGATGGTTCCGAGAAGCGCTATGGATGAGCACCGGAAACGACTCACCAGGATCCTCCGCTTGCATTTGCCCTGATGATGGGTGTCTCGCCCACCTTGCCCTTACCCTCCCTTCGTGCGCAACCCCAGCCCACAACTAACAGAATCGATCCGGCACTGCTCGCAAGGGCAAAGGCGGGCGATGCAAGGTCGCAGTTGCTCGTCGGATACGCTTACGACCGAGAGTCGTCGGACTTGGATGAGGCCGGAGCGTGGTACCACAAGGCCGCAGAAAGCGGAGACGCCACAGCGCAATTCGTTCTTGGATGGGCTTACCTATTCGGTTATTTCCGAAGTGAGGATCACAACCAAGCCTCGGCTTGGTTCCGCAAGGCCGCAGAGCATGACTATTCCATTGATCTGAGCAAAGTACCAATACTATTCCTCGACAAGAACCCATACGGAACACTTGGTTTCCTCTATGACGATGGCAAAGCACTTCCTCAGGACTATGCCCAGGCGGCGTTCTGGTATCGCAAGGGGGCGGAACAAGGCGATGCTGGTTCGCAGCTACTTCTTGCCAGTCTCTATTTTGATGGAAAGGGTGTCCCGCAGGATTTTGAGCAGGCAGCCATATGGAATCGTAAGGCGGCCGAGCAGGGAAACGAGGAAGCACAGGCCAATCTCGGCACGCTTTACTTGGCAGGGCACGGTGTACCCCAGGACTTCAAAGAAGCAAAAGAGTGGCTCCAGAAGGCTTCAGGCCAAGGAAATGCCGCCGCGCTGTACAACCTGGGCACGATGTATGCCAAGGGGCAGGGGGTCGAGCAAAACAACGCAGCAGCGTACCTATGTTTTGATTTGGCCGCTGCAAGACTCACTGGGCCCGACCAAGCTGGTGCCGAAAAGGCCCGCGACCTCACTGCCAGCTTCCTGACTCCGGAGGAAATATCCAAGGTGCAGGAGGCTGCGGCAAAGTGGTTCGCCGCGCACCCTCCCAGGAGGTAGAGGAGTTGGCGCAGAGGCATCCTTAGTAGTGCGAGGATTCGTAATGATCTTCTGGGAGCGGTCCTCCGAATGCGTAACTCCTCGTCCATGCCCCGTCTGACTTTCAACGAGGTGATAGTGTGGCGGGAGGACAGGGAGAGAGCCGTCCTCGTCAGGAAAAGCGAGCCCGCATTCCTCCCCGTCGCAACCGATTGCTGTTTCGATCCGTAGATTTGGCTCAGAAGGGGAAATACAGTCGGATTTCTTGCAGGTCAATTGATACATAAGCCGAAGTACACCTCCAGTAGAGTTGCCTGCAGGGCCGATTTCACGGGCGCTGGTCAACCTGCTATTACATTTCTGCGGAGTATCGCGCCCTCTATTTCTGCATTACAGTCGCGAATTATCCAAACGCGCTATCAGAGCCTTGTAAATCTCCTCCATTTTGATGGCGGCCTCGTGAATTTCCTTTAGTTCATGATCTGTAAAGCGGTTAGAACACTGGTTAATTGTATTGAAGATCAAGGTCCTGTCTGTATCTGGAATTCTCGCCACTACTAATCAACTCCTCATAATAGAATGCGTTGCTCGTTACCTTACCGAGCTAATATGCCTCAAAAACAGGCAGGCTGTCAAGGGGCGGGTGACACATGCCCCATTCCGTCCAACCAACCGATCTGGGGCCAGTTAACGGGTGCCCAGGTCCCGCTTTCTGGACCTGGGCGATTCGCCGGACGCGAAGTCCCCTAGAACGCCGCCACCGTCTGCCGCAAGCTATACGAGCTCAGCGTCTTGATGTAGTTGCCGCGATCGAACGGCGACGTATCCGGCACCGAGCGGCGGCTCAGGCAGCCGCGCGTCTCCCACAGCGACGAATACTCCCTCTTCTCCAGCCAGTAGCGCAAGTCCGCCAGAACCCTGCCGATGTGCTCGATCCCATGAATGTGCAGCGCCGACGCCATCATCGTCACCCCGGCTCCCGCCATGATCCCCTTCAGAACATCTTCGGCCGAGTGAACGCCGCCGGAGATGGCCAGATCGATATTGATGTGGCCATAGAGAATCGCCGCCCAGTGCAGCCGCGGCAGCAGTTCCGACGGCGTGGAAAAGTGCAGCGTTGGCCGCACCTCCAGCGTCTCGATGTCGAAGTCAGGTTGATAGAAGCGGTTGAACAGCACCACCCCGCGCGCGCCCGCATCCTCCAGGCGCGCCACCAAGTGCGGCAAGCTGGTAAACGACTGCGACAGTTTCACAGCCACCGGCACTTTCACCGCGCGGCACACGCTGTTCACCAGTTCCAGCAACTGCAGTTCGAGTTCCGACGAGGTCTGGCTCCGATCCGTGGCCAGCGCGTAGGTGTTCAACTCGATCGCATCCGCGCCCGCCGCTTCCATCTCCTGCGCAAAACGAATCCAGCCGCCGGTCGTGGCGCCGTTCAGGCTGGCCATGATGGGAATCCTCACCGCCGCCTTGGCCCGCCGCAGGTGCTCCAGGTACACATCCTGCGTCATCCGGTAGTCGCTCAGGTCGGGCAGGTAACCGAGAGACTCGGCAAACGACTCGGTGCCGCGCGACAGATCCTCGTCCAGCGCCTTCGACTCCAGAATCAACTGCTCTTCGAACAGCGACGACAGCACCACCGCCGATGCGCCCGATTCCTCCATGCGGCAAAGGTTGTCGATCGACTCGGAAAGCGGCGAGGACGAAACCACGATGGGGCCGCTGAGCTTAAGCCCCAGATACTGCGTTGAAAAATCGATCATTCTCCACCTCCGGCGGGCACGGCCGCCAGTTTCTCTTCAGGCTTCTCGTCGGGAGCGATGTGCGGCGTCTCGCCCCGGCCGGGCATTGCCGCCCGCGCCGAGTAGACGCGCCACTGGCGCTCCACGTCGTCCTGCGCTTCATTGAGCAATTCCGCGGCCAGCTCCGGGTTCCCCCGCGCCAGCATCGTATAACGAGCCTCGCGATAGGCGTATTCCTTGAGCCGGATCGAGGGCGCCTTCGAGTCGAGTTGGAATGGGTTCTTGCCCGTCTCGCGCAGCGCTGGGTTATAGCGCATCAGCGGCCAGTAGCCCGACTGCACCGCCAGCTTTTGTTGCTCCAACCCGTGCACCAGGTCGTAGCCGTGGGCGATGCAGCTCGAATAGGCAATGATAATCGACGGCCCATCGTGCGCCTCGGCTTCCTGGAAGGCCTTCACGACGTGGCTGTCGTTGCCTCCCATGGCCACCTGCGCCACGTACACATAGCCGTAGCTCACGGCTTCCATGGCCAGGTCCTTCTTGGCGTTCTTCTTGCCGCTGGCGGCAAACTTGGCCACTGCGCCGCGCGGCGTGGCCTTCGACATCTGCCCGCCGGTGTTCGAGTAGACCTCGGTATCCAGCACCAGCACGTTCACGTTCTTGCCCGACCCGAGCACGTGGTCCAGGCCGCCAAACCCGATGTCGTAGGCCCAGCCGTCGCCGCCCAGAATCCACACGCTCTTGCGCACCAGCACATCGGCGATAGCCAGCAGATTGCGCGCATCCGACGACTCGTTGCCTTCCAGCCGCTCGCGCAACACGTGCACCCGGAACCGCTGCTGGTTGATCTCCGCCTCGCTCTTCTGCGAGGCCTCGAGAAGCGCCGTCGCCAGCTCGTCGCCGATGGCCGGCGCCAGCCGCTTCACCAGCAGCTCCGCAAACTCCTTCTGCTGGTCGAGCGCGATCCTCATGCCGAAACCGAATTCCGCGTTGTCTTCAAACAGCGAGTTCGCCCAGGTCGGTCCGCGCCCCTGGGCATTGGAGCTGTAAGGCGTAGTGGGCAGGTTCCCGCCGTAGATGGATGAGCACCCGGTTGCGTTTGCGATATACAGCCGGTCGCCAAACAGTTGCGTGAGCAGCTTGATGTAGGGCGTCTCGCCGCAACCCGAGCATGCGCCAGAGAACTCGAACAGCGGCTGCAGCAGTTGCAGGTCCTTCACCTGGCCATGCGAGAGCTTGGATCGATCCACTTCCGGCAAACCCAGGAAGAAATCCCAGTTCTCCCGCTCGGCTGCGCGCAGCGGCGCTTGCGGAGTCATGTTGATCGCCTTCTTGCTGGCGTCGCTCTTGCTCTTCACCGGGCACACTTCCACGCACAGCGCGCAGCCGGTGCAGTCCTCGGGCGCAACCTGCAGCGTGTACCGGTCCTGCTCCATACCCTTCCACTTCGGCTTGGCCCATTGCAAGGTCGCCGGAGCCTTGTCGCCCAATTCGGGGCTGTAGACCTTGGCGCGTATCACCGCATGAGGACACACCATCACGCACTTGCCGCACTGGATGCACAGCTCTTTGTCCCACACCGGAATGAACTGCGCGATGTTGCGCTTCTCCCACTGCGCCGTCCCCGTGGGGAAGGCGCCGCCGGCAGGCATCGCGCTCACCGGTAAAAGGTCGCCGTGACCCGCTGCAATCTGGCCCAGCACCTTGCGCACAAACTCCGGAGCCTTGTCGGAGATCGACGGAATCAGGTCGAAGCCCGACGAAGCAGCCGAGGGCAACTCGACCTTTTCCAGATGAGCCAGCGCATGATCTACGGCCGCATAGTTCTTGGCCACCACCGCCTCGCCGCGCTTGCCGTAGGTCTTGTAGATGGCCTTCTTGATCTGCTCGATCGCTTCCTCGCGCGGCAGCACGCCGCTGATGGCAAAGAAGCAGGTCTGCATGATGGTGTTGATGCGCGACCCCATGCCCGCCTCGCGCGCCACCTTGTAGCCGTCGATCACATAGAACTCGATCTTCTTGCGCAGGATCTCCTGCTGCGTGGTCTTGGGCAGATGGTCCCACACCTCGGCCGCCGGGTAGGGCGAGTTGAGCAGGAACACCGCGCCTGGCATGGCGGCCTCCACCACATCCATCTTCTCCAGGAAGCTGAAGTTGTGGCAGGCCACAAAGCTGGCGCGCGTAATCAGATAGGTTGACCGGATCGGGTTAGGGCCGAACCTCAGGTGCGAGGTGGTCATCGACCCGGACTTCTTCGAGTCGTACACAAAGTAGCCCTGCGCGAAGTTCGGCGTGTTTTCGCCAATGATCTTAATGGAATTCTTGTTGGCGCCCACGGTTCCGTCGGAACCGAGGCCGTAAAACAAAGCGCGCACCGTCTTCGGGTCTTCAGTCGAGAAAGCCGGATCGTAGCTCAGGCTGCTGTGGCTGACGTCATCGTCAATCCCAATGGTAAAGTGATTCTTCGGCGCCGGCTTGGCCAGTTCGTCGAAGATTCCCTTCACCATGGCCGGCGTAAACTCCTTCGACGATAGCCCATAGCGCCCGCCGATCACGGTGGGCTTGGCGGAAAAGGGCAACGTTGCGGCGTTTTCCGCCAGCGCTGTCACAATGTCCATGTAGAGCGGCTCGCCTCCGCCGCCCGGCTCCTTGCAACGATCCAGAACGGCGATCGATTTCACCGTTGCCGGCAGCGCGGCCAAAAACGCGCCGGCGTCGAAGGGCCGGTAGAGGCGCACCTTCAAGAGGCCCAGCTTCTCGCCCTGCCCCAGGTTCTTGCTTTGTTTGTTCAGGAGATCCACGGCCTCCTCGGCCGCCTCGGCCCCCGAGCCCATCAGCACAATCACCCGCTCCGCATCCGCCGCGCCGTAGTAATCGAACAGGTGATACGCGCGCCCGGTCTGCGCCGCAAACCGGTCCATCACCTGCTGCACAATTCCCGGAACCGCTGCGTGGAATGGGCTGCAAGCCTCGCGCGCCTGGAAGAACACATCCGGGTTCTGCGCCGTCCCGCGAATCCGCGGCCTGTCCGGGCTCAGGGCATTCTGCCTGAACGCGATCAGATACTTGTCGTCCACCATCGCCCGGATGGTCTCATCGCTTATAGGCAGAATCTTGCCCACTTCGTGCGAGGTTCTGAAACCGTCGAAGAAATGAATGAAAGGAATGCGGGATTCAAGCGTCGCAATCTGCGCCACCAGTGCCAGATCGGTAACTTCCTGCACCGAGTTCGACGCCAGCATCGCCCACCCTGTCGAGCGGCAGGCCATCACGTCCGAATGGTCGCCGAAGATCGACAATGCGTGGGTGGCCAGCGTCCGCGCCGTCACGTGCATCGTCGCCGGGGTCAGCTCGCCGGCAATCTTGAACATGTTGGGAATCATCAGCAGCAGGCCCTGCGAGGCCGTGAAAGTCGTCCCGAAAGCCCCGGCCTGCAACGCGCCGTGCAACGCCCCGGCCGCCCCGCCCTCGCTCTGCAACTCTTCCACAATGGGCAATGCGCCCCAGATATTCCTTTTTCCCTCCGAACGCCACTGATCCGCCCACTCGGCCATCGGCGAAGAGGGGGTAATCGGGTAGATCGCAACCACTTCGGAGAGCCGATAGGCAACCGAGGCAGCCGCCTCGTTCCCATCCAAAATCACCATCTTGCCGGCCAACTTCTGTTCACTCATTCCCTTTGCCTCATAGCGCGGCCCGCAGAAATCGACCGCTAGGGGGAGTGTCGTCCGAGGGGGGCAGAATGGCAGTGATGTGAGACACAGGGCGGGTCCGTAATCCCGCATTATGGAATATTATCCCATGTTGCGCGGTCATCGCTCGCTCGGCCTGTCCACAAAGCCAGAGAATTATCCTAGCCGTGCGCTTGCTTTTCCCCTACGCTGAGCATTATGGAAGTAGTGATCACACCCGAACTCGAAGCAAAACTTGCGCGGTCCGCCGCTCACCTGGGCCGCAATCCTGTCGAGCTGGTCAAACTACTCGTGGCGCGGTATTTCGACGAGGAGAGCCGCTTTATCGACGCGGTCAATCGCACTGAGCAGGCGTTGGAGTGCGGCCAGCATCTCACCCATGAGCAAGTGGGAAGCCGCCTTGAGCGGCTCCTTCAGCCCAGATCGAAGTTCAATGGTCGATACCCGCAGCCGAGGATTTAGAGCACATCTGCGAATGGATCGAGCGGGACACTCCCGAAGCGGCCCGCCGCGTTGCCCGAACGACTTATGAGAAGTGCGGTCGCCTGAAGGACTTTCCCAACCTTGGACAACTCAGCCTCCGCATGGCCGGGCGGCGCGAACTTACTTTCGCGCCTTTGCCGTACATCGTTGCCTATCAGGTGAAGCCAGACGCCGTTGAGATCTCGCGCATCTTCCACGGTGCGCAAGATTGGCCGTAATGCGGGAGTTTTGCCGTTCCAGACTTCATCGAGGCATAACCCACCCTCATTCCAGCTCCGAGAATCCGGACAACGTGACACCGAGAGAGCTGTACTCGATGCAGTTCCAGAACGCCGGACGCCAGAAATCATGTGCTTCTCGGATCAAGGTTCGGTCTGGGATCAAGGTACGGAATAGTTGCTTCCTACTCTTGTGTCGGCAGATTCATTCGAGAAGTCGTCTTGAAGGACGAGGATCCACTGCTGTCCGGTTGAAAGTCGAACAGAATCAACTGGTTTCCTAGTGTAGTGCGTCGTAAATGATGACCATTATTACCGCAACGCGTCCATACTATGGAGGACGGCATAGTATGCGGTTTGCCGCGGCGGTTGCCCTGAACTCGGAACAGAGACAAGCCCTGGAGCGG
>Ga0326727_10009263_pt1 | contig 24352 bp, 19 predicted proteins | sample MB2enrmetagenome_FD_207643 | JGI IMG/M metagenome (GOLD analysis project Ga0326727, IMG submission 207643) | Lab enriched peat soil microbial communities from McLean, Ithaca, NY, United States - MB29MY | ecosystem: Environmental > Terrestrial > Soil > Wetlands > Peat | place: USA: New York... | reverse complement strand
CGGGTTGCGAAAAGCGGCCCAGACCCGCTTGGTATCGGTCAGGCCACAGGTTGGGGTCGAATCACCTTGGGCCCCCGAAGATCCGTGTAAGGAGCAGGCCCCCCCGCCTCCGCCAGGGCATTACAAACCGTTCTGCGCGCGGCTCAGTCCGCGACGGCAAAGACGCGCTCGAGCTCGGCGGTGGCCTGGTCGGACATGAGCGTTATCTTTCCGAGATGGCGGGCATTGATGACCGCCTCGGCGGTGGCCTCGAGGACCTCCAGCCGGTCAAAGGCATCCAGGACGCTGCTGCCGCAAACCAGCACGCCGTCGTTCTCGAGCAGGGCAATGGGCCGGCGCCGGGAGACCCTTTCGGCCAGGCCTGCGGGGTCGCGAAACTGCACGCCAAAAGGAATGAGCGCGATCTCGCGCAGAAAAAGGAAGCTCTCCGGAATGGTGCGCGAGTCTAACTCCGTCCCGGAGACGCTGAAGGCGGTCGCGTTCACGGTGTAGGCGTTGACGATGGCCTGGATGTCGGGATGGCGTTGGTAAATGGCCCCGTGATTGCGGCTGGCCCGGCTTGGAGATTTGCCTCGCTCGGCCGCCCCGCCCCGCACCAGCACTATGTCGTCCGGGTCCACGGTGTTCCGGTCCACCCGGTAAGGGGTGATGAGGAACGACTCGGCATCCAGCCGGGCTGAAAAGCTCCCTTCGGTGCTGATGAGCAGCCGCTGCTGGTAGCCCCGGCGGACAAAGTCGCACAATTGGCGCCGCAGTTCCGCTTCGCGGCTCCCGGCCCCGCCATGCTCGAAGGCGGGCAAGGGCCTGAAACTGCGCCGCGGCAACTCGATCTGCTCCCGGCTCAGATAGTTCACCTTCCCCAGCGTCCGGGCCTTGATGATGGTCTTGGCGGTGAACTCGAGCGTTTCAAAGCGCTGAAAGGCCTGCTGCAGGGTCTCGCCGCCCGCCACGACTCCATGGCTCTCCATAATCACGCAATGGCCGCCCTTGGCAAATGCCTCCCCCACGCGCTCGGCCAGGGCCTGGCTGCCGGGCAGCGCGTAAGCCGCAAAGCCGACCTCCCCGCAGACATGCCTGGCCTGGTGGAGCAACTGCGTGTCCGGCGCCTGCCCGCAGATGCTGAATGCAACCAGTGCCACCGGGTGGGCGTGCACGAGGGCGCGGATGTCGGGCCGCCTTTCATAGACCGCCTGGTGAAAGGGAAACTCCGAGGACGGTTTGTGGGCCCCCAGGATGCTGCCCTCGGCCTTCACGCACACGATGTCTTCCCGCCGCAGCCCGCCCTTGTCCAGCCCCGCCGGGGTGATCCAGACGTCCCCGTTCGGCTCGCGAATCGAGAGATTACCCCCGGAGGTCGTCGTCATCCGGTAATGGTAAATCCGTCCCATCGTCCGCAAGATGTCGTCTTTCGGCTGAACCAAATTTCCCAATGCGCTCATGGGGCAATCTTATCACGATCCCAATCCGAATCCTAATCCTAACCCCGATACGATGTAAGGCCCGCCGTCAGTGACCGCTACCCCAAAACCATTTTGTCATTGCCTGGCGCAAGATTCCCTTGCATGGTTCCGGCACGTTTTCCGAACCACAGATTTATGAGCGCACAACGCAATAACTACCCAAAGCTCCACAACGCCATGTGGCCCGGCCTGGTCGGCAAGGGAAGCCCCGGAGCCGAACCCGGCATTGACCTGGACACGATGCTCGATTTGACCGCCAAAGCCGAGGTGGAGGGCGCCCGGTTCGACGGGGTCGACCTGTTCCTTTTCGAGCCGCACGTCAACATCGACATTGATGACGACGGCCTCAAGCGCCTGGCTGACAAGGTCCGCGCCAAGGGTTTCGTGGTCGGCTCGGTCGTGGCCCCGGTTTGGACGCCGACCGGCGGCGGGCCTGCCATTGGGGGCGACGAAGACCGCAAACGCTTCGTCGGCCAGGTCCGCAAGGCCTGCCGCATCGGCCAGAAACTCCGCAGACTGGGAGTTCGTCCCTATGGTGTGGTGCGCATTGATTCAGCGTGCGCGGTGGCCGATTGGGCCAAAGACCCCAAGGCCAACCAGCAAAGAATCGCCCGGACCTTCAGCGAGGCCTGCACGGTGGCTGAGGATTTGGGCGAACGCCTGGCCGCGGAGGGCGAAATCTGCTGGGGCGGCATGCATAGCTGGAAGCGGATGGTTGAATTGCTGGAGCAAGTGAACCGGCCCAAGAGCCTCGGCTTCCAGGCGGACATGGCCCACACCCTGCTTTATGTTCTGGGCTACAACGCCCCGGCGGACGCCATCCTCGCGCCGCAATGGGACTGGTCGGATGCCGGCCGTCTGGACGCCGCCCTGCAAGTCCTGACCGCCGCGCTCCGGCCTTGGACGATTGACTTCCACGTGGCTCAGAACGACGCGACCGTTCACGGCTCCGGCACGCACGACAAGACCGGCCACCACTGCCTGCCCAACGATCCCAACGGCAAGCTCGACATTGCCCGCCATGCCGGTTATTGGCTGCGAGGGGACGACGGACGGCCCACGCGGGCCCTGCGTCACCTCTGTTGGGACGGCTGCATGTTTCCCAACGCCGTCATGATGCGGCAGGAAACCTGGAACAGCATCCTGCGAACCATGCTCGCCGTGCGCGATGCCCACGGCTGGGCGGAACGGAACATTTCTCCTTGAAGCGGCGGCGGCCCTGCGGCACATTGGCCGTGCCAGGGCCCATGGAACGTGGACTTACGAACCCCGCCAGGGCCGGAAGGCAGCAACGGCAGTTTGCTCCGCGTCTGCCGTGGTTACCCTGGCATTGAATTGAACTCGATGTCCTATCAGGTCATAGCCCGAAAGTATCGCCCGCAGCGCTTCAGCGGGGTGGTCGGACAGGAACATGTCACCCAGACCCTGACCCACGCCATCCAACAGAATCGGATCGCCCACGCCTACCTGTTTTGCGGGCCGCGCGGCACCGGCAAGACCACCATCGCGCGCATCTTTGCCAAATGCCTCAACGCCACCGGAGGACCGACGGTGGATTTCGACGAGAACGACCCGCGTTGCCGGGAAATCGCCGAAGGCCGCTCGCTGGATGTGCTGGAGATTGACGCGGCCAGCAACCGCGGCATTGATGAAATCCGCGGCCTGCGCGAGACGGTCAAGTACGTCCCGGCCGCCTCCAGGTTCAAGGTCTATATCATCGACGAAGTCCACATGCTCACCAAGGAGGCGTTCAACGCGCTGCTCAAGACCCTGGAAGAGCCGCCCCAGCATGTGAAGTTTATGTTCGCCACCACGGAGCCGGAGAAGGTCCTCTCGACGATCCTCTCGCGTTGCCAGCGGTTCGACCTGCGGCGCATCCCGGCGGCGCTCATCGTCAAGCACCTCCAGGAAATCGCCCGGCAGGAAAACGTCCAGGTCGAACCGGCCGCCCTTTACGCCATGGCGCGCGGGGCCGAGGGAGCCATGCGCGACGCCCAATCCGCCCTGGACCAACTTATCAGCTTCTGCAGCGACAAGATCGAGGAGGCAGATGTCCTTTCGATGTTCGGCCTGACGGCCCAGAAACAGCTCCTGGACCTCTCGGGCGCAGTGCTGGCGGGCGAGGTCGAAAAGGCCCTCCGGCAGTTGAACGACCTGGCCGGCCATGGCAAAGACCTGGGCCGGTTGCTGGCCGATTTGCTCAACCATTTCCGCAACCTGCTCCTCTTCCAGGTCTCGCGCGGCGACCTCAACCTGCTGGAAGTCACCGAGGCCGAAGCAGCCGCCCTGGCCGAGCAGGCCAAACTCGCCGGCGCCGAAGGACTGACCCGCATCCTCGAGGTCCTCGGCGACGCCGACCTGCGGCTGCGCGACACGACCTCCAAGAAGATTCTCATCGAAGTCGCCTTGCTTAGGGCCATCGAGGCCCGCAGTGCCCTTAGCCTCGACACCGTCCTCAAACAACTGGAGCAGTTGCGCGCCGACTCCGAACGCGGCCAGGGGGTGAGCCTCCCCACGCCCGCACCCGTCCCGGCGCCCGGCCCAAGACCGTTCCGAGCCGAGACCGCTGCGGCGACATCCCAGGCTGTTGCCCGCTATCCGTCTGCCCCCGCGCCTGAGCCGCCGCCGATGCTCTCGGACGCTGGAGTGCAGGCAGGAGCGCAGAACGCCCCTCCCGCCGGCGCGCCCGCAGGCGATCTCGGCGCGCTATGGACCAGCTTGCTCGAGGCCGTCGGCCGGGCCAGTCCGTTCACGCGGACTTACCTGGCCGAGGCCCACCCCGTTTCGTTGAACAAGAACCTGTTCACCATCGGCTTCGACCCGGAGTTCGAGGGCCACATGGGCTTGGCGGACACCGCGCGCACTCATTCCCTGCTCCAGACCAAGCTGGCCGAATTGGGCCACCCCAATGCGCAGTTCAAATTCATCAGGGCCGAAGCCCCGGAACGCCCGGCCGCGCTGAACCTCCAGCCCCAGGCGGCCCCTGCGCTTCAAAAGCCGGCGGCGCCTTCTGCGGCCGCGGTTGCGCCCGCCAAAGAAAAATCGGCCCCCGTCCCCGTCAGCCAGGAGGATTTCAAGAACGACCCTCTCATCCGCAAGGCCCTGGAGATTTTCAAGGGCCAAATCGCCGAAACCCGCCCCTGACTCTTGATTAACTCATTGAACCATTTAACTTCTCCCGCACTATGCCGAACCTTGGGAAACTGGTAAAACAGGCTGCGCGCATGCAGCAGCAGATGGAACAAGTGCAGGCTGGCCTTGCCAGCCGCACGGTCGAGTCCTCCAGCGGCGGCGGCGCCGTCAAAGTCGTGGCCAAGTGCGACGGCACTCTGGCCTCGATCAAGATCGACCCGCAGGCGGTCAACCCCGCCGACGCCCAGTTGCTCGAGGACATGGTCCTGGCGGCGGCCAACCAGGCCCTGGGGCAGGCCAAGGAAATCTCCACGGCCGAAATGAACAAGATCACTGCCGGGTTCAGTCTGCCGGGGCTGATGTGAACCTTGCGCCATGTCCGCCTTGCCTGAGCCAATCACCTCGCTCATCGGGGCGTTGAGCCGGTTGCCGGGCATCGGGCCGCGTTCGGCGGAGCGGATTGCCTTGCACCTGGCCCAAGCCCAGGCCGGGGCCGCCAAGCAACTGGCCGAGGCCATTGTCGAGGCGCGCGAGCGGGTCCGGTTTTGCGAAATCTGCGGCGCCCTCACCGAACCATCGCCCTGCCCTATTTGCGCCGCCCCGCAGCGGGACGGCTCCCTGGTTTGCCTCGTCGAGCGGCCGGTGGACATCCTGAGCATCGAAAAATCCGGGACCTTCCGCGGCAAGTACCATGTCCTGGGCGGCAAGGTCTCGCCCCTCAACGGCGTCCAACCCGAAGACCTCCGCATCGCGGACCTCGAGAACCGCCTGGGGCGGGAGCCAATCCGGGAACTGGTAATCGCCCTGGGCACGGACGTCGAGGGAGACGCGACCAGCTTTTACCTGGCCAAGCGGCTGGCGCGTCCTGGGCTGAAGATCACCCGCATCGCCCACGGCCTGCCGGCAGGCAGCGGCCTGGAGTTTGCCGACGAACTGACCTTAAGCCACGCCCTGGAAGGGCGGCGCGAGATGCAGTGAGCCGCGAAAAGGCGCAAACGGCACAGCGCGGCAAAGACCCTGATTGGTCCCGAATAGTCTTTGCGCTTGGGGCCAACTCTGATAAGGTGAAGGTGGAACGAGGACAACGTGATATGAAGCCCTGGCTCTTGACCCTGGCGGCGGTGGTGGCGTGCGTTCCTCCGGCCGGAGCGCGAGCGGCCGAGGTCGGCCTGATCAAGATCGATGGCACCATCGGCCCTGCCGCAGCCGGTTACATCGCCCGCGCGATCAACCTGGCGGACGCCCGCCACGACGCTTGCCTGGTGATTCAACTGGACACCCCGGGGGGGCTGCTCGATTCCACCAAAGAAATCGTTCAGACCTTCTACGCCGCCGCCGTCCCCACGGTGGTCTATGTCGCCCCTTCAGGGGCCAGCGCCACCAGCGCCGGTTGTTTTATCACGATGGCCGCCGACGTGGCCGCGATGGCGCCCAACACCAGCATCGGGGCTGCCCACCCGGTCATGGCCCTGGGCGGCGCCGAGAAGCTCGATGAGGTGATGAAACAGAAGCTGGAGAATTTCGCCAGCAGCTCCATCCAGGCCATCGCCGAAAAGCGGGGACGCAACGCCGAGTGGGCCAAATCCGCCGTTCGTGAGAGCGCCTCGATCACGGCCGAAGAGGCGCTCGGGCTGAAGGTCATCGACCTCATCGCCGCCGATATGCCTGACTTGCTCAAGCAACTCAACGGGCGCGCCGTCAATGGCAAGGTCCTTCAAACTGCCGGGGCCGGCGTGGCCGAGATCCCGATGCTCCCCCGGGAAAAGCTCTTTCAGGTGCTCTGGCGGCCCGAGGTGATGTTGATCCTCATGCTGGCGGCCATCTACGGGATTATCGGCGAGTTGAGCAATCCGGGCGCCATCCTGCCGGGCGTGGCCGGAGGAATCGCGCTCATCCTCCTGCTCTATATGTCGGCCACCCTGCCGGTGAACGTGGCCGGCCTGGCCCTCATCGCCCTGGCGTTGGCATTGTTCATCATCGATGTCTTCGCCCCCACTCACGGGGTGCTGACCTGCGGGGGCATCGCCGCGTTTTTCATCGGGGCGCTCATGCTCTTCAACGGCGCCGACCCTGCCTTTCGGCTCTCGCTCAGCTATATCATTCCGGCGACGCTCCTGACGGCCGCGTTTTTTGTTTTTATCGTCGGCGCCGGAGTGCGGGCGCAATTCCTGCCGGTGCGGGCGGGCAGAGAATCGATGCTGGGCGCCAGGACGGTCGCCCTGGGGCCCATCGACTCGATGGGCGGCAAGGTCTTTGTGGAAGGCGCATACTGGAACGCCCTGAGCGAGGCTCCCGTAGAGGAGGGCCAGGGAGTCGAAATCATCGGCTTTGATGGATTGACCTTGATAGTGAAACCGATCAAGGCTGTCAGTTGAACCGCTAAACAAAAACCTATGAACATTGAAGACGCTGCTCACAGATTGGCAAACCTGACCGGCTGGATCGCGGCCGTGGTCATCCTGGCGGCAATTGTCTTGCCCCAAGCCATCCGCATCCTGCGCGAATACGAGCGCGGGGTCATTTTCCGCCTTGGCAAATTGCTCGGGGCCAAGGGGCCGGGCTTGATTCTCCTCATCCCGGTGGTGGACCGCATGGTGAAGATGGACCTGCGGGTGGTCACCATCGACGTCTCCAAGCAAGAGATCATGACCCGCGACAACGTGCCCGCCACGGTGGATGCGGTGGTTTATTTCCGCGTCATAGACCCAGTCGCCGCAGTGGTCAAGGTGGAGAACTTCTGGAAGGCGACCTCCCTGATTGCGCAGACCACCCTGCGGAGCGTCCTGGGCCAGGCCCCGTTGGACGACCTGCTCTCGCAACGCGATGTCATCAACCAGAAGTTGCAGGAGATTATCGACCGCCAAACCGAACCGTGGGGCGTTAAAGTCACTGCCGTCGAGGTCAAGGACGTGGCGCTGCCCGACAGCATGAAGCGGGCGATGGCCAAACAAGCCGAGGCCGAACGCGAGCGCCGGGCAAAGATTGTCAACGCCGAGGGGGAGTTTCAAGCCGCCGAGAAAATGGTGCAGGCGGCCGTCCTCATCAGCAAGGAACCGATCGCCCTCCAACTCCGTTTCCTGCAGACCATGCGCGAAATCTCCAGCGAGCACAACACCACCACCTTTCTCCCGGTCCCTATCGATCTGTTCTCGCCTTTCATCAAGGGAGCCAATAAGAGTTGAACTGCCCGGCAGCAAACCCACTGCCCTCTATGAAAGTCTCCAGCGATCAACCCCGCAGGCCGCGCCCGGCAATCTCAAGGCGCGCCTTCCTCGGGCGTTCCGCCGCCATTGCCGCCTTGAGTCTTGTGCCCCGGCACGTCCTGGGCGGGCCTGGAAACATCTCTCCGAGCCAGAAACTCAACCTGGCCGGCATCGGCATCGGCGGCCAGGGCGGCAATGACCTCGAGGAGATGAGGACTGAAAACATCGTTGCCCTCTGCGACGTCGATTGGGCCTATGCCGCCCATACATTCAACCAATATCCCAAGGCCGCGAAGTACCGGGACTTCCGCGTCATGCTCGAGCAGGAGAAGGGGATTGACGCCGTGGTGATCGGCACGCCGGACCACATTCACGCCGTGGCGGCAATGGCGGGCATCCGGCACGGCAAACACGTCTATTGCGAGAAACCGCTGGCGCGGACGGTGTTCGAGGCGCGGGCCCTGGCCAAAGCCGCCCGCCAGGCCAAAGTGGCCACGCAGATGGGCAACCAGGGCATGGCCTTCGAAGGGAACCGCTTGATCAACGAATGGCTGGCCGACGGCGCCATCGGCCCCGTTCGCGAAGCCCATGTCTGGTCGGATCGCCCCACGCACCGCGGCAAACTGCCCTTCTATTGGGCCCAGGGCGTCGAGCGGCCCAAGGACACCCCGCCCGTCCCCGACTCCCTGGATTGGGACCTATGGCTCGGCCCCGCCCCGTGGCGTCCCTATCACCCGGCTTATGTCCCCTTCAAGTGGCGCGGTTGGTGGGACTTCGGCTCCGGCGGCCTGGGCGACATGGGGGTCCACAACCTGGCTCCCGTCTTCTCCGCCCTCAAACTGGGCGCCCCGCTCTCGGTGTACTCCAGCTCGACAGCCGTTTATCCCGAGACCCTGCCCGTCGCCTCAGTCGTTCACTACGACTTCCCGGCCCGCGGCGGCCTGCCGGCGGTCAAGGTGCATTGGTACGATGGCGGCATCCTCCCGCCCCGGCCTGATGAACTGGAAGAGGGACGCCCCCTGGACCCCGAGGACGGCATCCTCTTCGTGGGCGACAAAGGCAAAATCCTCGTCAAGGGCTGGGGCGGCGAGAGCCCGCGCCTCATCCCCGAGGAACGGCACCGGCAATACAAACTCCCTCCCAAGACCCTCCCCCGTTCCATCGGCCACTACAAGGAATTCCTCGCCGCCTGCAAAACCGGCTCTCCGACCCGCTCCAACTTCGACTTCGCAGGGCCCCTCACCGAAGCCCTGCTCCTGGGCACCCTCTCCGTCCGTCTCGGCGGGGAAAAACTGCGCTGGGACAGCGAAAAACTGCGCACCGACGATGACGAAGCCAACGCACTCCTCCGCTATGAATACCGCGCTGGATGGTCCCTGTGAGCCGCCCCGTTTACCAAAAACCAATCCTCAATAATCAATTCTCAATCCGACATCCGCCACGGCGCGGAGCCTGCCGCAGAGGACGGCTGGCTGCGCCCGGCCGGGTTCGGGCTTGTGCTGGGGGGGATGGTTCTTGCCGCCTTTCCGCAAGTCCTGGCCGGTCTGGCGACCTTTGTCGCGCGCGACTTCGGAGTGTTTTCCTATCCCGTTGCCCATTACCAACGGGAGTGTTTCTGGCACGGCGAACTGCCATTCTGGAATCCCTACAATAATTGCGGCATCCCCTTCCTGGCGCAGTGGAACACGATGTGCCTGTATCCGCCCGCGCTGCTCTATCTGTTGCTCCCGCTGCCTTGGGCGCTGAACTTCTTCTGCCTGCTGCATCTTTGGTTTGGCGGGCTGGGAATGTACTTCCTGGCGCGTCGCTGGACGCGCAACCAGTTGGCCGCTTCGGTCGCGGGCGTGGCGTTTGGCTTCAACGGGTTATCGCTGAACCTCTTGATGTGGCCCAGCCACATCGCCACCTTCAGTTGGATGCCGTGGGTCATGCTCGCCGTCGAGATGGCCTGGCTCGAAGGCGGCCGCAAAGTCGTCGCGGCGGCCCTGGCCGGGGCAATGCAAATGCTGGCCGGAGGTCCCGAAACCATTCTGTTCACTTGGCTGCTGTCGCTCGGCCTCTTGGGGTTGGAACTGGCCCGAGGGCAGGCGCGCAACTCGCTTCCCAGGGCGCCGGCGCCTGAGTTGCCACAGTCCCAGTCCAGGGGGCGCGCCCTCATGGCGTTGCGGTTCGGGGTGGCGGCGGTCCTGGTCGCGGCTCTTTCGGCTCCGCAACTGCTCCCGTTCTTCGATTTGGCGGCGCATTCCCAGCGCGAACTGGGCTTCGCCGATGCGTCTTGGGCGATGCCGGGGCGCGGGTGGGTCAATTTCCTGGTGCCGATGGCCTTCGGCCAAATCTGGGCGGAGAACATGTTCGTCCAAACAGAGCAGTACTGGACCTCTTCCTATTACCTGGGCGTTGGCGTCTTGCTGCTGGCTTCCCTGGCGGTCTGGACGGTTCGGGACCGGCGGGTGTGGCTGCTCCTGGGCGCCGCTATTGCCGCCTTTTTTTGCGCCCTGGGCGGCCAAACCCCCGTCCATCCCTTGCTGCGCCGGCTTATTCCCCAACTGACCCTGATCACCTACCCGGTCAAATTCGTGACGGTGATTGTCTTCGTCGGGCCGCTCCTGGCCGGCTTTGGAGTCGCCCAGGCGCGGAGCGCGCGCGGGCAGAGCGCTCGGCGCCTTGGAAGGCGCCTCATGCTCCTGTGCGGGGCGTTGCTCGGGCTGATTGGCGTCATCCTCCTGTGGGCGCGGCTCGTTCCCGTTCCGTCGAACGATTTCCCCGCGACCATTCGCAACGGGCTGGGCCGGGCCGCGTTCCTGGCGGCGATTCTGCCGGTCTTGTTTCTACTGCACCGCTCAACATCGAGGCCGCGGCGAGCCTTCCTGTCGCTGGTCTTGCTGGCGTTGCTTTGGCTGGATGTATGGACCCATGAGCCGCCACAGAACCCGACAGTGGCCACCGACGTTTACACCCCGGGAGAGGCCCGGGCCGAACAAGCCCTCCAGCCTCCGCCGGCCCTGGGCGAGTCGCGCCTAATGGTCTCGCGCGCCGCAGCGGAGACCTTCAATTATCGCCACTCCAGGGACATCGAGGCCGGCTACCTCCAAAGACGCCTCGGTTTCGACTTCAATTGCAACTTGCTGGACGACGTGCCAAAGGTGGATGGCTTTTTCTCCCTCTCGCCTCGCGAGTCCGACGCCGTGCTCTCCGCCCTCTACGATGCTCCCAATGCGAACTTCCTGCGGTTGTTGGATTTTCTGTCCGTGGCCCACATTACGGCCCCGGGGAAACTCGCGGAATTTGTGGCCCGCCCCAACTGGCTGCCCATGGCAACGGCCGGTCAAGGCCCGGTTTTCCTCGACCGCGCCCGCACCGCGCGGCGTCTGACCCAGCCGGATTTCGATGGCGGCAAGGTGGTCTTGCTTCCCCCGGAGGCGCGCGCCCTGGTCGCGGCGACCCGCCAAACCGATGCTCGAGTTCTTTCGCGGCGCTTCGGCCGGCGGCGGGTGGACTTGGAAGTCGCAGCCGCCGAACCTTCGTTGGCGGTTCTGTCCCAGGCTTACTATCACTGCTGGCGGGCTTATGTGGATGACCGGCCGGCGCCCTTGCTGCTGGCCAATTACGCCTTCCAGGCTGTGCCCGTGCCTGCCGGCTCGCACCACGTGCGGCTAGTTTATGAGGACCGGGCCTTCCAAATCGGGCTGCTCTGCTCGGCCCTTGCCCTGCTCGGCTGCGCAGCCGCGTGGACAACCCGGCTGACCGGGCGCTGAGGATGTCCTTTTCGACGGCTGTGAATAACCGGTGAATATTTTCCAATAACTCTCCCTTGTCTCTGCCGCCGGCCCGGCCCCATGCTTGCTCTATGTTCAAACAGGAACCAATCGTGGCCCGTGTAAGCCTCGGATTCACCGAGGCCGAGTGGAAGGAATTCCTCGCCTCTCTGACGGCCCAGGAGCGCGCGCATTTCTTGGAGCATGCAGACTACGCAGTCTCCGACGCCACAATCCGCCAGGAACAGAGCTTCGCTCCTCTCGCCTGCTATCTGCGCTACGAAACGCCCCAGGAAATGGCCGAGCGGTTGGCCCACGAAACTCCCCAGGAAACGCCCCGGCAGCCCGGCCTCGAGGACCGGGAGGAGGCCGGCTCAAACGAAATCTGGTTTAGGGCCTGATGCTCTCGTTTGTGAGAGACAAAAAGTTCTATGGTCTTGTAGTCTTCAGAGGTCTGAGCAAACCGCCGCGCTGAAAAAGGCGTTTTCGTAAGCTGCTTGGCAAGAGCAGCTTACGATTGAGGCGAATTACAAAAAAATCCCTTGTGGATTTTTCGCCGGGCCATTTCATGCTAAGAGTTGCCACCAAAACCAGCTCTTGCTATGGACCAGGTCAGCTTTCCGGGATGGCAGCCAGAAAAGTCGATCAGCGTGGTCACCCGTGAGCAGACCACCCGCGAGGCCGTCACGAAACGGGCCGGCGCCCTGATTGTCCGGCCTTTTTGCCTCACTTTTATATAGCCACATATATACAGTTTTCGTTCTCCTAAATCGATCAGAACATTACTGTCGAGGGCGAACCTTCTCTTTTGAGGCAGTGCCGCCATAAATTATTTGCATGCCACGCTCAAACAGGCTGCTGCGTTTGCTATCCCCCCACCGGTTTGCCGCCTTTCGGACGGAGGCCACGGCTTCGCTGCCGGTGGTTTTATCAGGATAGTTCGCTCCACCGGTTGCATTGGAGATTGGCTTTGTGTGGTCGCTCATACACTGGCGCGATTTATGCGATTTATTGCTCATTGGCAACACCTATTTACTGATATTTGCTGTTCGCCTGTCTCCGTGCTCAGCAGGTTCTTTGCCGGACTTTTTGCGCCCGTTCCCTCCTGTTTTGTAGGGCAAATGAGCCGAGACCTGCTTTCAAATCTGACAGCGGCGGGGGAAAATCATTGAAACCGGTCAGAGATTTCCCCGGTCTGCCTGAAGCCGGTGTCCTGATTTGGGTCGTGTGTGGCGGGATTGTTGGCGAGGGCTAGGAGGCAGGCGGATGGCGAGGCGGCCTTGGCCTGTACACAGTGGACACCATTCGGGGCATTTCGGGCACTTTTGATTTTGCGTAGTGGAGCATCGGGAGTGTTCCGGCGATCGGGGTGGGGGGAGTATGTTTTTCGGCAGCCGGCCGGAAGCCCTTGCTATCTTTATGCTATACTTTCGACCGTCGTTCCACAGGGGAAGGCAGTTGTCCACAAGGGAACAAAAGAACGGACCGGTGACAAGGCGCCAGAGCGCAGGAGTCCGGTAAACATTGGCTGAAGGTGGGTTTTGATTCGGTGAAACGGGGTGGTGGTGGGAGAAGGATTTGAACCTTCGTAGGCGTAAGCCAGCAGATTTACAGTCTCCTGTAAACTGATATTCGCGCCGAAAGACCGGCATGTGGTTACTTTCTGGTTTACTTCCAAGCATCATTCCGCGTAAATAAGAGAAGGCAACCGCACACAACAGAAACGAGCGCACGATGAAACACCGAACCGGACACCTATTCAAACGCGGCAGCAGCTTTTACGTCCGTTGGACAGTCGAGGGCAAGGTCTTCTCCAAAGCCTTGCGAGACGAGAACGGCCAGCCCATTACCACCAGACGCGCGGCGGAGGATGCACAGCAGAAGCTCATGGCGCCCTTTGCCGTGGCCGATGAGGCCGCCGCCCTGGAATCCATCGTCGGCAAACTGGAAGGGCGGAAGGCAGAGCTTGCCAAGTGGGATGAGGAGCAACACCCGGCGTTGCCTCTCAGCCAAGCCTGGACCGCCTTCCTGGCGTCGCCAAACCGCCCGGACAGCGGCGGCGAAACCCTCTACCAGTACGAGTGCCAATGGTCCCGGTTCGCGGACTGGATGAAAGAGAAGCACCCGGGCTTGCCTCTGTTGCGCGACGTGACAAGGCAGGTGGCCGAGGAGTACGCGGCCAGCATGAACCATGGGAAGCTCAGCCCGAACACCTACAATAAGCACCTGGGCTTGCTCACGCTCGTTTTCCGGGTCGTGAGAGAAAAGGCCAAGCTGGCCGTGAATCCTTGGGAAGACATCCAGCGCAAGCGGCTCGTCACCCACAGCCGGCGGGAACTGACCGTCGAAGAGTTGAGGACGGTTTGCCAGAGCGCAACCGGAGAACTGCGCACCCTCCTGGCCCTGGGGGTGTATTCCGGATTGCGGCTTGGCGACTGCGCAACGCTGCGCTGGGGTGAAGTGGACTTGGCCCGGAACCTGATCCGCCGCGTCCCGAACAAAATCGGCCGTAGCAATCCCAAGCCTGTAATCGTGCCGCTCCATCCGGTCTTGGGGGACATGCTCGCCGGGACGCCAGCGGAGAGCCGGGGCGAGAACGTCCTGCCCGAAACCGCCGAGCTTTATTCGCGCCGCATAGACGCGGTGACAGACAGGGTGCAAGCCCACTTCAAAGCCTGCGGGATCAAAACCTGGAAGCCCGGCACCGGCCCGGACTCAAAGGACGGCCAGCGGGCGGTAATCGAGGTCGGCTTTCACAGCTTGCGCCACACCTTCGTTTCCCTCTGCCGCGGGAGCAACGCACCCCTGGCCGTGGTCGAATCCATCGTCGGCCACAGCAACCCGGCCATGACCCGGCACTACACCCACGTCGGCGAACTGGCCGCGGGCCGTGCCGTGGCTGCCCTGCCCTCCGTGATGGGGGACGCCAAGCCGGTCGCGCCAAAGCGCGACACAGAGGCACTGCTGAGCGAAATCAACGCCGTTGCGGAAAGTCTCACCGGCGAGAACTGGCGCGAGAGGAAAACCGCCCTTCTGGCCCTTCTGAAACCCGGGGCCCGGGATGGACAAACCGCCCCGGAAGCGGGAAACTGAAACGACAATTCGCCCCGGTCCGATCAACCGGGGAAGCCCTGCCGTGGGCGTGCCTTCACCACGCCCCGGCGGGCAAGCTGTGGAAGAGCTTATGAATCCAGAAATTTCCTCGCTCAAGCTGTTCGGAAAACCCTTTCCGGTCCGCTGGCACACCAAGGACCGGCGTCAATTCTCCGATGGCGAAGCGTGTTACGAAATGGTTTCATTCGAGGGACATGAGGACCACGACCAGGAATGTCTCCGGCAAGGGCTCCCGGTCGGGGTTACGCCCTGCTGGCTTCCAAACCCAGGGTACGTGCGCAACGCATTCCGTGAAGACTCCGACTGGGTCCATGCCACCGGAAGGCGCCGCCAGCGCCGCGCCCAGGCAGCAATCTCTGCGTACTATTTCCCGCCAGGGGCGCGCGGGTTGCTTCTGATCGATCCGAGAGACCCGCGAGTGGGCACCAGGCCCAGGGAAAACCTCCACGCCGCGCTGGTCCTGCGGTCAATCATCCGGAACGTCTTCAACATCCCGTGCAGCGGCCCGGGATCTTCCCTTCTCTCCAAGCCTGGCGTTCGCGCCTTCCTCGCTGCCTTCGACACCGGACAAATTCGGTTCTTGAAAAACGTTGTCCAATGCCCGATGCCATGTGAGGCGCTGGCCTTCTTCCAACAGGCCGCACAGCAAGAGACCGTTGACCAGTTGATCACTCAGACCCGCCAGACCAAAAGCGCCCTGGCCAAAACCGCGAACCACCTGAGTAAAGCCCAGGCCGACCTGGAGATAGCGAAGAGCATTGCGGGCATGAAGTTCCAGGATTTTCAGCGCAAGCTGGTGAACACAGACCCTCCCGCCAAGATGCGGGAAGTCACCTGGGCGAAAGTCCAAAGGGTAGCTTGGCTTTACGCGCGGCTTCTGTCCGAGCGCGAGGTTGCGAAGAAATTCGGCACTTCGCCCAAGACAATAAGCACCTACCTGGCCGCATTCGAGAGGCACACAAATATCCGCATAGGCCGATATTACCGCCATCAGTCGGTCAAGGCACGGCTGAGGGCCGAAGTCCAACACAAGCGCCAGCAAGACGATCCTGGCGAATTGGACGGCGCGTAAAACCGGAAAAGGTAACACCAGCCACGCGAAAAGGTAACAGAGGTAACACGCCTCACGCTCCGGTAAACACAGGCCAATCCACGATTCGCCCTGCCCGCCAAGGTAACAGGCTTCGCTGTTTATGGAGACTGAAAGAGTCTCGAGAGAACTGTGAAAGCTTATGTTACCGACCACATTGAAACTGATCAGGATCGCCTTTGAGAGCGATCCTACGCTCCCCGTCCCCGACCGGCGCCGCCTGCTCGCCTTGCTCCGAGGGGGCGCCCAACAGCCGGCACCCGCGCCTGCCACTGCCCCCGCTACCGGCGAGCCGCGCCTGCTCCGTCGTGCCGAGGCCGCCCGCCGCCTCGGTTGCTCAATTCGTCTCGTAGATCGTCTCGCCCGCGATGGCACCTTGCCCAAGCGCCGGCTCCCTGGCCGCCGCCGATCGGCAGGCATTTTGGAAAGTGACTTGTTGACATTACTTTTGGCCCCACTCCCCGCCACTCCCGCCCAGGCCCCGGAGGCTGCATGAACCCGCCAAACGGAGCGGCGCGCCCCACGGCTAGGCAAGGCGCGCCGAAGCTTTTCGGGGACGGCGGAGTGCTGTGGCCGGATCTGGACCTGTGCCTCACGCGGTGCAAATCCGCGCGTCTCCAACACCTATCTTCACCTACGGACGCGCGGCCGTCAATGCGGAACTGTGTGTCGTTTGACGCCGCTGGTTGGCCCTCCGAGAGGCGGCGGAGGCGGAGCTTATGACCGCTGCCGACATTGCGGGCCGTCTCATGGGCGCACACCGGTCCGGCGCTGGCTGGATCGCCAAGTGCCCTGCACACGAAGACAACCGAGCCTCTCTCTCGATTGCCGATGGCGACAAGGGCGTCGTGCTGCACTGCCATGCCGGATGCGCACCGGAGGCAATCTGCGGCGCCGTGGGATTGACCCTGGCGGACCTGTTCATTGGCAAACCGGAGCGCAAGAGCAAACGGCGGATCGTAGTGGTCTATCTCTACACCGATGAAGCCGGCGAGGCGCTTTTCGAGATCGTCCGTTATGAGCCGAAGGAGTTCAAGCAACGCGCGCCGGACGGGACATGGAACGTCAAAGGTATTCGGAAAGTCCCGTTCCACTTGCCGAAACTGATTGCCGCGGTCAAAGCCGGGCGCCCGGTCTATGTGGCCGAAGGTGAAAAGGACGTGCTCGCCCTGGAAGGGGCTGGCTTCGCCGCCACAACCAATCCGGGCGGCGGCACAGCAAAATGGCTGGACAGTTACAACAAGCACTTCAAGGGCGCGGAGGTGGTTGTCATTGCGGACAAAGATTCCACTGGCCGCAAGCACGCTCAAGACGTGGCCAGCAATCTCCAAGGGACTGCCGCCAGCGTGAAGGTGATGGAACTCCCGGACGTGGACGGCAAGCCCGTCAAGGATGCCGCCGATTTCTTCGCTGTGGGCGGGCAGCCCGGCGACCTTGACGCCCTGGCCGAGGCCGCGCCGCCCTGGACGCCCAATGCCACAAAGGCCGATCCCTGGCTGGCCCTGGTTGAGGACGGCGCGGACATCGCCGGCCAAGACCTGCCGCCCCTGATAGAGATCGTCGAGGGTATAGTGGGCGAGCAAAGTAAGCTCGTAATCGTTTCATCGGCGAAGTGCTTCAAGACCTGGCTCACGATCCACCTGGCGCTCTGCATCGCCCAGGGCATCCCGTTCCAGGATCGCAAGACGGCGCGGCGGAAAGTGCTCTACGTCAACCTGGAGTTGAAGAGCCTGACCTTCAAGCGCCGCGTGCAGGCCATCGCCAAGGCCCTTAACCTTACAGTTGATCCCCAATGTTTCTTCCATCTGCCGCTGCGCGGTCACATGGCGGGGCAGATCGTTCATGACACGGTTTCCCGAATCATCGCGATGGTCCGCGACGGGCAAATCCAGGTGGTAGTGCTCGATTCCGTTGTCAAGCTGAGCACCGAAGCCGAGGAAAACTCCACCCGAGAGCAGACCGCTCTTTTCAACGAACTCGACCGCCTGACCACGGAGGCGCAATGCACGGTCATTTTGAACGACCATTCCACCAAAGGCAATCAGGCCGAAAAAGAACCGCTCGACGTGATACGCGGTTCGAGTGCCAAGGGGGGGGACGTCGATGCCGCGATGGTCCTGCGGAAACATGAAGTGGACCTGTGCTACCGGGTTGATCTTGTCCACCGAGAATTGCCGCCGGTTGAACCTTTCGTCATCGGCTGGCGCTATCCCCTTATGGAACTGCGCCTGGACCTTTCGCCCGATAACATGAAGAAGGCCAAAGGCGGCCAGACAAGGAAATACGATCCGGTGACACTTTGCGCCGCCATTGCGGATGCGACCGCCGAGAGCCCGGTATCAATTTCCGCCTGGGCGGAGGCTGCCCGCATCCCACGGCAGACCCTGACGGATTACCTGCCGGGGTTGCGGGCAAAGGGCTGGCTTGCCACGAGGGGCGAGGGCAGCGCCGCCCGGCAATATCTCACGGAAAAAGGCCGGGAAATGGCCCGCCACGCCAAGGAGGCCACGTGACACGCAACCTGACGGAATGGGTTTCCGGCAGTTCCCGTCAGGGTGCCTGGTATCCGCCCCTGCTGCCTGCCGGAGACCCTATAGGGTCCGGCAGGGCAGCGGGCGGATGAATTCTCTGACGGAATGGGTTTCCGGCAGGCCATGAATACCCGGCGCCCAAAGCAACCGGAGTTTGTTCTCCAACTGCGGGCGATCCCCGGCTCTTGGCAGGCCCCGCCGGAGCAACGGCTCAGGGGTTTGTTGAAGGTGGCCCTGAGAGCCTTCGGTTTCCGCTGCGAAGTTTACCGGCCCAAAAGCGAGCCGGCCCAGGCCGTGAAGCCGCCCGGCAGTGAACCACCAAACGCCCCCGCAACGCGCTGATCTGGCATCAGCCGCTACCTTAACCCTCCCCAGCACTCAGAATGCGTCCTGCGCGCCGTCCTCCGCCCGCCCAGGCAGCGACCCCGGCACAAAACGGGCGGTTGTCACCAGGGACCCACGAAGGGGTTTGCTCGGGATCGACGATCACCGTCTGACGCCAGCCTGGCTGCTGTGCATGATCGAGGCCGGCATCCTCGAGGAGGTGTCGAAAGGCAGTGGGTTCAAGGCTTCACGCAACCGCTACCTGCCAGCGGGAGTGAGCCAACAGGTCCAATAATGTCCCTGCTTCCCGCCGTGTCGGGCGGGCAGATATCGCCGCCGGCCGCCGGGACCTGGCGACGCGATAGGACTCGCCAGTCCCGCCCCCGGCAGCTATATTATCCGGCGATGCGAAACAACTGTGATCGATCAACTCCGGGGGCCAGCGCAAGCGGCGCGTGTAGCTGGGCAGGCTTGACGGATCACGCGAGGGCACTCTGGAAAGTGGCCCAGGCGGCCAGTGAATATCAGGCTTTCACCTTGAGCCCATGAAACGCACGCGAGGCGCGGAAGACTTCCCCGAATGGCTAAAGTGCGCCCTGCGTGACAGGCAATGGGTTAGGTGTCAGCGTTTGGCCTGGCAGGGATATTTAGGCCCTGAAAGGTTTGGCCAGCCCCCTCCGCAGTTTTTGGAGATTTCAATAGAACATCTAATGCGGTTTCCACGTCTACTATCCAACCGTTTGCGGCGGGTTGTTGCACACCATCGGGCAGCGGACCCAAAGTATCTGCAAGATTCCGAAGCTTATTTACGTCGCCTTGGCCCTCTGGACAGGGAGCGATCAAAATCACGGTTGCCATAAGAATTATGAATCCAACCATTCGCCATAGTACAATTCCCAATTGCGAAGACAGTGCCGAAAAAGCAAGGACTGGAAGGGTAGTTCATTCTCCAATAAACCCTCGTTGGATTCCAGACATTAGCCTTTTGGTTTTGGGATACCGACCATTTCCAACGCTTCCTTGTACAGTTTCTCCTGCGTCGCCAAAGCCTGCGTTATCCACCCCACGTAAATCTCGTCGGCCTTCTTGATGTCCTGTTCGATGGACCTTGCAAACATGCTCAGCATGACGCGCATCTCGGCCCTCACTCCGCAGAGATGCCACAGGACTTTGCGCCCGAATTCTTCAGGGTTTGGAGGCTGGCGGTTGCTGTTGTTGACAGAATCAGCGACCATGATACGATCCTTTTGTTGGCGCGCCAAAAGCGCGTGTTTTTTAGTTCTTCGTCCCCGCCGGTGACAGCCGGCGGGGGCTTTTGCTTCAAATTACCGCTTTTCGACCCCGGCGCAAGGATCATGGACGCCCCAGGGTACGGCGACAATCCGTTAGATCACGGCCCGGGCGCGAGCTGTCCGCCAAGAACACTTGCTTTGGCTGTCCTCTTCTGGCAGCGTTAGCGCCGTTCAGTTCTTATGTAAACCAAACTGCAAATTTAGCGTAGCCACCGCTACGGTCTCCTTAGAAAACCGCGAATTCTCCGAGTCCAGAGACCAACCGAGCACGCGCCCAATCCGGCGCGGCTTGGCGTTTTCTCTCGACGGGCGCTTCGCGGTGCCTCTAAGGAGGGGCACTGAGTTGGCACCCCTTTTGCTCCGTGCTTCGCTGTCGCGCCTAATGAAAGCGTCTATGAAAACAGAAAGAGCGGTGTTCGGAATTAACGCCATCACAACGTCGATCGTGGGTCGCGTCTCTCCGTCATGGATTCTGGGGCTGTTGTTACTGGCGCTTCCTGGCGTGGCGCAGGCCCAGTTCACCTACACAAGCACAGACGGCACCATCACCATCACGGGATACACCGGCCCTGGCGGCGCGGTGACCATCCCCAGCACGATCAATGGCCTGGCGGTCACCCGCATCGGGGAGGCCGCGTTCGACGGCTGCACCAGCCTGACCGGCATCACGATACCCAATGGCGTCACCAGTATCGCTTATGGGGCGTTCGACGGCTGCGACAACCTGGCCAGCGTCACAATCCCCAACAGCGTCACCATTATCGGGGAGGCGGCGTTCTGGGAATGCGCTAGCCTGAGCAACGTGGCGATCCCCAACAGCGTCACCAGCATCGGAGACGCGGCGTTCTCTTCCTGCACCAGCCTGGCCAGCATCACGATAGGCAACGGCGTCACCAATATCGGGCCGTTCGCGTTCTATAACTGCTCCAGGCTGACGAAGGTGACGATCCCCAACAGCGTCACCAGCATCGGGACCAATGCGTTCGAGGACTGTATCGGCCTTGCCAGCGTCACGGTAGGCAACAGCGTCACCAGCCTTGGTTACGAGGTGTTCTGGGGCTGTACGGGCCTCAGGAGCGTAACGATAGGCAGCAGCGTCACCAGCGTCGGCGAGGCGGCCTTCGACGGCTGCACCAACCTGACCAACATCACGATACCCGACAGCATTACCAGCATCGGCGATGATGCGTTCTGGGGATGCACCAGCCTGACCAACGTCACGATCCCCAATAGCGTCACCAGCATCGGAGACGCGGCGTTCTCTTCCTGCACCAGCCTGGCCAGCCTCACGATAGGCAACGGCGTCACCAGCATCGGGAAAGGAGCCTTCTATCAATGTACCAGCCTGGCCAGCCTCATGATCCCTAACAGCGTCACGAACATCGAAGCGTTCGCGTTCTGGGGGTGCGGCAGCCTGAGTAACGTCACGATCCCCAACAGCGTCACCAGCATCGGGACCAATGCGTTCGAGGATTGCGAGAACCTGGCCAGCATCACGGTAGGCAACAGCGTCACCAGCCTTGGTTACGAGGTGTTCTATGGCTGTACGGGCCTCAGGAGCGTAACGATAGGCAACAGCGTCACCAGTATCGGGGAAGGGGCCTTCTATCAATGCGCCGGCCTGACCAGCCTCATGATCCCTAACGGCGTCACCAGCATTGGATATGAAGCGTTCCGTGGCTGTACGGGCCTGACCAACCTCACGATGGGCAGCAGCGTTACCAGCATCGGGGATTATGCGTTCTCGGTATGCACCAGCCTGACCAGCGCCTATTTTCAGGGTAACGCCCCCAGTACTGATTCTTCTGCGTTCTCCGGCGACAATGCGACGGTGTATTACCTGCCGGGAACCGCCGGCTGGGGCTCCACGTTCGATGGCCTTCCAGCGGTGCTACTGACTCGGCCTCCCGTAACCATCGCCTTGAGCGGAAACCTTGCTTTCGGGAGGGTCGCGGTGGGGTCCTACACCTTCCAAACCCTGGTGATTTCCAACAGCGGCAATGCCACCCTCACGGTGAGCAACATCACCTGTCCCGCCGGCTTCACGGCCGATTGGCATGCGGGCACAATTTTGGCTGGTGGCGCTCAAAACGTGTTCGTCACCTTCCAGCCCGCCGCCATCCAGAATTACGGTGGCACGCTTTCAGTCAACTCCGATGCGCTCACTGGCGCCAGCGGGATTTCGGTCTCCGGCCAGGGCGTAAAGAAGGGGACCACTCCCGACACGATATGGGTGCAAAACATCAATTTCATTCTCATGGCCTGGGCTCAGGGCAATTCTCAGGCGACCGGAATCGCCAACAGGGACATCATCTCGGCGCTCAGCGGCACCAGCCTTGGCGGCTCCGTCTCCCTGCCCACCTTCGGTATAGGCTCGAAACTGTTGGTCCAACAGAACCTCGGCAGTTCCGACACGCGCGTAATTGTTCGGCAGGGCTCGGGCGAGACTGTGTCCGACTATGATGTCACCAGTGCGTTCGCCCAGCCCGCGACGATCTCCAACCCACCGCCGATATTTTACATCAAGAACGGTCTGACCAACTATCATGCAATCACGACCTTTTCCTTCGACATCCCCAACGGGATGAGTTTCGTCGTCTCGGGCCTGATGGCCGCCAGCGACACCCTGGTCGGCAAGACTTACTACATGAGCAAGGGTCTCTCCGGCACGGTAGCGGGCTCGGCGGTAGTTAATGGCCAGACCAACCTCATCGGTGGCACCGTGTCGCTCAGTGGCGGCCATCTCGAGTGAGTTTGCACAAGGCGTGGAGTGCCCTTTTAGCATCGATGCCCGCCGCGTAGCGGTTCCGCTGGCCGCTTGCCCGGCCAGGGGTCAGGCGGGCCTGGGCGGCTTGAATCCCTCGGCGGGGCACGCCCTGGTGAGTTCTCCGGGGGGGGACTTCTATGGGTCCGGTCCAGGACTCCCGCATCAACTCGACTTGGCGCAGCCGCTTGATGCGCTCGGGTTCGGCCTTCGGCAGTCCCTTGCCGCGCAGCACGCGGGCCGCATCCCGCGCCGTATCCCAGGCTGAGACACCGTCGCGCAACGCCCTGGCGAGCTTCGCGCGCGCATCGGCACCGCTCGCAGCGTCCAGATCCTTCCTGAGTGCGATGGTCACGTCATACGCAAGTAGCTGTAGGTGCTTGGCTTGCGTGAGGGACCGCGGTAAAGCTGGTGCTGCCATAGATCCACACTTTGCAACTGGCAGATGGAAGTTGGCAAGCATGTCGGGTGCGGGACCTGGAGGGCCGACCTGAGCCTGCCACGCGCGGACCCACGAGTTGGGCCCGGGCCCCCCCAGCCCTGGCGCCCTATGGCCAAGGCGGCTTCGGCGCCGATGGCCTCAAACCGTAGTCGGTTTGTCCGAAGCACGAAGATGGCGGCGGCACCGCAGAATGACGGCCAGCCTGAAAACTTGAAAACTCGGCTGCGGCGGTGGCAAGCGATCATAGAGGTCCGCCACCTCCTGTTGAAACACTCGCTCCGCCTGATCGCGCTCTTCGGAAAAAGGGTCCAGAGCGTGAGCGAAGCGATCATAACGCTGCGCCAGCAGCGCAACCCGTTCAGCGGGGATTATGCCTGCGAGTGCATCTTCTGGAGGCGTTGGCATTTGTTCCTCAGATCGAGCACCCGGTCGTAGAAAAAGTCTGCGCCGCAAGCGGGGTGGGCGCTCGCCAGGTCCCGGAGCTTTTTGGCAAACTCGTCGCACTGCGCCACCATCGTTCCCCACCAACTCGCGACCTTGTCGATGTCCTCCTCCCTCCGGACAATCCGGACCACGAACTTGTAAATTGTGAGCAACTCGCCTTCCAACCGCATGGCCGCCTGGTTGAAGGGAACGCAAAGCTCAGGTTCCAGCGTAGCCACTTCCTGGTCAAACTCGGCCAGCGTCGATTGCGCAAGCTCCCGAACGTCCGATTCGCCTAAACACTCTGTCATCTTGGCCAAAGCCTACACGGGATGAAGCCGGCTGTAAATCTCGGAGATCGCCGAGACCCGGATTTGGGCAGGCCCCCCGCCACACGTCGGCTGCGTGTGGCGCGGCTTCCCAGGCCCACAGAGAGTCACGCGAGGCCTCTGGCGAGCCTCGCGCGCGCGTGCGTGCGCGAGCATCGCCCCTGGCAGGCACGTTCCCCCTCAGCGGAACCGCGTCCTAATGAGCAAGGGGTTGCAAACCAACGGGATGCGTAAATGGGTCATGTGAAGGGACTGCCTGTCGCAGATGCAGCGGGGAAGCCTTAAATGCAGGGGTTTGTGCGGTATTTTTGGGCCTTTGTCGATTTGACAGCCAGGGGCGCTTCCGCGCGCCCAACTGCCGTCGGGCGCGTGAATTACGAAGGGGGAATCACGGATGCCCGGAATTCCGGGAAGTTGAAATCTGTCCGAGGAAGGGGTGTCACAAAGAGGCCCAGCCCCTTTTTTGCCCTCCCCTCCCCCGACCCCGCCCCCA
>Ga0326727_10009262_pt1 | contig 24353 bp, 23 predicted proteins | sample MB2enrmetagenome_FD_207643 | JGI IMG/M metagenome (GOLD analysis project Ga0326727, IMG submission 207643) | Lab enriched peat soil microbial communities from McLean, Ithaca, NY, United States - MB29MY | ecosystem: Environmental > Terrestrial > Soil > Wetlands > Peat | place: USA: New York... | reverse complement strand
CTGCGGCGTGCCCCAGTTCGTGGAAGAAAGTGGTGATCAACCCGCATAGGTTGATGATCAGCAGGAAACCAATGACGCCGACAAAAGCTCGGTTGGAATCCAGTCCCTGCGCTTGGCCCCAAGCTTTCGCTCCGAAGTAAGCCCCCCACCAAACCGCAAGGTTGACTAAGGGGGCCACCTTCTGCAGCCACTTACTGGTGCCGTCGCCGGGCCTCGGCTGGTGGTCGAAGTTAGCCCGAGCCGGTTCGGATTCCCGCATCTTCCGGGAGCAGCACCAATAGACTCCGACACCCCCCGCAGCCAGGCCCAAAGGGAAACAGATCTGACAGAACAAGCTGTTGATGAGGATCAACGGTCTGGCATAGCGGTGATTGCGCCGCCATGCGTAGGCCGTGAAGCAGGATAGCGCGCCCAGCACGATCGCGACGCCGTACAGAGCGGCCACGGTAGCCGCATGGCGCCGAACGTGCGAGTGTCCAGTTAGGTAAAGGCCCACATTCCATAGGCCCAAATAGATTTCGAGGAAGCCCAGCGACCAGAAAAATCCTCGGGCGTAACGCACCATCCATTGCATGTCCCGATTATCTGTAAGTATTCACGCATTTAGTCCTTCAGCCCCACAAATACTTCGTGAATTGGGGATCGGCGTAACGCCGAATCAGGTAGTTTACTGAGTCAGTTAAAGTAGCGACAAGCTAATCATGGTCAGCGCGACCCTCACTACAGTTCGCGCTTCCAGATTGAGGGTCCGCGAGACCGACCCGGAATCGCTCTCAAGCGACCATGTCGCCAGTTGTGGCGCGCGTGAATGCATAATCCCGGCAAAGGCTCCGGCAATAATCACAATTCTCAACAACCCGAGAGTTTTGCGCATAAATTATTCGGGTCTTCGTTTCCGCTCCTGCCACTCACTAATCTTTTCGCGAATGAAATGACCTAAGTCGCTCATCTCCGGCGGCATGCCATGCCGGAACGCCGACTTATCGATCCAGATTCCGCTCTTCGCATCCGTCCAGACGCCCGACCACGGATTGTGCGGCTCGCTCCCGTTCTGGTCGTCCTCATAGTACGCGCATAGGTCGCGGCACGCATTCGCCAGGTTAGACCATGTGGCTTCCTCATGCAGCGGTCCAAAAAGCGATGGATCTCCAGGGGCTTCCATGGTCTTGAATCGATCCAGGATGCGATTGTACTGATCGATACTATGCCGATCCGCCTTTCCGCCAAAGCCCGCCTCGTTCATGAAATAGTTCATACGGGCCGTTCGCGCCATGCGACGCAAAACATTCACCAGCCTGCGAATTTCCTGTTGTTTCTGTTGTTCCATCTTATGAGCCTCCCGCGATTGCTTTCATGGATTCCCGTAACAAACGTTTCCCTTCGTGTAAACGCCATTTCACCGTCGAGAGGGGAAGCCCGGTGAAGGCCGAGATTTGCTGCATCGGCATTTCGTCCAACCAGCGCAGCCGCATGATAAGCCGAAGATTTTCCGGCAGTACATCGATCCCCGCGGCAAGGTCCACCGCGGATTCCAGATCCTTCCGTTCAGTCGCCAACGGGCCGATGCAAGAGAGCAGCGCATCGTCAAATTCTACTCGCACCATGCGGCTCTCCTTCCGTGCCCAGCGGAGCGCCCGATTGCGGGTGATGGCGTACAGCCAAGCCGCGAAACGATCCGGCTCATCCAAGTCCGGAAGCGCCTTGAACGCCAGCAGAAAAGCCTCCTGCGCGATGTCCTCGGCAAACTGCTGCCCAGCAATTCCAGCCGCAATCCGTTCCACGGCACGGCGATACCGCCGCACCAGTTCTCCAAACGCCTCGAGGTTTCCTACTACGGCGGCGATAGCCAGTACTGCGTCTGCCGGCTCCGGCGCCTGCCGTTCCCTCACATTCACCAAGAGACGCTGCACGGGGGAGAAGTTAGGTGCGGCGTGAAACTTTATTCGGAGGCGTTGCGGAGTTCTTCGGCGCGGGCTTCGGCCAACGTGTCGTTCAGGAACGTTCCAGAGCCGCTCTCCACGCCCGCCAGGTATTTGAGCTTGGTGGCGCTGCGCTGTAGGGGCAGGAATTCAATGTGAAAATGGAAATAGGGATGATCTCCCCTGGCGGGAGACTGGCGAACCACCATCATCAGGGGAAGTTGGAAACCGTAGAGATTATCGTATTTCGCGCGCACGATGCGCAACAGATCCGCGAGCGAGCTGCGTTCGTCGCCGCTGAGATCTTTCAACGAACCGAAGTGACGCTTTGAGTAGAGTTGAACTTCTCCCGGGAAGCGCTGCCAGTAGGGCACGAACGCGAAAAAGTTGGGATTCTCGGTGACTTTGCGCAGGCGGGATTCGTGCTCCACCTCAAGCACGCGGCAGTAGAGGCATTCGTGCTTTTGTTCGAAGTACTCTTTGGCGCCTGCATATTCGCGCTCCAGCAGCGGCGGAATGTAAGGAAACGCGTAGATCTGGCCGTGAGGGTGAGGCATGGTGACCCCAATGGCCTCGCCGGTGTTTTCAAAAATGTAAACCTGTGCGACGCCCGGGTCTCGCTCCAACTCGGCGCTACGGCTGGCCCACAGGTCGATAATCTTGCGCCAGTGATCGGAATGGAGCTGCGAAGGAAGCAGGGTGTGGTCGGGATGATAGATCACCACGTCGCAATAACCCTTGGCTCCGGTCTCCTTGTAGAGCCCGGTTTCGGGTGAGAACTTGCCCGACTGCTGATTCAGCGCGGCGAAGTCGTTGGGATACAGGAAGGTGTCATAGTGATCGGGCACGCGGCCGGAGCCGGGGCAGAATGGGCACCAGTCCTTGGGCATTTGCGGCCGGTTCTGGCGCGCGGCCGCGACGCCGACCCACTCACGGAGGAAGGGATGCCAACGCAGTTCACTCATGACGTTTATTGTATTTGCCCGTGCCGGGTGGATGCGACGTGATCCAGCCGTTCACTCCTTCGCGCTCGCGGGTGCTCCCAACTCCGCATCCCATTCCAGCGCCCCAGTTACCACGCGATACCCGGCTCCATCCGGCGTAAACCGCACCGTGCGTCCCGCCGGATTGAAATCCGATTCATACATCGCTCCTGCCCAGCGCCTCAACCAGGAAAGGCAATCCCTGCACCCCATGAAACACATGGTCGCCCTCGAAGATCTCCTGGCCCGCCCGCTCCGGCACTCCCCACACCTGGTAAGCCCGCTTCACCTTGGCGAACGCCGCCCGCGTCGCGTGAACGGGAAAGATCGGATCATGCGTTCCTCCCTCGGAGAAATAGAACCGCGGCGCTATCAAACTCGCGACATCGTAATTCTCCGCCCAGTTCAGAATCCCCGGCACATAGTTGTCAATGCAATGCGGCATGCTCATGATGCTGTCATGGAATGTATTCAGATACCCGCTCACCAGCGCAGCCTGGATGCGTGGTTCCAGCGCCGAAGCAAATTGCGTGATCGTGCCTCCCCCCGAAATCCCCGCGCACCCCACCCTGTTGCTCGCAAGCTCTGGCCTTGTTTCAATCCAGTCGATCGTGCGCATCACATCCCACACGCGCCACCCGATCATGGTCTGCCCCAACAACAAAGCCGCTCCTGCGGAAGGCTCGCAACTCGTGATGTTCATTCCCTTGGCTTGAGTAGCCGGGTCGCGCCGGCATCCGAACGCCATCGGTTCAATCGCCACCGCAGCCAATCCGTGCTCCACCATCTGGATCGCAAAGTCGTATTGATACCCGGGCTTCTCCAGTCGGGATTCCCCCTTCTCGTCGATCCCCACGATGTCGTCTGCCCCGCGCCCATGTCCTGGAATGCAGATCACTGGAGCGAACGGCGGCTGCTTGCCAAGCGGCGTCAGCAGGTACGCCAGCACGCCCACTCCAGGCCTGCTCTCGAAAGCCAACTTCTCCCGGCGATAGCCCGGAAACTCACGAACATCCAGGCTCACCGGACGCAACGGAATTCTCTCGGGAAACCCGCCCACCAACTCCGTCAACTTGGCCCGCAACTGCCGCTGCCATGCTTCCGCCTCCGTTTTGTTGGTCGCGCGAAACGTGAGGCGCAGCGGCGCCCCTTTATATTGTTCCCCCGTCCAATGAACCGGGTCGAACTCTTCCAGGTGGACTCTATCTTTCACGCCCTCAAGCGGTCCCCCATACACCGCGGCTTTCCCGTCAGCCGCAAACGCCGCGCCCGCGGCCAGCGCAGCGCCCAACTCCCGGCGCGTCATGCCTGTTTCCATGCTTGAGATTATATGCACCGCCCCCGGGTCCGTTGCCAACACATGCGGATTGAAAATGGATAGAGATGGGGCAGGCGCTTTCGCCTGCCCCTCTACGAAACCTCGAGGCGGCGTCTTGCCGTTTTCGTAGCTCGAGAATGCATTGGGGCCACCGCCGAAGATCCCGCCCCCAGCCGAAGCCGCGCGCGTCAACCAATCCTGGCTGGAGTGGGCCGGAAAGCGCGAAACCAAATCGTTCGCCGTCGACCCGGTCGCGCTCCACATTCACTAGCGTCGGCGCGCAGAGTGAACCGCTCCGTGTTCGCCGACCCCGAGCAGGAGTACAACGAAGCCGTACAGTCTCGAATCCCAAATTTCTGAAAAAAGGCTGATTTTCCTCGCTCGGGCCGCAAAAAATGATGCATAATAGAGAAATTTTTGGAGGCATTAATGTCCGAGGTAGCTAAAACAACCGATTCAACCGGCGTAAACAACGCGGCGGTGCCCGGCAAAGACACGAAAAGGAACTCAAGTATTCTGGCAATCTTGGCGGCGGCGCTCGGAGTCGCCCTCTGCATAGCAGGCTTCAACCTGGGCCGGTTGGCCCTTTCGGCGTACCCAACTAAAGGGGTACCGGAAACCGCCGGGTTCTGGGGAGGAATCGTCGGCCTGATAGGCGCCAGGCCCTTCATCACCGCCGGAATTCTCACCGCCGCAGCCAAAGACGCAATGAATTATCTGCCCGCGATCCGAAAGATGTACAAGCGAGACCGGTGGGGCGAACTATGGGCTCCAAGTGTCGCCGTGTTTTTTGCGTTGTTCGCCGTGGGGTTTGGTTTCACAGACCACAATGGAGGAGGCCCCGAGGCACCCGGCAGCGGCCAGGGCACGACGCCGCAAGTTGACCAAACGCCATCGAAGCCCGGCGGTTCGATAACCCTCCTCGAACTCGGTCCGGTGGAGGCCTACAGGCCGGTTGACCCTAAACAAGGCCTGATGACGCTGGCCGTGTCCTTCCCAACGGACAACCTCACGAGTAAATCAACCATCGGACTCGAGCCGGAACCGGACGCTCAGGAGTTGCTTCGACGGATCGGCCGCGCCCTCGTCCGATGCACGGCGGACGGTGTCGCAAAACCCAGAGTTTTAGTGGTCGGATTTGCAAGCCACAAAGGGCCGCTTGACGACCCCCCGCTTTTCCAACAGGCCAACCTCACCGCAGCTAAAACGAGAGCTGAGAACGTAAGCAAGCTCATCGAATGGGGAGCCCGTGAGGAAAAGCCAAACGGCGACGCTATGATCTCCGTCGAGATCCTGAAGTGGGCAAACTACGAACAAATGGAACATGACCTCCGCTTCCAGGACCTCGTCGACAGAAACTACGACGACGCGATTGGGAATTTCACGCGCCGGGCCGAAATAAGAATAATGAGCGCCGGCCGCTGCGAAGTCCACCCACCCGCGGCGAAGACCGATCAGACGGCCACGCGGCAAGGCAGCTAGTCCAACACAGCGGCCGCTATGCACTAGGCAACTCACAATGGCCGAGATGCAGAGCGTCATCAATGCCGAAAAGAGCGATCTGTTCGACGTCCTCGCCTACGTCGCCTATGCCCTGCCGCCGCTAACACGGGCCGAAAGGGCTGGCGCGGCAAAGCCACGCATTAGCGCCACCTTTAATAACAAGCAAAAAGCCTTCATAGACTTTGTCCTTGACCACTACGTGAACGAAGGCGTTCGCGAGTTGGACCGCGACAAACTAACGCCGCTCCTCAAGCTCAAGTACAAGAACGCTATCGTTGACGCCATTGAAGACCTCGGCAGACCCGAAGAGATAAGCCACCTATTCGCCGGCTTCCAGAGATATCTTTACCAAGACTCAAAACTCTAACTTCTACTGGCCACTTATCCCCCAGTCACGTCCATTGACTAACCTTTTCACCCATCCCCTCAACAACTTCCCCCCAATTTCCGCCCCAGCCCCAAATCCCACTGCCAAACTCAAATCGAGGTCAAAGGAGACCTCGCACTCATGAGTAACCCAACCGAACACGAAAACTTAGAAAAAGAAGTTCAAGACGCCTTAAACCAGGCCTCCCAAACCCACGGCGGCGGCCCGCGCCTCCAAACCCGCAAACCGCAAGTCGCCTGGAGCGGCCTCGTCCACGGCCTCACCGGCCAATTCACCTACCTCAAAGACTCCGACCTCGTCGCTTACCTCAAACGAGGCGCCGGTTCCTTCGAGTTCTACCGACCCTACGGCGTCCGGGAAGTCGACCTCCTCCAGCGCATCATCGACGTCAACTGGCGCCTCAGCCGCATCAATCACATCACCGACAGCCTGCATCTCTCGGCCTTCTCCCGCGCCAGCCAAAAGCTCGTCGCCCAGCATCCCGAAGCCTCCCTGCGCGACGTCGCCCCCCACGCCGAGGCCGACGCCTACCGCGAGGATTGCAACGCGTTCGGCAAACTCGGCCGCTACGAAATCACCCTCGACCGGCTCCTCAAATCCCTGCACGAGGAATTGGCGAAGCTGCAATACAAGCGCGACGACCAACGCCTCGGGCCCAATAAATTCAAGCTCGACGAAAGCGAAGGCTACATCTGGTACCGCGACCTGCTCGCCGTGGCCACCCGCCTGGTCGCCGCCCGCAAGGAACTCGAAAAGAAATCCGAGATTATTGAAGACCTTGTGGAAGAGTCAACAGAATCAGGCACATCCGAACCTGAAATGGTTCGCAAAACGCGCCTTCACGTAGTCCAGCCCCTCTCCAAAATCACCCGCGAAAGCCTCGAAACGGCATCCGACTGGGGCCTTCTCAACGACATCGAGCGTACTCTGTTCCCCGAAAAGGCCGCCGCCTAACGAAAAACCCCCTCGATCCTCATCCTCTCAGCCACTCTCAAGCCCGAACTGCGCCCCAGCGCCGGACGCTAAAATACCCCCAATGAAGATAGCCTTCGTGTTCCCTGGCCAGGGATCGCAAACCGTCGGAATGGGCCAATCCCTCGCCGCCCAATACCCCGCAGCCCGCCACGTTTTCCAGCAGGCCGATGAAGCCCTGGCGTTCCCCCTCTCGACCCTCTGCTTCGAAGGCCCCGAGGATCAGCTCAAGCTCACCCGGAACACCCAACCCGCCCTGCTGGCCGTCTCCATAGCGGCGTTTCAGGTCCTGCGCGAGCGAAACATCCAACCTGCCATCGTCGCCGGTCACAGCCTCGGCGAATACTCCGCCCTGGTCGCCGCCGGGGCACTCGATTTCGCCGACGCCTTGCGTCTGGTCCGTAAGCGCGGCGAATACATGCAGGAAGCCGTCCCCGCCGGTGTAGGCGCCATGGCCGCCTTGCTCCGCATGCCCCAGGACCGTCTGCCTGCCGTCCTCGCCGAAGCCGCCCAGGGCGAAGTCGTCTCCGCCGCCAATCTCAATTCGCCCGATCAAATCGTCATCGCCGGCCACCAAGGCGCCGTTGAGCGCGCCATGGAACTCGCTAAGGCTGCCGGAGCCCGCCGCGCCGTTCTACTCCCCGTCAGCGCTCCCTTTCACTGCGCCCTCATGCGCCCCGCCCAGCAGCAAATGCGCGCCGAACTCGATTCCACCACCTTCCAAAACCTCCATATCCCCCTGGTCAACAATTGGCAGGCCCGCGAGATCCTCACCGCCGAGGATGCCCGCCAAGGGCTTTACCAACAAATCCCCAATCCCGTACTTTGGATTGACACCGTGCGGCATCTGGCCGCTTCCGGCGTCACCCTTGCGGTCGAAGTGGGCGCCGGCGCCGTCCTCTGCGGCCTCATTCGCCAAATCGAGCCCACCCTGAAGACCGCCAGCTTCGGCGGCCCTGATCCCGCCGCCGATTGGGAAAAACTCTCCGCCCTCGTCTAAAGTCCCGCCCACCATCAGCCGATCAAACACCTGAACGGAGTCTTCGTGGGATTAGCTCTAGCCGCCCAAAAAGTGATCACTGCTCTCCGGCCACAAGCCGAACCCAGGCGTCGTCTCGAACGTCTCCTCGTCGTCGACGACGAGCGTATGGCCTGCAATCTCATCTCGCTCCGTCTGCGCCAAAGCGGCTTTCAGGTCGAAACCGCGCATACCGCCGCCGAAGCCCTGGAAACCATCAACACCAGAAAGTTTGACCTCGTTCTGTTAGACCGGCTCATGCCCGGGTGGAATGGGGATCGTGTCTTGAAAGAGCTCAGACAAGCCCATTCCGCATCGGAACTCCCCGTCATTATGGTCAGCGCCATAGACGACAGCGATCAGATCGCCGAAGCTCTGGAGATGGGGGCCAACGACTACATTACGAAGCCCATCGATTTCACCATCGCGGTGGCTCGCATCCGTTCCCAGCTGACTCGAAGCCATCCCGAAGGCATTGGCCGACCGACGGACCACTCGTTTGACACCCGCGGCGACGGCCTCTGGGATTGGAATCTCGAAACCGATCAAATCTACTACTGCCCCCGTTGGGTCGCCATGCTTGGCCTCGCTCCCCAGGAAGTATCCAGCGATCCGGCCGTCTGGTTGTCCCGGGTCCATTCCCAGGACATCGGGCCTCTGCGCCTGGCTCTTCAAGACCACCGTAACGGGAAAACCCCTTCCTTTGAAGTCGAATATCGCATCCGTTGTAAGGATGGTGCGTTCCGCTGGATGACCAGTCGGGGCGTTGCATTTCGCGATACGAACGGTAAAGCGGTTCGCATGGCCGGTTCCCAGGCCGACATCACCGCCGCCAAGACCATCGATAGCTTGACCGGACTTCCGAATCGCGTTCTGTTCATGGAGCGCCTCACCGCTGCGATGGAGCAAAACTGCCTCAATCCCGGCCACGGCATCGCCGTCCTCATGGTCAACGTCGATCGCTTCAAACTGGTCAACCAAACCCTCGGCCACTCGGCGGGAGACAACCTTCTCATTGAATTTGCCAGCCGCATTCGATCCGTGCTCGTAAAATGGCGCTCCGCCGCGGAAGATCGCGAGGGTTCCGTCGTCGCCCGCTTGGGCTCAGATCAGTTCGCCGCTTTGATCGAGGGTATCTCCAGCCCCTTGCAAGCTGTCAGCATTGCCGATCAAATGCTGCAAGCCATTCGCCCGATGTTGACCCTCGCCTCGGAAACCGGTGAAGAAGACCGTTCCTTTCGCTGCACCGCCAGTATTGGCGTCGCCCTGTCGGGTACGCTCTCCCGGCCCAGGTTCCAAACCGCGAATGAGATCCTCGAAGACGCCAATGCGGCTATGCTTTCCGCCAAGGCGCGCGACAAAGACTGTTGGGCCCTTTTCAGCGATTCCATGCATGACCGCGCCGCCGCTGATCGCATCGCCGAAAACGAGTTGCGAGACGCCTTGCAGCTGGGTCAACTGCAAGTGCTCTACCAACCCCGCGTCGACCTGACCACCGAAAAAATCCTCGGCTTTGAGGCCCTTGTGCGCTGGAACCATCCCCACCGCGGCCTGGTTCTACCTGCCGACTTCATCCCCTTCGCCGAGCAGACCGGCGTGATCCGCGAGATCGGGCTTTGGGTTATGGAAGAGGCATGCTCGCAAATCAAGCAATGGCAGTGCCGGTTCTCCTCCACTCCCCCTCTGGACGTCGCCGTCAACGTCTCGCCCGTTCAGCTCCGCGAGCCGGATTTCGTCGGCCGCGTGCTGCAAATCCTCAACCGCACCGGGTTGCCTCCATCCAGTCTTCAACTCGAGCTTACCGAAAGCGTACCCGTCCTCGACATGGAAGGCGCCCGCCGCAAGCTCTGCGAATTGAAGGAAATCGGCGTCGGCCTCAAGATGGATGATTTCGCCACCGGCTATTCCAGCCTCCGCTACCTCAGCAAGCTGCCTTTTGACTCGGTAAAGATCGATCGGTCCTTTATTGGCGACCTCGACGACGAGAACGGCGTCACCAAAGAAATCGTGCGCACCATCCTCGGTATGGCGGCCAGTCTCAAAATTGGCGTCATCGCCGAGGGCATTGAACAGCCCGAACACCTGAAGTGCCTGCGCGAACTCGGCTGTCAGTTCGGACAGGGTTTCTATTTCTCCGAACCTGTGGATGTCGCCGGCATCGAGAAACTCCTGCTGGCGAATACCCCCCAATCAGAATAGTTTCACAACCAGGGCGCTCTCGCCTTCACCGTAAATCAGGTCGAGTCCCTTGATCTTCTTGGTCTTCCCAGGGAACGAAAAATACAGATATCCGGCCACCCCGCTATGGGTCGTCACCTCCGGCAGCGCCATCCGGCTCACCACCGCTGTCACCGCCTCCGGTCCCCCTAACTCAGATTCATTCGACGGGGTCTGATCGGACGGCCGCGGGCTGGCTTGCGGCATCGGCTGTCGTTGGCCGGTAGGGTTCCGCATCTCCGGCGGAACTGAGTTAATGTTGCTCATGATCGTGTAGCCCACTAACGAAGGCGTTTGTGGGCGCAGCACCAAGGTTTCGTCCGCGTGCTTCTTGTTCCCCTGCAGAGTCAGCCGTAGCGAAAAATCGCTGGGCTTCACCTCCACCGTGCCGTGCGGGTATACGGCTGTATCCACAATCAGATACTCCGGGCTCTCATACATCTGGCTGCCGTTCGAGAAACTGTGCACCAGATACTCCGCGCCGATATCCAGTTTGGAGGACTCGGCATGCGCCGGATAATCCGCCGGCTTGGGGCGGGGATCCGCTCCCAACGAACACGCTGAAATGCACAATCCGAGGAACAAAACGCGGGTCATCTACGTATGATGTTACTGGATATGCGACGCAACACTCTCGCCGAATGGATTTTCAATTTCATCGTCCTGATCTTCGCCACCAGCACAATCGCCCAGCCTTTCGTAATTCCTTCCGGTTCCATGGAAAGTACCCTCATGACCGGCGATCACGTCATCGTGGACAAACTCGCCTACGCTCCCGCGGATCCGTTGAGTCATCACCTGCTCCCTTATGAGCAGATTCAGCGCGGCGATATTATCGTCTTCCGCTACCCCGTCGATGAACGCCAGAACTACATCAAACGCGTCATCGGCATCCCCGGAGACCGTATTCATATCGAAAACGGAACGGTCTGGCGCAACGGAATCCGGCTCGACGAGAAGTATGTGCAGCACATCTTCGCGTTCGCGCCCAATCGCTATCGCGACAATTTCCCAGCCGGCACGCCCAACCCCGGCGAACTGGATTGGCGCGCCGAACAGATGCTGGAGTCCTCCGTTCACAATGGAGAACTGGTCGTTCCGCCCGGCAAATACTTCGCCATGGGAGACAATCGCGATAATTCGCTCGATAGCCGCTATTGGGGCTTCGTTCCTTTTGAGAATATTGTCGGCAAACCCGTACTCGTTTGGTGGTCGTATGAAGCGTCGGAGAAAGAATTGACGGATTTCGTCAACGTACATCACGTTTTCGATCTGGCGGCGCATTTCTTCACCAAGACCAGATGGAACCGAACCATGCGGGTCGTCCGTGCCGCCGGCTAATGAGACGTTGATTTTCGTTTTAAGTTCGGCGATCCATGATCCAGCGCATTTCTCACGCGCGCGGCCAGAACTGTAGACGTGAATGGTTTCTGCATCACGTCGACGTCCGCCGGTAATTGCTCGGTCTCCTGCAGTGACCGGTCCGTATAGCCGGACATAAACAATACCGGCATTGCTGGCCTTTTCTCGAGAACGCGGCGCGCTACTTCCATGCCGCTCATTTGCGGCATCACAAGATCGGTTACCAGCAGATCGATGTGTTCGGCTTGGCGTTCCAGCTCCAGCGCTTCCGGGCCATCCGACGCTACTAAGACGCGGTACCCACGGCGCTCCAGCGTGGCCCGCACCAGACGCCGCACGGCTTCCTCGTCCTCAACCAGCAGAATCACCTCGCTACTTCCGCGATCGTCCGGCGCGACTGGCGCGACGCTTTCCGGCATCGCCACTTCGCCCAGCATTGGCAGAAACACTTTGACGGATGTCCCGCGCCCGGGTTCACTGAAGAGACTGACGCTCCCGCCGGCCTGCTTCACGATGCCCGCAACCGTCGACAGACCGAGCCCTGTCCCGCGGCCTTTTTCCTTCGTCGTGAAGAACGGATCGAACGCGCGCCCTCGCGTTTCCGGATTCATTCCCGAACCCGTATCGTTGACTGCGATAGTCACGTAAAGCCCCGGCCGAAGCCCGGCCTGGCGCTCTGCCTCCGCCGGCGTCACGGCCACATTCGAGGTCTCGATGAGAAGCTTGCCGCCGTTGGCCATCGCGTCGCGGGCATTCACCACCAGGTTCATGATCACCTGGTCGATCTGTCCGGGGTCGGCGTGAATCGCCCCTAGCCCCGGAGCCAGCGACAGTTGCAGATCGATGTGCTCCCCAATCAGCCGCCGCAGCATGGTCGACATCCCCGAGACCATGCCGTTCACGTCCAGCCGCTTCGGCTGCATCTCCTGTCGCCGCGAGTAAGTGAGTAACTGCCCGGTAAGCTCAGCCGCCCGCTCGCTCGCTTTCAGCACCTGCTCAACGGAACTTCGCTCCGCACTGGATACCGAGCTCAGCAGTAACTGGGTATAGCCCGAGATGATCGTAAGCAGGTTGTTGAAGTCGTGCGCAATCCCGCCCGCCAGCATGCCGATCGCTTCCATCTTCCCGGCCTGGCGCAAGCGCTCTTCAAGCACCTTGCGCGCGCTCATATCCAGCTCGCAAATCAACATCGCGTCTTCCCCTGCGTGCTTCAGGAACCGGATGGAAAGATCCGTGTCGAGGGTCCGGCCGTCAGCCGTCCGCGCGGTCCAGCCTCGCAACTCCGGCGAATGGGAGTCCTTTGAGTCCGCGGCCTGAGCCAGTCGCTGCATGTTCTGTTCGCTGTGGAAGTCCGAGAACTTCATCGCTAGAAACCGCTCGCGGCCGTATCCGAACCGCTCTGTTGCCGCCAGGTTTACGTCGAGGATTTGTAAGTCGCGCGCACGGACCAGCCAGATCGGTTCCGGAACCTGTAGGAAAAGGTCTCCTTGGCCCCTCATAGCGACACCAGGGTTCTCTCGCGAATGTCTTCCCACACCGGGGTGGGAATCTTCAGAAAGCACTGCGTCACTTCCGGATCGAATTGCGACCCCGCGTGCCGCGCGATCTCTTCCCTGGCGTGTTCGCTGGTCTGTCCACCGCGATAAGGCCTGTCGGAAAGGATGGCGTCCAGACAATCGGCAACCGCAAACACGCGCGCACCCAATGGAATCTTCTGCCCCGAAAGGCCCGCCGGATAGCCCTTGCCATCGAAGCGCTCGTGATGCGCAATCACGATGTCGGCCGCCTTTTTCAGTGACTCCACACCGCTCACAATCCAGGCGCCGATCTCGGGATGCTTGCGCATTTCCACCCATTCATCCGCCGTGAGGCTCCCCGGTTTCAATAAAATCCCATCCGGCACGCCGATCTTTCCGACATCGTGCAGCATCGAACCCTGCCGGATTACTTCCAGTTCCGCGCCTCGCACCCCCATCGCGCTCGCCAGATGCACGGAATACTCGCTCACGCGCTTGGAGTGCGCCTGCGTCTCTCTCTCGCGGGCGTCGAGCGCTGTCACCAGGGCTTCCAGCGTTTCCTGGGAAGCTTCCTGGAGCTGGTTCAGCGTACTGCGCAGCGCGACCGATTGATCCGCTAGTTTCGCTTCAAGGCCTGCCAGGTAGCGAGCCCGCTCAACCCGCCCTTCCTGGCTCCCGATCGCGCGGCCAATGGTGCCCGCCACTTCAGCCAGATCAAACGGCTTCACGATGTAATCGAGCGCACCACCCTGCATCGCGCGGACCGCCAGCTTGATGTCGCCGCAGCCACTCAACATCACCACGCCAGTCTCCCCGCGATTGCTCGCAATCCAGTCAAGAAGCTCGAGTCCGTCGGGCCCGGGCATGCGAACGTCGGTGAGTACAAGATCAAAGAATCGTTGCTCGAGACGTTCAACAGCTTGCCCCATATCGCGCGCGGAATCGACCTCATAACCGAGAGTTCGGAGATGCATGCCGAGCATCGTACGGATAGCCTCGTCGTCGTCGACGACCAAGACCCTGTAATGCCCCATTAAGTGTAACTATATGTTACGCTAATTGCCCCAAACGCTCAATGCTGATCCGTGCGAACCGTAACAACACCGCCGCGTCTGAGGTACTGCATTTACAGCGGATGTACTGGGAACAACTCAGAGGTTGAGGAGTCTCCTTGTATAGTCCAGACTGGCTTCTAAGTCCAACCGCTCGCGTTCCTTTTGATCGGGTCTCTCCCAGGGGTCCTCGGGGCGCGGCTTTCCCCGCTCGGCAAGCCGGACGAACCGCTCGAAATCCCAGGCGGGAATGTCGCGATAGGCTTCCCAAAACTTATTGTCCCGGTAAGCAAACACGCGCGGGCCAAAGACAATGCACTCCATGGAAAGCGCCCTCCCCGGGCATAGCCTCGCGTAGTCCTTCACATAGGAATCGATATCCACGTTCCCCTCACCCATCCGAACCCAGGACACCGCCGCGCCCTCGGGTGTGGTCCAGACGGCGCTATCGCGAACATGGCTCGTCAACACGTAAGGGGCGAGCGCTTCCAGGGCGGCATGGGGATCTTCCAGAGTCCACAGTGGGTTGCCCGAGTCAAGGCAGGCGCCGACGAAATCCGGTCCCGCTTCCTGAATCAGCACCTTCAGTTCGTGGCCTTGCATGTCGCCGGCGTGGTTCTCGATCGCGATCTTAATCCCGCTGTCGGTCGCCTTCGACCGCACTCTTTTCAGTACCTGTACGGTGCTCTCGATGTGCTTCTCGATGGGAGCGGTTTGGCGATCGTCCATGCTCCCCAGAACAGCCCGGACAATCTTCGAGCCCACCTGGTTTGCGGAATCGATCATCCTGGTCAGTTGCTGCTCTGCCGTGCCTTCTTTCGCTTCGAACATCTTCGAGGTGGGGCAGATGGATTTCATGCCGATCTCGACTTCGATTCCAAGCTCCTCCGCTCGCCGCCGAACCTGTCTGAGATTCTGCGGGTCGAGGCTCCCGATAAAGCGGATCTCCGAAAAGTGCACCACCCGAGCACGCTGGCGGGAGCAGTAGTCGAGGTATTGAAATGGCGTCCAACCCTGCGAGCGCAGGCTGAACAGGTCGATCCCCAGCTTGACCGGAGCCGCCGTTTGCGCTTGCAGAAGGGGCGCGGCAACCGCGCTCATCAGAAAGTCTCTTCGAAGCATTGCGTTCGTGATTCTACCAGTCGTACCGATCGCCGTGTATGATCTTTCTTTCATGCCCACACGCCGCGAATTCCTTTCCACCGTGCCGCTGGCCGTCGTCGCCGCCTCCCTGAGAGGGGACTCCGAGGCATCGAGCCCCCTCTTGCTTACCTTCACTGAACCGGCCGCGGAATGGGCGGACGCTCTACCCATTGGCAACGGTCGCTTGGGGGCCATGGTTTTCGGCAGCATCCGGAAAGAACGCCTGCAACTGAACGCAGATACGCTCTGGTCGGGTGGTCCGCGCGACTGGAACAACCCGATGGCCAAGCGTTACCTGCCGGTGGTGCGGCGGCTTGTCCTGGAAGACGCCAACTATGTGGAAGCCGGCAACGCATGCCAGAAAATGCAGGGACCGTTCAATGAATCCTATCAGCCGATGGCGGATTGCAAGATCGAATTCGAGCACGGCGACACGGTGTCGGGGTACTCGCGCTCGTTGAATCTGGATACAGCCATTGCGGCCGTGCAGTACGAAGCAGGCGATGTATTCGTCAAGCGGGAGCTGCTTGTCTCGGCCCCTGACCAGGTGATCGCCGTGCGCATCGCCGCATCAAAGCCGGCTGCTTTGTCTTTCTCCGTTTCACTCGACAGTCCCCACCACCCTGAAATCCGGTCGACTGGCGCGGGGGAGTTAACGCTCACCGGCAAGGTTCCGGATCACGTGGTGCCGAATTACTGGGGTGCGGAAAACCCGGTGACCTATAGCGAAGAAGATGGCAAGGGCATGCGCTTCGCAACCCTCCTGCTTGCTCGTCCGCAAGGCGGCGAAATGCGGCTGGACGGCGACAAGCTCAGGATTGCCGGAGCAACCGAATGTGTAATTCTCCTAGCCGCGGGAACGGGCTTCATTACTTATCGGGACGCGCCCACACTGTCCGCGGAAGCCATCCAGACGAAGGTTCGCGCACAGCTTGACAAGGTTCGTGAAAAGCCATGGGACAAGTTCAGAGACGACCATGTCAAGGACTACCAGTCGCTTTTCCGGCGAGCCTCACTTACCCTGGGAGGCAGCGCGGATAACCGGCCCACGCCCGATCGCCTGGCTGTGGCGAATGGCCATGCCGACCCAGGGCTGCTTGCGCTCTACTTTCAGTTCGGCCGTTACCTGCTGATCGCCAGTTCGCGCGAGGGTAGCCAGGCGGCCAATCTCCAGGGGATCTGGAATGACAAGGTTCGCCCGCCGTGGAGTTCCAACTGGACGGCCAACATCAACGTCGAGATGAATTACTGGCCAGCCGAAACCTGTAACCTGCCCGAGTGCCACAGACCCTTGTTCGACCTCATAGAAGGGGTCCGCCACTGTGGCATTGTGACTGCCAGAACTAACTACCATGCAGATGGCTGGTGTGCCCACCACAACATCGATATCTGGCGGCAGACTGGGCCTGTTGGGCTCGGCAAAGGCAGTCCAACCTGGGCCAATTGGGCCATGAGCGGGCCGTGGCTGTGCGCTCATCTATGGGAACACTACCTATTCACGGGAGATAAGGTGTTTCTAAAGGAACGCGCCTATCCGGTGATGCGCGGCGCGGCGGAGTTTCTATTGAGCTGGCTGATCGACGATGGCCATGGCGGCCTTACGACCTGTCCTTCCGTTTCGACCGAGAACAACTTCTTGGCGCCCGATGGCAACAAGGCCGAGGTAAGTGCGGGTTGCACTATGGATATCGCACTTACCAGGGAGTTATTCCAGCACACTATCGAGGCTTCGCAGGTACTCAAGTTTGATAGTGAGTTTCGATCGCGCATGCAGCGCGCTCAAGAAAAGCTGCCGCTCTATAAGATCGGTAAGTTCGGGCAGCTGCAGGAATGGTCGGTTGACTTTGACGAAGCAACGCCCGGGCAACGGCATATGTCGCATCTCTACGGCCTGTATCCCGGCAGCGATATCTCGCCGCGACAGACTCCCGAGATTGCCAAGGCCGCGCGAACGTCGCTTGAAAGGCGCCTGGCGAACGGCGGCGCGTATACCGGCTGGAGCCGCGCCTGGGCGGTGGGCTTCTGGGCACGGCTGGGAGATGGCAACAAGGCTGAGGAATCGCTCACCAAACTGATGCAGCACAGCACTCAGAAGAATCTCCTGAATACCCACCCGGCGCCTGGTGGTAGCATTTTCCAGATCGACGGGAATTTTGGGGCGACGGCGGCGATCGCAGAGATGCTGCTGCAGAGCCATGACGGGGAGATCGCGCTTTTGCCCGCGCTTCCGGATAACTGGAAGAACGGTGAGTTTCGCGGCTTGCGGGCGCGCGGTGGGTTGGAGGTAGATCTTGCGTGGCGCGACGGGAAGGCCGCATCTGGCGTGCTGCGCGCGTCGCGCAATGGTGTTTTTCGCGTACGAGCGCCCAAGGGCCAGCGATTCAAGCACGGAGACGTGCAGGAAGTTACACTGCGCGCCGGGGCATCCCACCAACTCCGTTTCGTCATTGCATAATGGCTGTTGATGAGAGCCGCAGTTGTGGCAGGTCCGCGCGATCTCCGCATTGAGGACGTTGCAAAACCCGTACCGCAAGCTGGCGAGGTGTTGCTGCGTGTGCTGGCGTGCGGCGTCTGCCGAACGGATCTTCATATTCTGGATGGCGACCTTCCGCCGCTTCGTCCGCGAAATATCCCTGGGCATCAGATCGTCGGGGAAACCGAAGATGGAAAGCGCGTGGGCGTCTCGTGGATGGGAGGAGTGGACGGAACTTGTCCTTACTGTGTGCGCAAAATGGAGAACCTTTGCGACGAACCGATTTTCACGGGATACACGGTAGACGGAGGTTACGCGGAATACGCCGTGGCGCGGGAGGACTTCACGTTTCCTCTGCCGGCGGGACTCGATCCGCTCCACGCCGCGCCCCTTCTTTGCGCGGGGATTATCGGATTCCGAAGCCTGCGGGTAGCCGGAGTAGAGCACGGAGAACGCGTGGGACTTTTTGGGTTCGGGTCGTCCGCGCATCTCACCATCGAGGTGTTGCATCACTGGGGCTGCGAGGTGTTCGTGGCGACCCGCGGGCCTTCTCACCAGCAACTTGCGCGAGACCTGGGAGCGGCGTGGGTAGGAGGCGAAGTGGATAAGCCGCCCGCGGTTCTGGACCGTGCCATCACGTTTGCCCCTAGTGGAGACGTCGTGGTGGCGGCACTGGGGAGCCTGCGCAAAGGCGGTGTAGTGGCTATTAACGCCATCCATCTCGATCGCATGCCGCAGTTTGATTATGATAGCCTCCTGTGGGGAGAACGGCAGATTCGCAGCGTGGCTAACATGACGCGCGACGATGCGCGCGCCTTCCTTGACATAGCTGCCGAAATCAAGATGCACCCCAAAGTAACTCCTTTCTCACTTAGCCGCGCCATTGAAGCCCTTGACGCGGTGCGCAAAGACGCGATAGATGGAGCAGCGGTGCTCATCCCCGACTAATGAGATTCATTAGTGAGCACCAAGTAAGGGAGGTATTGCGTTTTCCGGAACTGATGGGCGCGATGCGCGACGCACTGCGAGCTTTGTCAGCGGGGCGCGTGCAGCAACCCGTACGGGGAATCATCCCTGTAGCCGAACACAATGGGTGGTTTGGGATCATGCCCGCCGTTTATGGCGACGTCATGGGCGCAAAGCTAGTCACGTTCTATCCGGCAAATACCCGTCTTCCCACCCACCAGGCGACCATCCAACTGTTCCGCGCATCAACGGGTGAGCCGCTGGCGACGATGGACGGAAGGGTGATTACAGAGATGCGTACGGCGGCTGTTTCCGCTGTCGCCCTCGATCTGCTCGTCGCGCGGACTCCGCTTGTTCTTGCCATCGTGGGCAGCGGCGTTCAGGCGCGTTCCCATCTGGAGGCATTCCGCCTGATTCGTGATTTCAAGGAGGTCCGGGTGTGGAGCCGCACACGCTCGAACGCTGAAACGTTCGCGGCCAAGGCCGGCGCGGAAGTTTTCGAATCCGTGGAAACGGCGGTCCGCGGCGCGGACGTGGTGGTCACGTTGACGAGCGCCGCTGAACCTTTTCTAAGAGCGGAGTGGCTGAAGCCGGAGCGGGTGGTGGTTGCGGTTGGATCGGTGGGCGCGGCGCGGCGCGAACTGTTCGACGACGTCATGGGAAGTCCCGTGATTGTGGAGTCGCGCGAGTCAGCGGTTCGCGAGGCCGGGGAACTGATCCATTCCGGAGCTCAGGTTTATGCGGAAATTGGGGAGTTATTGAATGGTGTGAAGCCCGTTCCTCCGCGGCCCGCGGTGTATAAGTCGCTCGGTATTGCGGTGGAGGACATTGCCGCTGCGCGCCTGGTTTATGACAGCATTTTGGAAGACCGTGTAGCAGAATAGAAGAATGCGTTTACTCCGGGATTTGTTCGACAAGAATGCGGAATGGGCCCGCCGCACCGAGACCGAAGAGCCCGGTTTTTTTGCGCGGCTGAGTGGCCAGCAGACACCGCAATTCTTTTGGATTGGCTGCTCGGACAGCCGCGTGCCGGCGGAGCAGATCACGGGTCTGATGCCCGGCGATCTCTTTGTCCACAGGAACGTGGCGAACCTGGTTGCGGAGCGAGACCTGAGCTGTCAGGCCGCGCTGCAATATGCGGTGGATGTTTTGAAGATCCGGCATGTACTGGTGGTAGGGCATCATGGGTGCGGCGGAGTGCGGGCCGCGATGGGGGAGCAGGAACTCCCCGGTCCGGCGGGCGAATGGCTGAGGCCCTTGCGGGATATTTATCAGGAGAGAGCGGAGTTCTTCGAGAAATGGCCGGATCAAGCTCGCTGGGACAAGCTTTGTGAATTGAACGTGGTTGCGCAGGTCTACGCGCTGGGCCACATGCCCGTGATCCGGGACGCCTGGCAGCGCGGGCAGGAACTGGCCTTGCACGGATGGATCTATGACCTGCGCGATGGGAGGCTGCAGGATCTGAATGTCACGATCACATCCGAAGTGGAATGCGCCGGCATCTCGCTTTCATAAGGACACCAGCACCACGTCCATGAAGCGAGGGCCGTGGACCCCTTGAATACGGGTCATCTCTATGTCGGCAGTGGCGGAAGGTCCGGATATCAGCGTCAGCGGACGAGACTTCGCTTGAGACAGAACCTGCACAGCTTCGGGAACGGTCTCAAAGATCTGACTTTCGAAAACGACGCATAAGTGATAGTCCGGCAGCAGAGTGAGTGCTCGGCGGCCTTGCGCCGCAGTTCCGTCAAGGATGATTGTTCCCGTTTCGGCGATGGCAACGGCACACCCCGTCACTACTCCATCGCAGCATTCAAGCTGGTCATAGCTGAGTTCGTGGTCGGGTAGAAATTGAAATCCCGCCGGAAGCCACTCGCCGGGAATGTCCTTCGGAACGGCAATGCTCCCGCCCCTTCCCTCACTTAGCCGTCCGGCGATGGTGGCTGCGATTTCGGAGGCGGGACAACGATGGACACCGGTCCCGTATTCAATCAAGCGCTCGACAAATAAGTCGAGCTTCTCGTTTTGATCCAAGGTTCCTTTGGTTTGGTAAGTGCGTTCAATCGCATTGTATTCAGCTGTGGGTTCACTGGATACTGCAATGCGGGCCAGGATTATGTCACGCGCGGAGCTCATTTTCTCTGCCTCCACCAATCACGGAAAGACTGTGAAGGAACAGGCATGAGATCACGAACGGAACTCCACCCGGCTAACATACCAGGCAGACTCTTCATGACACCGTCGCTTAGGAAAGGGGTTTGAGCAAGACGGGCGAACGTTTGAGCGGCCTCAAGGCGTTTGGGGCCAGCGAGCGCGAATGCCGCCGTTTTCATGGCGACTTTCTCGGCAACAGGTGAATCGCCTTGGTCCACCACTTTTCCTCGTAAGTGGACTAAGACTTCGGGGATGTTGATTTTCACGGGGCATACTTCATAACATGCCCCGCAAAGCGAGGAGGCGAAGGGCAGCGTCTGGGAGTGCTGCATGGATTGCAATTGCGGCGTAAGGATAGCTCCGATGGGACCTGAATAGATGGAGCCATAGGCATGGCCGCCGGTCTGTCGATAGACCGGACAGGCATTCAAGCAGGCGCCGCAACGAATGCAATGCAGGGTTTGCCGGGCCGTTTCATCGCTGAGCACCTTGGTTCTTCCGTTGTCAAGCAGCACGACATGGAACTCGCGGGGACCGTCGTCGTTTGAGACTCCTGACCAAATAGAAGAGTAAGGGCTCATGCGTTCCCCCGTCGCGGAGCGCGCGAGGATTTGCAGAAAGACCTCCAGATCGCGGAAGCGCGGGATGACTTTCTCTATACCAATCAGACTGATGAGTACCTTCGGCAAGGTAAGGCACATGCGGGCATTTCCTTCGGACTCAACTATGCAGACCGAACCGTTCTCAGCAATTGCGAAGTTGGCGCCACTAATACCAATGGGGACTCGAAGAAACTTCTCCCTTAAATAGCGCCGGGCGGCTTCGGCGAGATCTTTGGGCTCATGTCCAAGAGTCTCGAGATGCATCTTTTCCAGGAAGATCCGCCTGATCTGCATGCGATTCTTATGCAGGGCAGGGACCACGATATGCGAGGGGTGGTCAGCGCCAAGCTGCACGATCAGGTCAGCAAGATCGGTTTCGTAAGGCGTGATTCCTGACGATTCCAGCGCGGCGTTGAGCTGCGTTTCATCCGAAGTCATCGTCTTGACCTTGATGACTTCGGTTACGCCATGCGACTGAATAATGCCGGTGATCATTCGGTTTGCTTCATCGGCGTCAGCGGCCCAATAGACCTTTCCTCCGGCGCGAACACATGATTCCTCAAACTGGACAAGGTAGCTGCCCAAATGACGCATGGTGTGTTCCTTGATGCGGCTTGCGGCGGTTCTCAGTTGCTGCCAGTCTTGTTTTTCAGCGACGAGCATGGCACGTTTTGCGCGGATGACGTCCGTTGCGTGACGGACGTTCTGACGCAGTTGGGTATCCTCGATCGCTGACTTCGCGGCTGTAGGGAAGGGCGGCGCTTGTGCGGCCGCACCCACGCGAATGCTCATTTGGGTTCCTCGGACGCGAGGATTTCGGCAATGTGCGCGACGCGGACGGGCTGCCGTTGCCGGTGCAAGCCTCCATAGATATGCATGAGGCAGGAGTTATCGCACGCGGCGCAGACCTCCGCGCCCGTACTGGCGACGGCTTGCATCTTGTCGGCGAGCATAGCGGCGGAGACGTCCGGGTTCTTGATCGAAAAGGTACCTCCAAACCCGCAGCATTGGTCGGCCTGAGGCAGTTCAACGTATCGCAGACCTCTGACGGCCTTCAGCAAGCGGATGGGCTTGTCCCCTAAGCAGAGCGTTCGCAAGGAATGACACGACGGATGGTACGTGACCTTATGTGGGTAGAATGCGCCGGTTTCTGTGACGCCGAGTTTATCGACCAATAGTTCGGTGAACTCAAGGACACGGGGGATCAAACTCTGGACTCGATCGCATAAGGCGGCGCTCCCTGCCTCGTTCGCAAGTTGAGCATAATGCTCGCGGATCATGGCCACGCAAGAGGAGGATGGAGAACAAATGACGTCAGCGGTCTCAAACACCTCAACAAGCCGCCGCATGAGGGGCAGCGCCTCCTTGCGATAGCCGGTATTGAGATGCATTTGCCCGCAACAGGTCTGCTCCGCGCGGAATTCGACCGAGTGACCCAGGCGTTCCAGAACGCGCACTACGGCCTTACCCGTCTCCGGGAATAAGGTGTCGTTGTAACAGGTGATGAATAGTGAGATTTTCACGCGCCGTTACCAGCTGAGTTCAAAGAGTGAAAGGCCCTGCAGCGGCAAAACGAATTCGAGTCGCAATGTCCCATTGTGCGCTGCGGCGAATCGGGGAGACTCCAGAAGTTCTAACTGGCCGGCATGTTCGAGGAGTTGGATCTGTTCAGGTGAAGGGTCTTGCGGAGAGCCTAATCGCTGCCACGCCGTGAACGCGTTGCTGTGTGTTTGATCGATACGGTAGTGCTTGATGGCAACGCGATTGGCCCCTGCCGGCAACCTTTCGATTGTTAATTGCACGGGGTCCGCGGGACCGGGGACATCCAGGTTCTGATAGTTCCAGACAAGTATCGATAGGTTGTGCGCGGACTCCGCGGCGAGCGCATCCACCTTAGGGGCACCGGTGCTTTCCACCTTGACCCGGTCGCCCTGGAGCAAGCCGGCCATTCGAAAGAAGTTCAAGATTGGTTTATCCAGGCCGTTGGTAGCCAACGTTCGGAGACCGTCGAAGTAAGGTTGGCCTTCAAATTCAAATGCCCAGGTGAGGAAGCCTTCCAGATTGACGCCGAAGCGGCTCGCGGATTGCAAAGCCGCCTTGATCGCGGCGGCTGTGTAAGCCGGATATAGCGCGCCATTCCTGTAAGCGTTCTGCGGATACACGCGGGCGGAACAAGCCGCGCATCCTTCGGGATCCGCTTCGCTTAGAACGATGGGTAAGTGCTGGAAGGAGGGGTAGGAACTAACAATTTCAAAGCCGCGCTCGACATCGTTCAGTTCGTGCGCCAAACCCATTTGAACCTTACCTTGCTCCACCTGAGGGCTTCCCTTGGCATGAAAGCTGATGAAATCGAGTTGCGTCCCCAGGGCTCCCGTGGCGTAGTTCTTGCCGGATGCGCAGTGGTCGAGGAACTGTCTGAGAAAAGCCGCGGCTTTGGGGTTTCCCGGACCGGTCGACGCTGGCCCCCCTACCCGGGCAGCCGGCAGAGCGCGCTTTACGGCGTCGATGGTGAAGTCAAAGAGCTTGTCGTATTCTTCCGGAGTTCCGTGCCAGTACCCGATGTCGGGTTCATTCCAGACTTCCCATTGCCAGGCGGCGACCTCTTGTGCGCCGTATTTCCGGATGCAGTGTTTGACCCACTGATAGACCAATTCAGCCCACTTGTTATAGCTGGTCGGTGGATAAGTCCAACCCAGGTAGTAATGATCGAACTTATCTCCGGGCTTCCAGATAGGGGAGTAAGGATCTGGTTTTGTGGAAAGCGCC
>Ga0326727_10009261_pt1 | contig 24354 bp, 23 predicted proteins | sample MB2enrmetagenome_FD_207643 | JGI IMG/M metagenome (GOLD analysis project Ga0326727, IMG submission 207643) | Lab enriched peat soil microbial communities from McLean, Ithaca, NY, United States - MB29MY | ecosystem: Environmental > Terrestrial > Soil > Wetlands > Peat | place: USA: New York... | reverse complement strand
CCAGCGCTTGCCATTTACTAACGGGTTTTTCCGTCAGAGAGTACTTTATTCCCCCCTGCCCCTCCTGTGCGACCTTAGCGCCTTGCCGAAAAGGCCTCCCAGCAGCGGCCTTTCTCTCTGAACGGTTCACTGACACTATTTCTCACATTCTTCGAGTTTATTACGAATATTTTATTTTATTCATTATACTCGGCATAATAAATATTGTCAAAAGCAAGGCGTAAAAGCCTCAATCCTACCAAGAATACGCCCGCTTTACCCCGGTTACCTGTGCCGTCCATTCGTCTAAAGCCACAAGATCGTTGGGGCCAAGCTCAGACAAAGCTGTTTTTCCTAAAGCCCTCACGCCCTCCTCCATCTCCATAGCCATCGATTTTAGGACATTCATCACACTTTTGCTTGCTAAATTTATGTCTAACCGTGTCTTATAAGGAGAATCATAATAAACCAATTGGGTCAAGGGTTCCCATGGGAAAACTTTATGTATTTGCTTATGTACCAGAGCAAACAGGGGGACTGTTCCCATATAAATCGCATCTGCCCCCAGTGCTATGGCTTTTAAACATTCCCCAGGCGTAGCATAACCACCAGCGACCACCAAGCTCACATCATGACGAGCGCCCTGCTCACGCAAAAAACGTTCTGCGCGAACCAAGGCCAGTAAACTGGGAATCCCGAAATCATCGCAGACCAGAGGAGATGCACCGGAAGCTCCTCCTTGAGCTCCATCAAGGACAATGACATTAAAGCCTGCTTCCAAACATACAGCTAAATCTCTTTCTAAACCCCCAGTGGCCATAATCTTAATGGCAATCGGTTTTCCGGCCGCTTCTGCACGCAAATCGGCAACATACTTTATCCAATCCCAAGGGCTATTAATTCCTGAGATAACTGCCGCAGTTACGACCGATTCTACCGGCGATATATTCATCAGTTTTTGCGCTCTTCCCTTAATCGAATTGGGTTCTATGGTAAAGGGTCCCATCCGAGCTCCCTGACCCATCTGCACTTCAATCATATCCGCTGAAGCAATACCTTGCGGACTATGCCCCCAGGTACTCCGACTTATTTGCCAAATGAACTTTCCGGCCTCCTCCCGCTCCTCTTCCAAAAAAGGTCCCTCACCGGAATTCGTGGCAGTCCCAAGCTGTTTTGCGGCCCTAGCTAAGGCTCGCTTAGCTTCTTCGCTGATCCCCACTCCAAAGCCCATGCCGGAGATCATTAACGGAATTTCAATTTCTAGGGGCTTTTCCACCTTGGTCCCCAGGGTTACCTTCATGTTTACCGGAGTATAGGCCTCTTTGGGAAGTCGCGCCATTTGTCCGGGAACAAACATTAGAGTATCGTAATGGGGCAACGGCTTTGGAGAACCCAGTGGACGTTGGATAAGCTTTCCTTCCTCGGCCCGTAAACTGATTTCTAGGATAGTTTGTACAGACGTACGACGAACCGCGCCCCAAAGTTCCATAAGATTTTCAGAGTACTTGTCCTCCAGCAGCCTTTCCACAACCAAGCCAAAGAGCCGTTGGACGATGGTGCGAAACGATCGTTTACTCACGAAAAAGAGTACGCAAAGTATTGTGACTCCGGCAATGAGTGCCCCCAAAGCTGAAAGAGCAACTACGAGCAGGGCAGTTTCCAGCAACAAGGTCAATCCTCCATCTTCATTACGCAATTTTTTCCAGTCAAAATGATTGGCCAGCAGATTTTCGCTAGCCACAATCTTAATGGACATAGTTTATGCGGCATTGCTAATAATATGCAAGGCGGAACACGTCCTTATGTTCCGCCTTGCATATTATAGAAGAAAGAGGAATTTAGCTGAGTTCTGCCGTCACACAAGCCCCTCTAAACTTGGCCCCATTTTTCATGGAAAACAATCTCTGTGATAGCTTTGCGCGGGCGCGGACGCCGCTCCTCTGCGGCATAGCCCAGAGGCGTCATGGCCACCACCCGCACATTAGACGGAATGTTTAAAGCTTCACGGGTTTTCTCTTCACTAAACAAGCCCTGCCAGCAGGTCCCCAATCCCTGTTCCGTCGCCGCCAGCAGCAAATGTTCCATTGCCAGCCCTGCATCCAGCATCATAAAATCCTTGCCTTCCCAGACTTCCGATTCAGTAGGTACAGCGCAAAGCACAATGACGATTGGAGCTTCTGTCAATGCTTTACGCCCAGGATTGCTCTCCCCCATGCTATTTGCCAAGGCTTGCCGCCCGATACTATCTTCAACTACGATAAAACGCCAGCACTGCATGTTTTTCCAGGACGGTGCCAACCGGGCAGATTCCAAGACATATTCCAGTTTTTCCCGTTCAACCGGCTTATTCAGATAACTGCGCAAGCTCCGACGAGCCTGTACCACTTCAAGAAAATTCATTTTCGTGTCCTCCTCTTAATTCTTTTCCATATTCAGTTTTCCCACTACTTAGTCACCCTTGGCCTGTGAACAGCAAATCCCCCTAAGTTCTCAGGTGCTTGGCAATTAAAATCCTCTGAATCTGATTCGTTCCCTCGTAAATTTGCGTGATCTTGGCATCCCGCATATAACGTTCAACCTTATACTCCTTGCAGTAGCCATACCCACCGAAAATTTGCACTGCATCCGCGGTCACCTTAACAGCAGTATCACTCGCAAACATCTTGGCCATTGAGGCTTCTTTGCTATAGGAATGTCCGTCCATCCTCAGGGAGGCTGCCTGATATACCAGCAGCTTCGAGGCTTCGATTTGGGTTGCCATGTCCGCCAGCATGAATTGAATTCCTTGGAAGTTGCCGATAACTTGTTTAAACTGTACCCGTTCCTGCGAATAGGCAAGTGCTGCCTCAAGCGCTGCCTCGGCGATCCCTAAGGCCTGGGCGCCAATCCCGATCCGTCCGCCATCCAGAAGAGACATAGCAACCTTAAAGCCTTGCCCTTCTTCTCCCAAAAGGTTTTCCGCCGACACATAAGCATCTTCAAAAATCAACTCACAAGTTGCCGATCCATTTAGGCCCATTTTTTCTTCCCTTTTCCCAACCATAAAACCAGGGGTGTCCTTATCCACTAGGAAAGCTGTGACTCCATGGGCCCCTCTGTTGCGATCAGTCGAGGCGATAACCAAATAGACATCTGCATAACCGGCATTCGAGATAAAACGTTTTTTGCCATTCAGGATGTAGTGATCTCCTCTGCGCACGGCAGTCGTTTGCAAACTGGACGCATCCGAACCGGCATTAGCCTCTGTCAAGGCAAACGCCCCAATAAACTGTCCTTTGGCAAGCTTCGGTAAATATTTCTGTTTTTGCTCCTCGGTTCCGAAATAGAGAATCGGGAAACTCTCTACAGATGTATGCACCATAATTACGGCTGTCGAGGCACATCCTTTGGCAATTTCCTCGATAGCCAGGATATAGGATAAGAAATCCGCACCCCCTCCCCCATATTCCTTCGGAATAGAAATTCCCATCAGGCCAAGCTTACCCATCTTACGGATAGTCTTTAAGGGAAACTCATGTGTTTCATCTGTGATTACTGCTTGCGGAACGATTTCCTCCTGAACAAAATCGCGCACCATTTTCTGCATCATTAATTGGTCATGGTTAAAGTGAAAATCCATCCCTCTCCGACCTCCCAGTGCTCTATGCTCCCTTATTCCTTTAAACAGAATTAAAATTCCCTGTACTGCTCCGCTCCAGATCCCCTCAGAACTCATATCTATATTAGTCCTCTTTCCTAACTAAAACTATTCTCCCCCTTTAAGTCAAAATCCTTCCTCAGCTTTTAACTATTCCGCGAAAACCTCAACCCACCCAAGCACCCCTATTCTTCCCACCAAGGTCTTGTATCTCGTTCTTTGTTCTCACAGGTATTTTTTAGGCCTGCCCTGTTCTTTTCAAACACCTCGTTCCCAATTCCGTCGGTTCTGACTTGCTCAGGGCTCCAAACCGGCAAAGGTTCGGAATCACCTGCTTCTAGAGCTAATAATTTATCATCCTCGCGGTCCCAAGACCACTCAACCGCCGGAGAATTGTCGGAATCTTTCTTTGGCCGGCGGGCCCCAGGAGACTTTTCCTCCGCCCCCTCCAGCCAAATTGATGTCGAAGGAGCTCTCCTTGCCAGGAGATTTCCTTCAGGATCCCACTCGAATTCACTCCTAATACAATCGTCCGTATCATAACCTGCATAAGCAGGCTCAAAGAACCCTTGACTCTTTCTTCCTTGCCTGGCACCGCTACCTAAGACTGCCCCTTGCACACCTTTTGTGCCGACCGCACCTGTCACTAAACCGATCATTGCACCTTCGGCAAGGACTTGGATAAAACCCCACCCTCGGATCGGTAAAAATAGAGCCAGTAAAAGCGTCCCCACTGTAACATAGCCTGCTCCGGCCAGTCCACCCATCCACCACTCGCCACTTTCTTTTGCCGAACGGTATCCACCGACAAGACAACTTGCCAAGAGTCCAATATCCAACAGCCGAGAAGGGCTCAGCCCTCCCAAACCTATAGCACCCCCTACTATTCCGGCCAAAAGGGTTAAGACTGTAACCAGCAAAGCCGTTGTGATCCCTCTTAAGAGATAAGTACCCATTCCTAATTCCTCCTTTTCAATTTGAGCCCCGCGTAAAAAATTGTGGTTTTCTGTCCTCTATCTATCAATACGTCGAACCTGTCCAATACATTCCATTCCATTCCGGTCCCATTATTATCCATTATCACTCTTGTTTTTCAGGAATATAGTGTGGTATGACGCATGAAAAAGGGGGAGTCCTAATGGATTATGCACGATATATTGTGCAAGCGGGTGATACGATTTTTAAAATTTCCAAAGCTTACAACATCGAAATGGCAGAAGTCATTCAACTTAATCATTTAAAACATCCTGATCGAATATATGCCGGTCAAGTTCTGTTACTCCCCGTCCTTGAAACCCATGAACCTACTCCTGAAGAAATTCCCGAACCGAACTTTACATATGCCCTATGGCTTTACGAGGCTTATGCAGGTACGGATTCGGAACTAACAGCCATCACAACCTACCTTTATCAAGCGGTTATCCTCGACCGCCCGGAGTTCGATACTTTGTTGAGACCCATAGCCTATGACGAAATACGACATCTGGAGAAGTTAGCTATTGCTTTACGCCATCTGGGTGTCGACCCAAGGTATGGTTCATTTAAAAGTGGACATTGGGTCGATTGGCGTTCCCGTTTTATCAACTACACGAGTGAACTTTGTGCACTTCTTGAACTCAACATCGAAGACGAGGCCAACGCCCATCGAAAGTATCTTGAACTCGCTCAAAGAATACCCCTCCCGGAGATTCAATGCATCCTGATGGAAATAGCCGCTGATGAGGAACGTCATTACCATCTATTCTGTCAAGCAAAACAACAATATTGCAGTGAATGCGGCCTATGTCCGCCACCACCGCCATGTTCCCCACCGCCGATCTATACTCCGCCGGACGACCCGGAAATTCAGCCTGAAATGCCCGGACCACACGAAGGAGGGAGAGGTTAACAACTTCTTCTTTTCAGTTGGCCTTTGTTCCGTTATACTAGATAATGCGTGATCACTGTGCTACAACCATCTGTTAAAATTCAGAAAGGCCACTGCGTATCCTCGCAGCGGCCTTTCTTTTTAAATTCAGAACATAGGGAGTGACTTGATTGAAGTTAAACAAAAGCCGCGGGGCTGATCTATCCTTACTTTTAATTACTTTAGTTTGGGGTTCAACCTTTGTCATTGTCAAATGGGCAATCGAGGATCTTCCCCCCTTTCCCTTTTTGGCAATTCGCTTTGGTCTGGCATTTATCAGTTTATTACCCTTTCTCTGGTTCCAAAAAACACATATCTCCAAGGAAGGTCTACTCAAAGGAGTGGCTTTGGGGGTCTTTCTTTTCTCCGGGTACGCCTGGCAAACAATGGGCCTGCAATATACTACCGCATCCAACGCCGGTTTTATAACCGGACTCTCCATCGTCATTGTCCCTGCCTTGGTCACCATAGCGACACATAGGCTTCCGCGCCCCAGCCTGCTCCTGGGTATCCTGAGCGCGCTTATAGGCCTTGCCTTGCTCTCCTTAGGGGATAGTTTCCAACTCAACAAAGGGGACATCATGGTACTTGTCTGCGCACTAAGCTTTGCACTGCACATTTTCTTAGTTGGGCGTTATGCCCCTCAGACAAACGCTACAGTTTTAGCAACTGCACAAATCCTTACTGTGAGCGTCTTAAGCGGCATTTTCTCACTACTTTTACCTCAGCCACCTATCCATTTCAGCTCAACTGCTGGTTTTGCTTTACTGGTTACGGCCATTCCTGCAACCTCACTCGCCTTTTTCGTCCAAACTAAAATGCAGCAATTCACCACCCCAACTCATACCGCCCTCATTTTTTCTATGGAACCTGTATTTTCCGCCATCTCTGCCTTCTTCTTCGCCGGTGAGGTCTTCACTCTCCAAGGACTAATTGGTGCCGGATTAGTCTTTATAGGCATGCTGATTGCCGAGTTTACTGGGTCGAAAAACGAAATACCGTCAGAATGAAAAGGAGATAAAAAACCCCTCCGATCAGGAGACTGGTGGGAAAGATCACTCCTTTTCGCCGAAGAGAAAGGTACGGGATCAGCGTGGCCCCCAAAGCAAGCAACGCACTCCACAAGGCCAAGTTCTCTAACTTCCATGGCGTAAGGGCAATGCCGATCGCCGGAATCACAGAACTTTGAAACACCATAGCTCCGGTTAAGTTTCCCATGGCTAACGTGTCTTTGCCACGACAAATCCAAAGGACACTATTAAACTTCTCCGGCAACTCTGTCGCAATCGGAGTTATAATTAAAGAGAGCACAAAGACCGGTATACCCAATGATCCAGCAATGGGCTGTACAGAGTTGACAAATCCACGCGCCCCAAAAACAATTGCTATTAAAGCTAAAACAATTTGCGCTAGAATCATGGCCAGCGTCGGATCATAGCTCCTTGCCGCCATATAGAGCGGGGCCAAATTTTCCGGCTTATGCCCCCCCTTACTTGCCCGTAAAGTCTGAAATACATAAATTCCATAAGCTATGAGCAGGGCCAAGGCCACTCCGGCCTTAAGCCTTTGATCAGGCAAAAAGGAGGCCAGAATAGCCATCGAATAGACAACAAGAAAAAAGAACAAATCACGTCGAACAACTTTAGCATCGAGCAACAACGGTAAATTATTCCGCCGGAACAATACTGCTGTAAGCCCTGTGATAAAAAAAGCAAGTGTCGACAACATGAAGGGCGCCCCAAGAATAGCTCCAATGCCGATATCCGAGTTTTCTGTACCCGCTCCCCCGTTCAAGAAGGCCATAATAGGCACCATGGTCTCTGGCAAAGCCGTCCCGACAGCTGCTAGAATACTACCCACCGCTCCGGCTCCCAGCTTTAACTTTTGCCCCAACCATTCAACCCCATTGGTAAACGCTTCCGCACCGACCAGAATAATACCTAAACTCACAATCAGCAAGCCTATATCCTTCAAACTTCCCGCCCCCTTCCCCTCGCCTTATCACCTCAGATTTCTCGCTGGATCAACACTCTCTCTAAAATATACGAGGATGGGATTTTTTTATGCTTGGGAACTTGGGTTACAACGCTCACTGGCATGTTCTCGCGGATTAACGCAAGCAAGAACCGCCCCAACTTACGTTAATCATTGCCGAGCGGTGTACATTCTTGTACACCGCCCGACCGTATGAAAGTGCTTTTGAGTCAAGTTTGATTACTGCTCGATCAAAGAAGATTCGTTTTTGTAAGCGCAAAACTCCAACACAAATAGGGACGGTTCTAACCTGCATATAATGCAAGTTAGAACCGTCTCCATTTGCGCAGTCGCCATTTGCGCACGCTTACAGGGCTCTCTTCATTGTCTCCTTGGCTCCCACTCACTCATGGGGATTACTATTTCAATCGTTTCTCCGCAAACCTGGCTCCCATTTCAAAGGCTTTTTCACAATCCTTCGGAAATTCTTCTTCCCGTCTTTTGGCTTTGTGGGCTTCATCAAAGGCAGTTACAACATACTTAGAATAATCGCTAAACTGATAAGTGTCAGTAACATATTGAACTTCAAAAGCTTCAGTTGCCCCAAAAATACGCCCTAACATATCTTCGGTTCCCTTCAGAACAGGAACGTAACCCCATTCTTTCATCGTTTTTTCATCCAAGTTCATGGTGTAAATAAAGGCCATTGGTATCTTCCTCTTGAAAAGCGAAGAGTAGTTGGCGTCATATACAAGGTAAGGAAAGGCCATCCGTTCTAAGAATGAGCGCATCTCACCCGTGACATTTCCAAAATAGATCGGCGAACCAAGGATAATCGCCTCGGCCTTATCAACCTTTTCAAGGATTAAAGTCAGATCATCTTGGACTGCACATTTGCCATAACTTTTACCATCTTTCAATTTACAGGCAAAACAACTGATACAGCCTTTAAAATTGAGATCATAAAGATGGACGAGTTCTGTCTTGGCTCCTTGTGAAGCTGCCCCTTGCAGTGCTTTATTCAATAAAGTTGCGGTATTTTCGTTTTTTCTCGGACTCCCATTAATAGCCAAAACGTTCATAGTCCATACCTCCCTTTTATCCCTCACTCAAGTCCCAAGATCTCTTCGATTGCTTCGTTCAATTCTTTTCCCCCGACTCCTGATTCCGCCGAAAACGGAAGGATCAATGAAACATCCGGAATATCTAAGGCCTTGGCTATAACCTTCAAGTGCTTAGGCCACTGTCCACGCGCAATTTTGTCTACTTTTGTCGCCACAACCATGGTCGGAACTTGCATAGTGCGTAACCACTGCTGCATTTCGATGTCTTCAATGCTCGGAGCATGGCGAATATCTACGATTTGGATCACCGCACGCAACGGCTCCCGCTTTTTAAGATACGATTCCATCATGGGACCCCATTGGGCATTAACCGTCTTAGCGACCTTAGCATAGCCATAGCCCGGCAAATCGACGAGAAACCAAGCATCATTGACACTGTAGAAATTAAGAGTTTGCGTTTTCCCCGGTGTATTCCCAGTCCGGGCAAGGTTGCGGCGTCCCAGGAATTTGTTAATTAACGATGATTTCCCTACATTTGAACGCCCAGCCATGGCGATCTCCGGCAACCCGCCAACCGGATACTGTTCATATTTAACCGCAGATGCCACATATTCTGCCTTCCGAATGACTATCACGACTTCCACACCGGCGGTTCTTCCGGCCTGGAGTCCGGATCCGTAATTCCCTCTTTGGGATAAACGGAATGCACCGGAACCGAAACACCCTCTAAAACTTCATCCGAATGGGCCAATGGTAAGAGAGCAAGTTTGAGCACTTCTTCAATCCGACTAACAAAGTGAAATTCGATTAGTTTGCGGACATTCTCCGGAACTTCTTCCAGATCCTTACGGTTTTCCTCAGGAAGCACCACGACCTTAATTCCGGCCCGGTGGGCCGCCAAAACTTTTTCTTTTACACCACCGATCGGCAAAACATTTCCACGCAAGGTTATTTCACCAGTCATAGCCAGATCCGCACGAACCGCTCGCTTAGACAAAGCGGAAGCCATCGCCGTAGCCATCGTAACACCGGCCGAAGGACCATCTTTGGGAATTGCACCTTCCGGAACATGAATGTGAAGGTCCGTTCTTTCATAAAAGTCTTCTTCGATTCCCAGTTCAAGAGCATACGCCCGAATAAAGGTCCAAGCTGCTTGGGCGGATTCTTTCATGACATCCCCTAATTGACCGGTTAAGGTCAGCCGCCCTTTTCCCGGCAAGGGGGTTATTTCAACGGTCAGAACTACCCCACCGACATCCGTAAACGCCAGTCCCGTAACTGCTCCGATTTCGGGAGCCTTCGCCGCCACTTGAAAATGATAACGGGGTACGCCCAAGGCGGACTCTACATCTTCGACGGTCACAGTATGCGGTTCCCACTCCTTTTTCACCCAGCGTATGGCAATTTTCCGACAAAGATTAGCCACCTGACGTTCGAGATTCCGCACTCCCGATTCCTTCGTATAGCCCTGAACCAGCTTAAGCAAAACCTCATCATCCAAGGACAAGACTTCTTTCTTAAGTCCATGGGCTTCCATCTGCTTGGGTACGAGGTAACGCTTAGCGATATTAACTTTCTCATCTTCTGTATACCCACTAAGTGTAATAACCTCCATCCGATCCAAGAGCGGACGGGGAATCGTGTGCAAGGTATTAGCCGTCAGCACAAAAAGCGTCTGAGACAGATCAAAGGCAACTTCCAAGTAATGATCCGTGAAGGTTGAGTTTTGCTCCGGATCAAGCACCTCGAGGAGAGCTGAAGCCGGATCCCCACGGAAATCCGAGGTCATTTTATCGATCTCATCGAGAAGGAAAACCGAATTACGTGTTCCTGCCGTCCGAACCCCCTGAATGATCCGTCCGGGCAATGCCCCAATATAGGTGCGGCGATGTCCTCTGATCTCAGCCTCATCACGCAGCCCACCCAAGGACATGCGCACAAATTTGCGATCTAATGCTCGGGCAATGGATTTGGCTAAAGACGTCTTGCCAACCCCCGGCGGACCTACTAAGCAAAGAATCGGACTTTTCATTTTAGGTGTCAGTTTGCGAATCGCCAAAAACTCCAGAATCCGTTCCTTGACTTTCTCTAGTCCGTAGTGATCCTCGTTTAAAATATCTTCCGCTTTTTTCAAATCAATTTTGTCTTTCGACGACTTTCCCCAGGGAAGTACGAGCAACCAGTCCAAATAAGTGCGCACGACAGTGCCTTCTGCAGAGGAGGGAGGCATTTTTTCAAGTCGTTCAATTTCTTTGAGCGCCTTTTGCTCGACCTCTTTAGGGCATTTGGCCTTGGCAACCTTTTCCCGATATTCTTCCGCCTCAACCAAACGTTCATCTTTATCCCCAAGTTCTTTCTGGATCGCCTTCATTTGTTCCCGCAAATAGTATTCCTTTTGAGCTTTATCCATTTGCTTGCGCACTCGCTGACCAATGCGTCGTTCCAATTCCATGATCTCAATCTCACGCATGATGAGTTCCGTCAGGCGCTCTAAACGCACCTCAACTTCCATGGCCTCTAAAATCGTTTGCTTATCCGGCACTTTAAGGTTAAGGTGGGAAGCTACAATATCCGCTAATTGGCCCGGCTCTTCCACCGCTAAAACCGTTCCTAAAGTTTCTATGGGAACACGTTTACCAAGTTTGGCATACTCCTCGAACTGATGGGTCATCCCCCGAATTAAGGTTTCAATCTCCGGCGTGCGCGCTTTCTTTTCCTCAGGCAGTTCCTCAACCCGCGCCTTAAAAAAACGTTCCTCCTCCAGGAATTCAAGTACTCGTCCTCGTGAAATCCCTTCAACCAAGACACGCATGGTGCCTCCCGGAAGTTTTAAAAGTTGCTTTATTTCAGCGACTGTACCCATTTCGTACATATCCTCTGTAGTCGGCGCATCAATCTCCGTCTCTTTCTGGGAAGCCAAAAGAATAATTCGATCACCCAGCATGGCTTCCTCAATCGCAGCCATAGAGCGCTCTCTGCCGACATCCAGATGAATAACCATATACGGGAAAACTAAAATCCCACGTAATGGAAGTAATGGTAATTGGCGTTCTTTAGTCACAAATATCCCCCCTATTGAAAAAATAAATAAGCATCAGGCTTACCCAAATCCTTATTCGCAGTTGTAACTTCTACTTTCTGACTTGGTAAAAAAAAGACACACTAGAGCTAGTGTGCCAAACTTATCTTGAACTATTCTAACATGTTTTGCCCCTCTCAGGCAAATTCGCTACGACATTGGTTACCACTTTGTTAACGGCAAAATCCAAACGGCTCAAAACCTCTTCCAGCGGAGGACGCATCTCCGTTTTTTCCAATTTAATTTCGGTAACCATAGAAAGTTCTAATACTTGATTAAGTTCTTCCGCCGGTATGATCTCAAACTCACCGTCAAATTCCGCAAAGCGTTCCTGCCAGTTTTCCTTGGGAATCAGAACCCGCTTACAGCCGGCCTGCTTTGCGGCTTCGATCTTGGCTGCAACACCACCGACGGGCTTAACCCGTCCACGAATGGAGAGTTCCCCGGTCATGGCCAGATAATTATCTACTTTTTGCTGGCGAATCGCCGAAACGATTGCTGTCGCAATGGCTATCCCCGCGGATGGTCCATCGACCGGCCCGCCGCCTGGAAAGTTTACGTGAATATCGAAATTCCGAGGTTCGATCCCCATTTGCCGTCTTAAGACCGTCAAGACATTTTCCACTGAACTGCGGGCCATGCTCTTGCGTCGGGTTTTCTTCCCGTCTCTGCCCTGTTCTTCTTCTTCAACGATTCCTGTCACCAACAGTTCGCCTGTGCCCAAAGCGACCGGAAGAGCGGTCACTTCCAACTCCAGAAGCATTCCCATATTCGGCCCGTACACAGCAAGACCGTTGACTACTCCTATACTGGCCTCAATTGGCGCTTTTTTATCAGGTCGAGGTGCATATTGCCCGGTTGTGACAACCCATTCCACAATATCCACGTCGACCTGGGCTAACTGATCCGTTAAAGCGACCCCGGCAGCCAGCTGGACCATATTGACTGCCTCACGGCCATTGGCCGCAAACTGTTTGATGACCTCAATCGCCGCTGAGGTGATCGGCATTTCCATCTTTGCCGCAGCTACCCGCGCGATTTCTGAGATTTCATCGGGAAGTAAACCCCGGAAATAGACCTCCATGCACCTCGAACGGATCGCCGGCGGAATTTCTTCAGGACTGCGGGTCGTCGCCCCGACAAGGCGAAAATCTGCCGGCAGACCGTTTTGAAAAATATCATGAATATGTTTGGGAATATTGGGATCTTCAGAGCTATAATAGGCACTTTCAAGGGTCACTTTGCGATCCTCTAAGACCTTCAACAGCTTGTTAATTTGAATCGGATGAAGTTCTCCAATTTCATCGATAAATAGAATTCCGCCATGTGCTTTGGTGACCGCCCCTTGTTTGGGTTGCGGAATTCCCGCCAAGCCCATTGCACCGGCCCCCTGATAAATCGGATCATGCACCGAGCCGATCAAAGGATCGGCGATTCCGCGCTCATCAAAACGCGCCGTCGCGCCATCAATTTCTGTGAAATGGGCGTCTTCCTTAAATGGAGAAAGAACATTTTTCTTAGCTTCCTCCAAAATCAAGCGAGCTGCAGCGGTCTTGCCGACGCCGGGAGCTCCATAGATCAGTACATGCTGGGGGTTCGGGCCGCATAAAGCTGCCCGTAAGGCTTTAATCCCCTCTTTCTGCCCGATAATCTCATCAAAATGTATTGGCCGAGTTCTTTCCGACAAAGGAGTGGTTAAAGCAACCTTCCGCATGATTTGTAACTTTTCGAACTCCTTGCGCGACTCTCGTTCCACCGAGACTTTATTTCCTTGCTGAGTTTTGAGCATCCCCCAAAAATAAAGTCCAATAACAACGGCGAAAACCAGCTGAACTACCATTACTATTCCGCTCAGTCCATTCATGTATTTGCTTCCTCCCTGTGATATCTCTTGTGTTAGTATTGCCACAAGGTGGAATTTAAAACATAAACCTGTTGGGATTCATGAATCCCTGCCAAACGCAAACAGTGGGCAGACAGGCACAGGCAGACGGGGGGACGGTTCTCTTGTCTGCCTGTGCCTGTCTGCGAACAAAAAACACCGGCACAGCTCTACGCCACTCCGGTGTCTCATACATCAGCAAGGAAACCTACTTCAGATGGAGCTTTAAACTTCCTCATAAGTGCAACCAATTTTATCTGGGACCCAACCATGCGCTACGCGATATTCGAACGTCGAACCTCGCTTATGCCGACTCTTCTTTCTTACCTATCTTGACTTTATCGGCCATAACCAGCAGCGGCTCTTCTTTCTTCAAAACCACATCCTGAGTAATGACACATTTCGTAACATCAGTGCGTGAAGGCAAATCATACATGACGTTGAGCATCAGGTCCTCCACAATCGCCCTCAGGCCGCGCGCCCCGGTATTCCGCCGAATTGCTTCAGTGGCGATTGAAGAGAGCGCCGCTTCTTTGAACTCCAACGTTACCCCGTCAAGCTCCATCAGCTTTTGATATTGTTTGACCAGGGCATTCTTGGGTTCCGTCAGAATACGAACCAGTGCAGCTTCGTCCAACGCCTCAAGGGTTACAATTATGGGTAGACGACCTACAAATTCAGGGATCAGTCCAAATTTCTGAAGGTCAATCGGCAAAATCTCCTTCAAAACTTCACCGATTTTCATATCGGTCTTGTTTTGAATATTGGCGCCAAAGCCCATGGTCTTTTGTCCTGACCGATTTCGAATAATTTTTTCAATCCCGTCAAAAGCTCCACCGACAATAAATAAGATATTGGTGGTATCCAATTGAATAAATTCTTGGTGCGGATGTTTGCGGCCGCCTTGCGGAGGCACACTAGCCACTGTTCCTTCCAGAATCTTCAATAAGGCTTGCTGAACACCTTCTCCGGATACATCCCGTGTAATGGAGGGGTTTTCAGACTTACGGGCAATCTTATCGATCTCATCGATATAAACAATACCCTTTTCCGCTTTTTCCACATCATAATCAGCAGCTTGAATCAATTTGAGGAGAATATTCTCTACATCCTCACCAACATAACCTGCTTCGGTGAGAGAAGTAGCATCCGCAATAGCAAAGGGAACATTAAGGACTTTAGCTAGAGTCGAGGCCAGCAAAGTCTTGCCTGAACCAGTGGGTCCAAGCATAATGATGTTCGATTTTTGCAATTCAACATCATCAATTTTCATGCCCATATTAATCCGTTTGTAATGGTTGTATACTGCCACTGAAAGCGCCTTTTTCGCTTGTTCTTGACCAATAACATATTGATCGATAATCGAGCGAATCTCTTTCGGTTTCAGTATATCTCCGATTTCAACGCCCAAGTCGTCCGTCAACTCTTCTTCAATAATCTCATTGCAGAGTTCAATACATTCATCACAAATGTAAACGCCTGGACCAGCAACCAATTTCTTAACTTGCTCCTGGGTCTTACCGCAAAATGAACACTTTAGTTGATTTTTGTCGTCAGTGTACTTTGCCATCCTCTCACCTCTATACCTCAGAATTTCCCCACAGGGCGTCAGTCTTATGCGTTCTGCTCTACTAAAAAGTTGACCGTCTTCTCATTGACCAAACTTTGTTTATAGAACCCGAGCTCCCCACGTGCAATGAGGGACTGTTTGAGCAATTGAGCGTCTTGCTTGTATTGCTCACTAAGTTTTTTGATTTCATCATTTACTTCGTCTTCCGTGACCTCAATTCCTTCTGCTTTAGCAACAGCTTCTAAAACTAAATCTGTTTTGACGCTTTCCACAGCTTGAGGGCGCAGGCGCTCCTGAATAACTTCCTCAGACGAGCTAGTAAACTGATAATACTGTTCAAGTGTCATTCCCTGCTGAGTAAGATTACGACTTAAATCCTCCACCATTACTTTAATTCGCTCAGTAACCATAACCTCAGGAATTTCGACGCTGGCATTGTCTACCGCTTTAGTAACGATCGCCTTAAGATAATTTGCTTTAGCCGTTGCTTCAGCATGCTTCAATAATTTATTCCGCAAATCAGTTTTCAATTCATCCAGGGTTTCAAATTCGCTGACATCTTTGGCAAATTCATCATCCAGTGCCGAGAATTCTTTGCGTTGAATTTTTTTGACATCTGTTTTAAAGACTGCCTTCTGCCCTGCCAGCTCTGAACTATGATATTCATCCGGGAAGGTAACGTTGACATCAACATGTTGTCCAACTTCGACTCCAATTAAACCTTCTTCAAAGCCGGGAATAAAGGTACCCGAACCAATTACTAGTTCATAATCCGTCGCTGTGCCGCCGGCGAAGGGGATATCATCTTTCAATCCTTCAAAGTCAATGGTCACCGTATCTCCATCTTCTACCTTGCCGGTTTCCAGCGTCAGAAGACGAGCATGTTGCCGTCGCTTATTATTTAATTCTTCGTTAAGCTGCTCCTCGGTTACATTAACCGCCTCTTGTTCAACATGAAGACCTTTATATTCCCCAAGTTCAGCCTCAGGCTTGACAAGTACCTTTGCTTTGAAAATCAAATCTTTGCCCTCTTCGATTTGTACCAAATCCACTTCCGGACGATCCACCGGCTCGATGCCACTTTCTACAACCGCATCAGCATAAGCCGGTCCAATCAAATGATCCAACGCTTCATCGTAAAGGGCTTCCTTTCCCAAATGAAGTTCCACCATCCGACGGGGTGCTTTACCTTTACGAAATCCCGGAACACTAACTTTTTTGGCCAAATTCTTCGCAGCTTGGTTTACCGCAAATACAAATTTCTCCGCTTCAACGGTCACTTCTAATGCGACAATATTTTTTTCTGTCTTTTCTACTGAAACTGACATATATTCTCCCCCTTAAAACACTATTTACTCTATGTGCAAGGCAGCCGTGGGATACTTCGTTAGTCTTACCGATTTTTAATGACTACAAACCCCTGCTTAAGCCAAATACATCTAAAAGAAATTGGGTATAACAACCTTAAAATCTACCTAAAGGGGGAACATTTCGTTCCCCCTTTTACGAGTCAACGTTTCATTTAAACTTTTCAAGGCTGAATCTAACAAATTTACTAACCAATTATACCAGACTTAATCTACGTAATCAAATTTTGAAACCAGCCTCTCTTTGCTAATCCAGACCAACCTCGTCTTCTTCCCAAGTCGTTCATTTTTGCGATTTTTTCCCGCCGGATGATAAACACGCAAAATCATCTTCTGCAGCTGAGCAACCCCCCGACTTCTCCAGGTATCCGGCAAATCCTGTACGTTAAATCCGAATCCTTTAACGCCGCGGTGAAATAGCGTCTGAGCCACAAAAACCTTGATGTTATCGTAAGTCGAATCTGCTGCCACATACCGGGCCAAACCTGGCAAAGATTCGCGAATTTGGTGCATAGCCTTGAGCGCAATTTTCTGCATATCCTGGCCTTTAGCTTGCAGCCGTATATTGTCAAGATGAATTTCCGCCACAAGGTCCCCTTTTTTAGCCAATAACTTGCCATCGTCGGCATAAAGGTGTGGTCCGGCATAAACGCTTTTCTCTAAACGAAAGATGTTTGTAGCATCAATCCGTTCAACGCGGTGTTTCCTCGCAAAGTAATGCTCCCACTTTTCCCAAACCAAAAACGCCAATCTTTGCCCCAGCTTCCAATCTGGAAATTCTAAAGCAACAAGGGGCAGTTTCAATTCCTGAACAATTTGTTCGCATAACCGTTCCAGGGCCAGCAGAGAGTTTTCCCGAGCACAGCGTTCTCCGCCGCTGTCATGCATAACTACGATCGTTCCTTCATGGATATCTTTAAGAATCCGGGCTGTGATTTCTTCCGGCGAGCGCCGCGCCTCCCAGTCATGTCCTTCCGCATTCCATAGCACAGCTCGCATTCTAAATCGCTTAAGCCACCACCAGGTCATGAGGTTAAAGGTCCCCCATGGCGGGCGCATCCAAACTATTTTATTATCGGTAAGCTGTTCCAAAATACGAACGCTTTCCGTCCATTCCCTTGCAGTCTTCCAAGGAGAGGTATACCAAGCATAGCGGTGGTTGAGTGAGTGCACCCCAATCTGATGTCCTTCAGCTATTGTCTGCTGAATCAGATCCTGATACTTTTGCGCCTTTTCCGCTACCACAAAAAAAGTAGCACAAACGTGATGCTTTTTTAAGACCTCAAGAACCCGTGGGGTAAATACCGGATCGGGTCCGTCATCAAAGGTAAGCGTAACGCCTGGGCCAAATTGGCGTTTCCAACTCCCGATTCCCAGGCGGTGTAAAATCAAATCGGGAACAACCGTGTACAAAGCCCCTCCCCCAAGAACAAGACTCACAAGCCAATATCCCCAATTCATGCTTTACCCCTCTTATTCATCCGATCCTTTGCGTATTCTGACGGTTCTCGACAAGCTGCAACATACCCTCTACCGCCTGTTCAGCCGCCCGTCCAGGAACCGCCTTGGCCGCTGCCCGACGCATCCGTTCCAAGTCCTTAGGATGTTTCAGCAGGGCGAAGATGACTTTTTCCAATTCTTCTTCATCTTTGGCTACCCGACCCGCCCCGATACCTTCCAAATATAAAGCGTTTTGCTCTTCCTGTCCGGGTATCGGCTTAAAAATGATCAAAGGCACCCGTTTCGTCAAAGCCTCCGAGACTGTTAACCCCCCCGCCTTCGTAATAATCATATCCGCAGCACTCATCAATTCTTCAACATTTTTTACAAAACCAAAACGCGCCACCGGATTTTTAGCCTCCTCGATCAAAGGATCGAGAGCTTTATAAAGTTTCTCGTCTCTTCCGCAAACGATAATGCTTTGCACGGGGAAGGTCGTCTCCGCCAGGATCTTGCAGATCAATTTTGCTCCACCTAAAACACCATAAGCCCCCCCCATGACTAAGACCGTCGGCAGATCCGGTCTCAAGTCCAGCTTCTTCAGGATTTCCTGCCGATCCAATTTCCATTCAAACTTCGGGCTCACCGGAATTCCCGTAATCCGAATCGAGCTGGGCTCAATCTCTCGTGCCACCAACCCCTCGAAAACACTCTCACACCCGACAATATAAAGGTCAACTCCCGGATGGATCCATTGGCTGTGTACCGCATAGTCCGTCACAATAGTAACCAACGGGACATTCAAGATCCCTTTAAGCCTCTGTTGCGCCAAGACCCCGGCCACTGTCGGATATGTACAAATCACAAGATCCGGCTGTAATACCTGAATTAATTTTACGAATTCACGCCGGCCTAAACCATTTAAAAAACGTTGGAACACAGAACCGGGGGGGATTTTTGAAGTGCGATAATAAAATTTCCCCCACAATTTTGGCGTATATTTAATCAGTTCAATATAGGTGCTCTTAATAACAGCATTAAAGGTCTTACTGAGAAATGCCCCAAAATCCAAATGGGTAATTTTAACGTTCGGCTCCTTAGCACGCAACGCCTCAATAACTGCTTCAGCTGCTCGCACATGCCCGGCGCCAAACGACGCCGAAAAGATCAACACACTCAATTGCTCCACGTAGAGACCCCCTTGTTTCAATTCTGCCTTCTTAATAAAGATGCCTTTCTATGCAAGACAAATGCTTAAGGCCAAAGTTCCAGTTCTCATCCAATTCTCATTTAGTCTTTTTCTCGTACCTCTTTATTGATCTGTTTACCGATCATTATAACGTGAAACAGGTGATTCGCCAAATTATGGGGATAACACTCCTCATTTGGGGTAAAATAACCTTTACATAAGGTTACCCGTGTGTATCGAGAAAGGAGAACGAAGATGATCATCGTTGTGATCAGAACCCTTATTTTATACACCTTAGTCATCGTAGCCCTACGTCTGATGGGAAAAAGAGAAATTGGGCAATTGCAGCCTTTTGAGCTCGTTGTGATCATTATGATTTCCGAACTGGCCGCCATACCCAGTGAGAATATTGGCATTCCGCTCCTCAGCGGCATCATTCCTATCCTTGTTCTCCTCTTAACCAGTCTAACCTTGGCCTGGATTTCCTTAAAAAGTGAAAGAGCCCGAGCAGTTATTTGCGGCACGCCAAGTATCCTCATTCAACGGGGAAGGATCTTAGAAGACGAATTGAGAAAGAATCGTTACAACCTAACTGACCTGCTGGAGGAACTGCGCATCAAGAATATTCCGAACATCGCTGACGTTGAGTTTGCCGTTCTGGAAACCAACGGCCAATTGAGCGTTTTTCCAAAATCGCAAAAGAGACCAACCACTCCGGAAGATTTTCATATAACACCCCAGTACGAAGGATTACCGTCAACTATTATTATGGATGGCAACCTGAATACTAAAAACCTGCAGCAAGCCAATAAAGACCTTAACTGGTTAACAGGAGAACTCCACAAACAATCCATTGACAAGATCGAAAATGTCCTTATAGCAAGCCTTGATTCTTCCGGAACACTCTACGTTCAGGCTAAGCAAGCAAATACCGCTAAAGATTGAGGTGAAACCCGTTGCGCACCATACCAACTATTATCATTATTGTCCTTTTATTATTAGGAGGTTCTCTGACAACCTATCGGTATCTTCAACAAACCACTCAGACTTTGGGGTCTCAGCTGGAAGCCGTCGAAGAATCCATCTCTGCCCAGAAATGGGGGGCCGCTCAACAGGACTGGAACACTGCCCGGCAGAGTTGGGATAAGAACAAAACCTGGTGGACCATCCTCCTTGATCATCAAGAAATCGACAACATCGACATCGGCCTGAATCGTTTGGAGAAATACATTGCAACACATAATGTTTCCCTTTCTCTCGGAGAAGTGTCAACCTTGAAACTTCAGGTCGATTATATTTCTGACTCAGAAAGACTCACCTTGCAAAATATCCTATAAATCATAAGACAAGGAAGTTGCTTAGCATGTTCGCACACGCTTCATTGCTATTCGTTTGACGCTAAGGCTAAAACTCAAAACCTCCGGGCTTTCTGGTCGAATGCTATGCCATCCTTGGCGCATTCGACACTAGGAACATCCTGTTCCGTCGAATGTGAACCCTTGAGTTTCTTGACGCCTTATCGTCTGCACTCATTGACGCAATTCCGCTAAAGTGCAGATTTTTACACTGGTATAAGGTCCGCCGCTGTAGCCAACCTTGATTTCAAGCTGTTGCGCCGGCGTACTCGTGGTTGTATTGTCAGCCCTGACTAAGCCGGGATTCAAGTAATAGGGTAAATTGAATAAGACCAATAAAATTGCCAGACAGCTCACAACCTTTTTGAGGCCGGGATTATGTTTAAATCTTAGTCCAAGCATTTTTTTCCATCTCCTTTAATCTTTTAACATAATCATAATAATTAATTTTATAGGTAAGCAGGCCAGATTACATTAACCTAAAATATTAGAAAAGTATTAGATTCGGCCAAAAACACAACCCTCTCCGCAATCGGAGTCAATAGCTGCACGTTGCTGTACAACGAGGTCAAAAGCAAAATTGCACCACTAGTCAAAACCTATATCTATAATCATCCTTGATGAGCTGCAGATGGTGCCTCAGCTGGAACGCGTCGCTGCACAATAATCTTGAACAAGAGCCGTTGCTTTGATAAATGCAGAAAGCCTCACGTTCAGTTGTTAGAACGTGAGGCTTGATTGGCTATTTCATCTCCATCATAGATTTGCTGTTTTTTTCTCTAGTGCCTTAATTCTGGTTTCATAGTCATTAAAACTATTATCAGCAGCAATCACAAAAGACTTAATTATCCGGAGATCAGATTTTACTTTCCCCATATCAGATTCTAGTGCTTTCTGTCCATTTTCCAGTGTTTTCTGTCCTTCTTCTACTTTGCCCAACCTATTTTCAATAATCCTCTGACCCTCAGCCAAGGTTTTGAACATATCCCGAACTTCTTCGAGTATTACACCCACCTGATTTTCATTCATAAGTTCACCGTCTTACAATAGGTTCTTGTCTTCTTATTATAGCACAGCTCCGCAAAGCGGCAGACAATAAAAAATATTTAAAGGACATTTTTGCCAGTTTTTTAATCCATCCGGTCAATCACGTTTTCGGAGTACGGAAATATTGACTCCCTTTCTGTGACTGGGACACAACTCCATAGGACAAAGGGACTGCTAATATAAAGCAGAGCCTTTGCCACAGATTGCGCCAATCACTGTACTGTAGACTTTAGCCCAACTTCCCGATTTCCAGCTCTAAATTGGCCGAAATAATTATCGTTGGACATTGAAAATTCGGATTAACTCCCTAAAGCTTTAAATTACTCGCTTTCTTACTTTGTGGAGATTCAATGTAGTGACGTAATTCCAGTTTCCAGGGAAATTATCCCATTGAAGACTCGATTGGGAAGCCGTTCTTCTCACACCATTCCCCGGCCAGCCAACACAGCCTGCCTTCAGGCCTTGACGGCATTTTCTTCAAGCAGCTTTGCAAGTATCCGGCAAACAAAGGATGATACCTATACAAATGGTTTTCCTGGTCCAAAGAGAAAATCAGGAAATGATCCTTTAAGAGGCGTTGCAGGATTCTGGCACTATCCCGTCGGCCTGTAACAGCATCGCATAACGAAACGGAGAACCAGTCCAGGATCGAAGTTTGCACCAGAAATGTCCGTATTTCTTCCGGGTAACTGCTCATAATCTCATCCGCGAAATACTCCGACAGATAGCGGTTATTACTGCTGAAAACCTCGAATGTATCGGGATGCTTACCATATTCTCTGAGGGTCAGAGCCATAAAATACAGCATGACAATCCATCCCTCGGTTTTACACTCGATTTTTGGTAAGTCATCTGGCGTCAGCTTAATATTCAGGCTCTGAAAATACTCGTCAATTTCTTTCTAAGACAATTTCTGTCTTACCTTACCTTATCTTATCTTATCTTGATCATAAACAATCGGTAAAAAAATAGGCCCCTCCAAAAGAGAGACCTGCTTAAACTGTGGGCTTTCTATACAATATGCTCAACTCTGAATAACTGCGCTCACAGAGAGTCCCAGACCCATCTGACGATTTGCTCTGTGTTCTAAGACTGAGCGAGCGCCATATCACCACAAGTCCCTCACCCGAGCCCCAGACCCGGCACCGCATTGAGCGTCCACTGTGCAAAATCACCGGCTATAAAGTGATAATGCCCAGCCATCGCGATCATCGCTCCATTGTCCGTGCAGAAAATGGGAGGCGGATAAACTAAACGTACGCCCCGCTCCGCTAACCTCTTCTCCAAGGTTTCGCGCAACAAACTATTGGCCGCAACCCCACCCGCTAAGAGAAGCGTCTTGACTCCCGTCCGCTCAAGCGCCAGCAACGCTTTTCGAACTAAAACATCCACCACGGCCTGCTGAAAAGAAGCCGCCAGATCCGGAACACTGAGGGTTTCTCCCCGCATGCGTGCAGAATTCAAAGTATTCAAAACCGCTGATTTCATGCCACTAAAGCTAAAATCCAAACTATCCGGCTCTAACATAGCCCGAGGGAACATAAACGCTGACGTATCCCCCTCTTGAGCCGCTCTTTGAATTTCGGGCCCTCCCGGATAACCTAAACCCAAGGTCCGAGCCACTTTATCAAGGGCCTCGCCGACCGCATCGTCTCGTGTGTGTCCCAAAACTCGGTACCGTCCGTGGGCTTCAAATAAAATGAGATGGGTATGTCCCCCAGAGACCAACAGGGACAAGAATGGAAACTCTAAATCCTGATGGTGCAAAAAATTCGCATAAATATGCCCTTCCAAGTGATTAATACCGATCAACGGAATTCCTGCTGCATAGGCCATCGCCTTCGCTCCGGAAACCCCGACCAATAGAGAGCCCACCAACCCGGGGCCATAGGTTACAGCAATGGCTGACAAATCAAAAAAGTCAGCCTTCGCTTCATCCAGTGCCTGCTGAACGACTGGTTGAAAATGAAGACAATGTTCGCGCGAAGCAATTTCCGGCACAACCCCGCCATACCTTTGATGCGTCACAATTTGAGAAGAAATGATGTGGCTGCGTAAATCCGTTCCATTTACCAAAACGGCTGCGGACGTCTCATCACAACTCGTCTCTACCCCTAAAATTATAACATCCTTTTTCCGGTTTTTCGTCATGTCCCATTCACTTCCATTTCCAACTCCGCCCACATGATCAGCGCATCCTCCCCAGTATCCGCATAATATCCTTTACGGACCCCAGCGCTAGCAAATCCTAAGCGCTTGTATAAAGACTGAGCCGAACTATTGGAAACACGAACTTCCAAAGTCATTCGTTCCATACCCTGCAGCGCCATTTTTTCCATCACAGAACGCATTAAAAACTCTCCCCAATGTTGCCCACGATAATGGGGAGTAATGGCAATATTTGTAACATGCCCCTCATCAAGGATAAACCATAGTCCCATGTAACCAATCACCTGACCATTCAACTCTAAACAAAGATAACGCGCATATTCGTTATCTTTAAGCTCCACCTTGAAGGCCTCTAAAGACCAGGGCGTAGAAAAAGAAGCACGCTCGATCTCTAGGATAGCTTCTAAATCGTCGGGGAGCATCGGACGAATAACCCCTTTATTCATTCCCCTCGCTCCTCCGTGCTTCCTCTTTCAGCGCCCATTTGACCTCTGCCTCAGAAAAACGGATATAGTATGGCTCAACCTGTTCCCCGCAACCCGTTTCTTGCCAACGTTGCCAAACCGCTCGAGCGGCATAGGCACCCCGCGGTAAGCTTAAATACTCGGGTAAAATCACGGCTCGCTCGCCCAGAACATCCTTAATTTGTCCCATTGATTTGGAAGCCGCATCTCCAACGAAACAAATCGAACGATC
>Ga0326727_10009260_pt1 | contig 24357 bp, 21 predicted proteins | sample MB2enrmetagenome_FD_207643 | JGI IMG/M metagenome (GOLD analysis project Ga0326727, IMG submission 207643) | Lab enriched peat soil microbial communities from McLean, Ithaca, NY, United States - MB29MY | ecosystem: Environmental > Terrestrial > Soil > Wetlands > Peat | place: USA: New York... | reverse complement strand
ATGGCCTGGAATCTTCTACACCGTCTTTCTGTTTCTTCCTGTTTATTGATCTATGTACTTTTCTCTCTTCTATCTTATAAGAAGGATTGAAATAGAAAGAGATTGTGTGGTGTTTGATGATGCTTTTGTCGCGCCGCCTGGCTCCCCGCGGCCCGTAAGGCCGCTAAGTGCCACTTTTTCCAAGTGCGATGCCGGAAATGAACGTATTGACCATCGCTGCATTCCACTCGCGCTTCAAGTTCCAGTCCATAGATTAAGTTTCCATCTGTGATCGGAGAGAAACCTTCGGTCTTTCCCGGCCCGGGTCAGGCGTTCGCCGAATATGCATCGACAAGACTAGGGGGACATAATATGCATTGTCATACGCTGGTGGCCCCACTCACCAGCTCTCGATCATCTCGAAGACGCGCTGAAGATATCGCTTCGGGCCGCCGGTGTGGAGGCGAACCACTCTGTCATTGGGCTGAGGGAAATCATGGCCCGGCATGACGAAAATCCCGTGCGGCAGTAGTCGCGCATTAAATTCCTTGGAGTCGATGTTGTCGGGCAAGGTGAGCAGAGTATAGTTGCTCTTGAAATCGGTGAGTTTATACTCTGGACAGTGGTCTAAAAACTCACTCGCAAGACAACGATTATCGTTAATATTTTCGAGAACCTGCGGCGTTGCCTTGAATTCGCCCCCCGTTGCGAGGATGTGCGTCGCTTTAAGCAGCGCTTCAAGGTTCAGTCCGAAGGGTAAGTAGCGGTTTACCTCCGACGCCAACTCCTTGTTTGAGAACACGCTGAACCCTATACGAAGGTGCGACATGCTGTAGTACTTCGAGAAAGAATGGAAGACAACAAGTCTTTTGTGCGGATAGCGGTGCACAAGTTCTTTGGTACTGATTTCCGGGTCGACATTGGCGCACGTCCGGTCAATCGCCACGCAAACATCTTCGGGTGTGTTATCAATCAATTGATAAAGCTGATCATCTGGGATGGGAAGCCCAGTGGGATTGTTTGGCGTCACAAGAAAGAAACAGCTCGGTCTGCGCTCGTGCAGCGTCGATAGTACTTCATCAACAGGATATGCATAAGTTGAAGGGAATTTGACGTCGATCAGCTTCATCCTTAGGGCCTCGACCTTGTTGTTGTAACGGAAGTAGGTCGGAGTGGCCACCAAGAATCCGGAACGTTTTTCGTCGGTAAGTTCCAGCCGTTGAATATGGGTAAGAAAGGTGTCGATACAGCCATTGCACGCAAAGTTCGGCTGAGCTTGTACGAAATCGATATCGTAGACTTTCGCTATAGTGCGACGAAGACGCGTGACCCCACCAATGATCTCTGGGTAGAGTTCGCCTCGTTTCATGTCAACGAAACCTCGTTCGTCGCGCAACTCAAGCAGCCCATCGGATATCAGCTCTGTCGTGGGGAACAACGCTAGTATTCTCGCCATGTTTTCCTGTGAGATGTCATCGTCAAAGCCGGTTTCGAAAAGGCCTTTTGCTGTCTGTGAAATCTCCATATTGATCCCTCCATCTCAAATTTCGACGTTTCGTTCGGTCAAGCCAGGTAAAGCTGGTGAAGCCGGTCACTCATCTCCGTCGGTGAGCCGTGAAACCCGACCTTGCCCAAGGTGAGCAAGTAAACCCGATCAGCAATGATGAGGACCTCGCGCACTTTTTGCTCAACAACTATAACACCGACCTCGCTCTCGATGCAAAAGTTTTTGATGTTATCAAAACATGTCCTTACCAACTCCGATGACAATCCCACCGACGGCTCATCGAGTAACAGAATCTTTGGCCGGGGCATCAAACCCATGGCGAAAGCGAGGGACTGGCGTTCCCCGCCGCTCAAGGTGGTCGCCAACCGCTTACGGCACCGAGCTAACCCTGGAAAGAGATTGTAAAGATATTCCTTGCGCAACTTGAGTTGGGACTTTGAATCAATTAGGTATCCACCCATGCTGAGGTTTTCATCGACCGACAATTCGCCAAACACTCGGTTTCCCTGGCCAACATAAGCGATGCCTGCTTGCACTCGTGCAGCCGGGCTGAGACCGGTAATGTCCTTCCCGTCAGTAAATACTTGGCCATGCCACACTGGTATGAGACCGATAATCGCTTTCAGTAAGGTAGACTTTCCAGACCCATTGCGTCCGATCACGGCAACGATCTCGCGCTGTTTGACCTCAACGGAAACCTGGTCGATGACCAGCTTCCGCCCGTAGCCCGTTTCCAATTGGACCGCCTTAAGCATCGATGCACTCCTACCGCAAGTAGATGTCTAGAACTTCGGGCCGTTCGAGTACGCCTGGGCCGCCATCAGCGACTTTGGAGCCTCTATCCAAGACGATCACGCGACGCGCAACCTTCTTGACAGCTTCGAGATTGTGCTCAATGAATAGGATGGTCTTCCCTTCGGACGCCAGCCTATCGAGGAGTTGAATTAGTCGCGACACGAGTTCCGGGTGAATTCCGGAAAATGGCTCATCCAGCAGCAGCAGGCCTGCTTGCGTAGAGAGACAGCACGCTAGCGCAAGAAGCTTCTGTTGTCCATACGAAAGATCTTGCGCCATGCTTGAAGCCATCTCCTCCAACCCGACGGTTTGGAGGAGATTCCTAGCGGCTACTTTCGCGTTTTCTTCTTGACGTGCCCACGCCCAGCAGCGAACAAGCGCACCCAGAAGAGTCTCGCCCTGCTGAAATGGACGTGCAAGTAATACATTGTCAAAGACGCTGAGGCCGCGGGCGAGGCGCAAATCCTGAAATGTGCGGGCGATGCCTAGGCGGGCTACTCGATCTCCCGACCAGTTCGTAATTTCCTTGCCCTTAAAAAAGACGCTGCCGTGAGATGGCCGAAGTAATCCATTGACAACATTGAACCATGATGTCTTTCCCGCTCCGTTGGGCCCAACTAGTGCCGCTATATCGCCGGAGAAGATTTCAAGGGACAAGCGGTTGACCGCCAGCAGGCCGTCAAAGGCCAATGACACTTCCCGCGCCTGGAGTAAAGGGGTCATTGATTCCTGCCAAAGCGATAGGTGCCAAGAAGGCCCTGCGGACGGTATACCATTAAGACCACCAAAGACAAGCCGAGCAGGAGCTGTCGACCAGTGGCCGCAACCGATTCAGGCATATTCACAAACTTGAGCGCCTCGGGAAGAACGATAAGAAATGTGGCACCAAGCAACGAACCGGTCAGGCTGGCAGCACCTCCAATGATAACCATCGAAATGATGAGGATGGACTCGGTTGCAGAAAAGCTCGTCGGGTCAATGAACGAGATATAGTGGGCGTAAAGCGCTCCCGCGATAGCAGCTAGTGCCGCCGAAATAGCCGACGCCGTGACCTTGTATCGGCGTACATCCTTTCCCAGAGTCAAAGTAAAAATCTCGTCTTCCCTGATCGCCAAGAGCAATCTACCGAAAGGGGCTCGGGCCAAAGCCCTAATCAGCAGGAAACAGGCGAAGGCGACCGGAGCCGCAAGCATCAGAAATTTGAACGGCGTGTCGAAGGAGAAGCCGAAAAAACTAACCTGGGCAATACCACCGAGCCCGGCCGGGCCATTAGTAAGAGAAACCCAATTCTTGAAGACACTGAACAGAATGATCTGTGCTCCGAATGTAGCAAGGACAAAATAGTCGTCGTGCCACCTCAGTGCGCACCAGGAGATTCCCATGGCAGACAGGCCCGCGAGCAGCGCGGCGGCCAGCATATTCAATGGCAGTGGTGTATTTAGCGTTAACGACATCAGGGCGGCAGTATAGGCCCCAATTCCGTAATACGCAGCTTGGGCCATCGAGGCGAGGCCTAAATAGCCAACAAGCAGGTTTAAGGACATGGCAAGAATAGAGAAGATGGAGATAAGAACGAGCTCGTGGCAGATATATGTCATACCTGTGCCTTGAAGATCCTCTTGCCAAAAATGCCTTGTGGACGCAAGAGGAGAAACAGAATCATGACAGCAAATGCGATCGCGTCTTTCCACTCTGACGGGATTTTCCAGACACCTAGGTTTTGTGCAAGTCCGAGTAAAAGGCCTCCCAGGTAGGCTCCTGACACACTACCCACGCCTCCGGCTATAACGGCCACTATTCCATAGAGTAACGCATCGAAACCCATGGTGGGATTCATACTCACATCCAACGAGACCATTATGCCGGCTACTGCGGCGAGAGCTGAGCCGAGCAGATATGTGAAGTAGATTACCTTCTGCGGCGGAATGCCTTTGGTAGCGGCCAGTTCTGGATCGTTGGCTACAGCTCGTAACGCAGTGCCCATCTTTGTCCAGCGCAGTATTGCACTGGTTGCAAGGACAAGTAGCAAACTCGTCAAAAGAATATTGAACTGGATGGATGTGATTCGTGCGCCAAATAATGAAAAGCCCTCTTCGACCAAGCCGCTGCGCACCGTTCTGATCTCATTGCCAAAAACCATTGCAATAATGCTCTGAACCGATATGAGCAAACCAAGCGAAGCGATGAGGAGGACCAGACTGTTGCCGCCTCGTTTCCTAATCCGCTTGAAGACAAGGAACTCGAACGAGACACCAAGTAAAGCGGCCAGAATCACTGCAATTGAAGCGGAAAGCCAAAAAGGAAGTCTAAAAATGACAAAGCAACAGTAGTTGAGGTAGGCCCCTGCGCAGAACACCGCGCCGTGAGCGAAGTTAAAGAAACGGACCACGTTGTAAATGAGAGCGAAACCGAGCGCAATTAGCGCGTATGTGCTCCCAGATATTACTCCGTAAACGATCGCTTGGCGCATCTGTGAATCACCCAGAGTTCGTTCCTGTTATAGCTCCGCCCATCCCGTTGTCTGATACTCCTTAAGAAGAACCGTTTCGCAGAGGCGCGCATCAGGCAGCACGGCGATCAAGCTCACGAGCTGCTTGGCTAACCAGCTTATGCGCATTCACAACGGCGCCAGTCGGGCATTGAATGAGACAGGCCCCACACTCCACACATCGCTCGGGGTGGATAATGTCGAAAGCTCGACCCGCAGGCAAGCGTTCGAAGCAGTCCAGCGGGCAAACCTGAGCGCAGATTGCACATCCAGTGCAGTCTTCCTCAACAACAGCTATGCTGATCGGTTGTTGGCCGTAGAACGCCTGCGAGTAACTGCATTGCTTGAAAGGCGTGTAGCCCGAGGATGCTGCCTGGACCACCCAGACCGATCCTACAGCAATGCAAACGACCTCCAAGGCCGTGGACAGTTGAAAGGGCGCGCTACCAATGAGACAGCCGAAAATCGGAACAGAGAGCGCAAGGCCATAGGAACCTAGTCTACTCAGGTAGTCACGCTTACGGGAGCTTTCCCGGTACCAACCAAGCTGCCATAAAGATAGCGCCAGCACTGTGGGCATAAAGAGGAGTTCGCTTCGAATACCCCATATGACCAGCGGGAACAGGAAAAACCGAAGGATGATGCTGCCTGTCATGGCAACGCTCATTTCCAACCGATCCTTCACCTCAAACCGAACGGTCCGCATAGCCTGCGTCAGTTTCATGCTATTGTGAAAAAACTCAGGGATATCCTCTGCCCGGACAGGGCCGAACTTGGCTGACCAGCCAAGTCTCTGCTTCAGATCCCGGACATTTATCGAGGGCGCTGCAAGCACGGGCAACACCAATGTGTGGTGGTCCACCAAATCTTCAACTCCACTGGTATGCACAATCGAAATCACGCTCTCTGTTGTGAAATGCCCACCGACGGCGCCACACCAGACATTGATTCCCTGGGCTGGGGCCACCAGTAAGTAACAATCCTGCCGTCCGAGTGCACGAACAAGTCTGCGGACGGTCAGCGAGCAGTTTGTAGTAACCAGCACAGGCGACTTTCTGTCGGGGTGGCCGATTACAATCAGCCGCGGGCGCATTGGATGCGGGACCATCCGGAAAAATAACTGCACTAGATCCAGCACAAAATCTTTCAACCATTTCATATGGTGTCCTTCACAAGCTTCATGATCTCCAGAAGCCGCAGGTTGCCACGAAACTTCGTCTGTTCAATAAGCGTCATATCCGTGGGGAGTTTTCGCGAAAGGTCATGTAAAGGCCGAACTAACGGCAAACTCACAACTGCTGAAAGGAGGAGTAGTGGCATTTCGACGACGGAGTAGTACAGTGTACGCCAGAAGCTTGGCGTCGAGAGTCGCCTCATGTGCAACCAGATGTTCGCAACGAGGTGAACAGGGGCACAACAACACCAAGAAATTGTGTTCATCAACCATCCATCAGAGCGAAACTCATCAGCCAACAGTAGCGTGCCACCCGGCTTCAGTATTCGCCGGCACTCCGTCAACACCCAATCCTGCTCATCGGCGGTCAACTCGCTAAACACTAGGCATGCAATTACGCAGTCAAACTCAGCAGCGGCGAACAGACGATCCATCTCCAGCGCAGTGCGACGATCAACGTCGATTCTGCCTTCAAGGCCTGCAACACGATTCCGTGCAAACTCTACCATTTCCTCTGATTTATCAAGTGCGACCAGGCGGCGTCGGCCACTCGCAAGGCGAACCAAAAGCGCTCCGGCTCCACAGCCGATTTCGCAGATCTTGCCTTCTGATGGCGCCTTCGCCACAATCGCTCCGTGGATCCTGCTGTGTTCACCCATGGTGAGCAGGTTCATGTCCCGGTCATAACGACTCGGCTGAGCTTCGAACACCCTCATTAAAACGACTGTTAACATCGTAGTATCAAGCACCTCGTTGTAAAGGGGCAGAACCGCATACTCCCCAAGTGCACAGTTCAATCATCGTCAAACTCCGGCAAGTATTTCAACTGTCTGTACTCCTTAATTTTGCAATTCCATACAAAAGCGAAGATTTTTTCATAGAGTGCTTTCAGGGGGTAAAATCTTTGGTCGAGATCTGTAAATAGCAAATAGTCCCCAGGACCTACCATATCCACGTCTGCATCAGGGTTGATGTAATCGTAAATCATATTCTTTGTGAAAAGAAAATCACGAACATAAAGTGCCTTAAACTGCTTAACTAAGTCATAGTCTTCATCTTCACCGCCGATACAGGCCATTGAATATACATGATCTCGATCTTTAATCAGCTCAATTAATGGAGTAAATGTATTTTGTAGGAATGATAGGCGGCTTTTAATATCTACAAGTGCCTTCTCGATTCTTAACTCGGTTGTATATGCAAGCTGTACTCTATTAGGCAACTCTAATTGAGAGCCATTCTTATGCCCAAGGCGGCGGAAATACTGCCAAAGCACTTTACTGAGTTCCTTGATTTCTTTTTCATTGTCTGACCCGAGAATAAAAAGGCGTTTAAGCGAAGCTGTTTTTTGTCTCTCGATTGCCCTAATCTGAGCTTCTTGCCATTCTAGATAGCCTGGATTCTGTCTCAGAAGAGTCAGCGATCTCTTCATTGCTGTCTTGTCTATCGCGCGGATTGTTGTGGCTCGCTCGATTCTGGAACGCGCCACTCTAAACGCTAGATAACTGCCAGCCCTTCCGTCATACCGCCATGGCTGATCGCGTAATTTTGACAAGTCGCGATCAATGGTCATTTCGTCCATCCTGCGAATATCTTTCACCTTGTCTGAATCAATCTTTGGCTCGATGATTTTTTGCAGTGAACGAAACTTATGGAGAAGGTTGGTTGCTGAGTTCTTCCCGTCCTGCTCACTCCAACAAATAGCAAAAGCCCTAACATTGTGGGCCCTCATATTATCACCGGTTTGAATTGCTTTTGGCTCAGCAGACCTGGTTTGGATCTTCTTCGGCTTTGCATGAAAGAACGCTGTAATATCATTTTGAGGACGTGCTTGAACCTCGTGAGATTGTAAGGCGATGTCAATTTCAGCCTTTTCTCCACAGTGCACTAAGAGAAGTTCTTCGTAGTTTTTGAAAAGGGACCTCTCACTATTGATGACATGGAATACATCAATTCCCCAATATTGTTGGTTCGCTACGATCGCCAGCGCGCGCAATGTTAGAGCGCGAGGTGTCACGAAGAAACGGACAATCTTGCCGCGATTCTTAGTGCGCGTATTCTCTAAAAGTCGGCGCTGGCAACTTATGTAGGAAGCGGCCCTTAGCGTACGCCAGATATTCATGTCTTCGTCGGCTGCCGCATCCGTCACCTTATGGATGGCCCAGGCCCGGAGAGATTTTGACGGAAAGTCTCTAGAATCCAGCCTGCACTCTCCCTCTTTAAAAATCGTTTTCGCAAATGCCCAATCGTCCACCGCACCACAAAAGCGCAACTCGTAACAGCGTCCGCCCCGCAAATTTTTAATCCGATTCGTAAGCTTCACCATACGCTTGAAGCCTTCCATTATCCGCAGCTTAGGCTTGCCTGTTTGAGACTCTGGAGGTTCATAATCTTTGACATAAACCTTATTTTTTAAATGTCTAAGTTTTTCCTGTTCTAAATGCTCTTGGACTGCAAGCAACGAAATCCGTACATCAGAAGCACTCTGAGGACGATCAATTGGATTTTTCTTCAACATTTGGAAGATAAGGTCTTTTAGGAGAGAAGGCATTTTCACTTTAAGGGTATCGAAACTCGAAGGTGTCTTATTAAAGCTATCCTTGACGCGTTTCGCAATTTTTCCTCGGAACGCTGACCGCCTTGCAAGCATTTCGTACAGAATCACGCCCAATCCCCAAATGTCACTTCGGTGATCAAGGGGCATGCCTTCATATTGTTCGGGGGGTGTGCTACCTATAGTACCGAGTATTTCATCTGTTTCCTCATTCTCTTCACTTCGATCTATTTTATTTTTAGGCCTAGCTGCCTGCCCGAAGTCAATGATCTTCACAATACCATTTCCGGTGATAAGGATATTTTCACATTTAAGATCGCGATGATATATCCCCTGCTCTTTCGTGTGCTCAAGGCCCTGCGCAATCTGTATGCCAAAGGAAAGGACTTTGAGTAATGACATCGGTTTGCCTTTGATTTTAGCTCTGAGGTCATCACCATCTATAAATTCCTTTCTTATAAAGAAATATTGCTTTCCTTTAACCTCCCCTTTTTCTATGTCATTCGAATAACATTGCGCGATATTCAGGTGATTAAGACAAAACTCTATCTTCGCTTCTTTTTGTAAATTTTCCTTCTCTTTCGGTGTCTTCTTTTTTAAGATCTTCAGCGCGACTACAGGACCCCGTTTCTTAATTGGCTTGGCACAATAAATCCAAGCATGATTTCCTTTGGGGTTCCAGAGCTTTGTTATCTTGAAGTTTTCTAAAGTAGGGTCCTCATTCACTAAAACATCACCCGTCTTCAGAGGTCCCTTATCTTGCTTGTGTGTGTTCTTCATAGCGAATCTCCCATCAGGAAAGCCACCGTCGTAGTGCACGATGTTTATCGACTCTCGAGAGACACCACTCTCCCATTTAGTACCGTTTTAGTCGTGAACTGCTTACCGACCGTGTCTCCGTGCCCGTCGAACTGGTTCAGGCCGGTGGCGCCGATAACCTTAATCTGACGCAGTGTGTCGCGAATGTTACTCCCAGTGATCTCCTTACCGTTCGCAGTCAACTGCTTCATAGCCTCACCCAAGACCAGCATACAATCGTATCCACTGGCGGCGATGAAGTCAGGGGCTTTTCCATAGCGCTTCTGGTACTCAGCGGCCATAGCCTTGTACTCGGGTCCAGCATATTGATCGAAGACCGTGAACAGGACTCCCTCCGCGGCGGAGCCAGCCGCTTCGCTGAATTCAGGGACATCCCATGGGTCGCAGCCGAAGAGCTGTAACTTAATGCCGATCTCCCTGGCCTGTTGAACCACACGGCCACCCTGCTTGGAGTACGTCGGCATGAACAGAGCCTCCGCGCCCGATTTCTTTAGCTTTGCGAGTTGCGTTCTGAAATCCAAGGCAGTCTCGTCGCCACTTTCAACCGCGACAACTTGGCCGCCCAGTTTCGGGAATTCCTTCAGAAACTTATCTTTCATGCCAACTCCCCAGCTGTTAGTCACATAAAAGACCCCTACCTTCTGGAAACCCTTGTCGCGCATCAATTTGGCGATGATTTTGCTCTGATATGCGTCCGAAGGGCAGGATCGGAAGAAGAAAGGACCAGCCTGGGACAAGTCTTCCTGGGACGACGTCGGCGAGATAATGACCACACGAGAGCTATTGGCGATTGGGGCCATGGCCTTGGTGCAGTTGCTGCCAGCGGAGCCGATGACTGCAGGCACGTGGTCAAGACTGATAAAGCGCTGGAGGTTGGAGACAGCCTGCTTAGGATCGTTGGCGTCATCCTGATAGTTAACCTTGACCATCCGCCCGGCAATGCCGCCCTGAGCATTGATCTCGCTTACCCGGATTTCAATCGCATTCCTCAAGTTTTCACCGTAAGTGGCGTTGTCACCTGTCAGTGGAAACGTGGCGCCGATGACAATTGGGTTGCCCGTCCGTGGGCCACATCCCGAGAGTACGAGACATGCAGGAAGAACAAAAGAAATGACGACGAAGTAGTTCCAGCGTTTCATTGGAGTGTCCCTCGACAATGGTATAAAAAGACCTGGCAGAGGGCTGGCGACAATGCGCGGGATGGATCAGCCCGCAAGGGCGACGGATATAGTTGCTTGCCCATTCCAGGTACGGCGCATTGAATCGTGCATGCCATAATCGCATCCGATTACAAAGTGATTACCTGATCTGGCATGTTGCCAGCCATGGCCTTGTAAAGGTCCGGGAAACAGCCGATTGGCACATTGGCAATCAGCTTATCAGCAATGTCGCGTTCGTAGCAACATTGATCACAACACATCAAAATGATGTTCTGTTGGTGTGCAACTTGGGCCAAACGCTCTCCCAGCGGATTCCCCTTCAGGAGGGCGTAGCAGTTATCCTCGAAGAAGAACATGCCAACCACCTCGGCCCCGTGGCGATTCTGCTCCAGTTGGGGAAGGATCATTTGACCAAGCTTATACGACACGGTATGGCCTTGCGTAGAAAAAATATACGCAACTTTCATTGGTAATTCCTCTGGATAGAGTATTGTACAGCGATTTTCAGTGCATTGACGGCCAAAAATGCCCGATCACGGCGCCCGGCTGGAACCTCCCGGTGGTGACGCAGAAGATGTTCAGCGTCCAATTTGAGGGCCCGCTCCGCTGGCATGCCGACCACCAATTCTGAAAGATGCTCGCAAAAGGCCACAAGCGTGACACACGTCGTGCACCGGTAGACGGCTTTTACGATGCGTGCTCGTTCAAAATCTAGGTTGAATAATGCGCAATTCCGGTCCGGCCCGTACACTAGTGGTCCCATCGTTCCATTAGGGGCGGAACTCCACGAAGCTCTTCGGAAGGCCCGTCGAAAGTAATCGTGGATCGTAAGCGGGCCGCTCGGGTGCTCAGTTCCGCGTTCATCATCGACCATAGCTTAAGCACGCCGACATTCCGGCGTCCCCCGCAAGTCACAAGTTTTATACAAGAGCAACCTGCTCCTGTGTCGGCTCTGCACAACAATACCACGGCTCAACCGAACAAGGGATCGAGTCATGTGGCATTAGACGTTGGTCCCCAGGGAACTGCTCGTTAAACGTTGTTTCCCAAATTCTACCAAAGACGCGCCGGCGAGAACTGTGGAGTTTCTGTTCTTCTAACACCACGTGGAGCAAGGTTTGAGCGAATCTGTCGAGGGTGGGGTCAGGATGCTCCCACGGATAAACTAGCGCCTCAGCGTCAAAATCACGGATGACATGCTGGAGATCCGGCAACTTGAGGAGCCGCGAGCCTTCGGGGACCAGGAGCCGCAGAGCGAGCTGAACGGGCGCAGTTTGATCTACAAGATCTAGCTCGACAATCAGCCGCAGAAGCTCACGGTAGCCGTCCCAGGTAGTCCACGGCGTAAACGGAACGAAAGTCGGTGACAGAACCAAGCTGGCCTCGCGAACATCGTGCGCGACCTGCACAAAATCTTTACGTGTATGCCCTTTCTCGAGTCTTTCAAGAATATCGTCTTGGGCCGATTCCACGGCGCTCGTGACAAACAGGCAGCCTGTTTCACGGAGTACATCCAAGTCCTTCCGGAAGCGCAGAAGATGTTCGATCTTCGTCGTCACGTCATATGTGACCCTAGGGAACTCCGCGTGGAGGGCACGGACGATATTGAGAGAGTGGGTCGGCGCGTTGAAGAAGTCCGGATCGCCGAACGTGATGTGTTCCGCGCCAGCCCTAATCTGCTGGCGTATATCCTCAAGCACTACGTCCTGCTGCACTACCCTGAATACGCCGTCGTAGACGGGCACCACCGGGCAGTGCCGGCACCGGTGTTTGCAACCCCTGGTCGCCTCCGTATAGCCCGTGACAAGTGTTGATCCGTTCAGGCGGATCCCTGGGTACCGAGCTAGGGCTGGGAGGTCGCTACGGTCAGGAGGGAGAAACCTGAGCTTCTCCAGTGAGATAACCGCTCCATCCTGTTGCCTATAGGAATTGCGGTGGATATCGCCAGCAAGTTTTAGGAGCGCCGGCTCGAACTCCCCGCCGAAGATGGTGTCTACTCCTTTCTGGCGTAGAAGGAGTTCATTCAATGGTGCGTAGAGACCGTAGCAACAAAGATGGGCAGACGCGTTGATGAGCCGAACTTTCTCTATAGCTCGAAGGGCGAGCCGGGTCGCTGTATGCATTGGCAGAAAGAATGCAACAAGAGCTGCCTCACGCACTTCGGCCGCGATTAGAGGTCCTACAGACATGTCGATGCAGGTAACCTCGTGCCCATCTTGCTTCAACCACGCTGCCGGTGAGGCTAACCCGAAAGGCTGGTGACCTAGATCGTAAGTTGAAATCAGGACGGTTTTCATGTTCTTCTCAAACAACCTTTCAGGATACTCCTTGTTCGCCTGTGCTGGAGATTATCGGGTTGCGAACAGCGTTGGGGAAATGCATTGCCACAGATATCAGCCACAGACCGCCTGTCCTACACCTAAGGTGCCCTACCTCTGATCTGAATTCTTGACTCCCTCTTCCTTGTTGACTCGGAAGCCGAAGTCGTTGCGCGGAAAATACCTGGTCACTTGACACTGGCGGCGACGCGTAGAATTTGGCTGCCGATTGAGTCCTTGAGGTCTTTGGGCAGAGCGTCCGCCTGTTCAAGTGTTTTCCAGGATTCAGCAGTACGCTCGGCCGTTTCGACGGCGATCTTCCACAGCGGGCTTGCCGGTATACGTGCCGTATCGGCAAAGCGGCGCAGCTGGTCGGGTGTGATTTCGGAGAGACTGCGGCTGTCGCCGAAACTCAACGCCAGTGTGTCGCCGGGAATATAGGGGAGTGTCGATACGAAGTCGTAACCCGGAGAGAGCGCAGGCGTGCGCCTGTCTGGATAAAGAAGAGACCAGTTCTTGAGGTGCATGTCGGCGTTGCCGATGACGACGGAAAATACGAGGCGGCGGACGAATTCGATCACGGCATCTTCGCCGATTTCCGCCCACAACACGGCGGCAATATTTGCGTAGCTGTGGAACTTGTACTTGTTGTTGGGGAATTCCCCGAAGACTTGCGCGAAGTCCTCCATGTGGACGGGCTTGCCGTCCGGCAGGCGGTCGAACCGCTTCACTGCAAGAGCCTTGCTTTCCACCGTATGGGCCAGTTCGGGCAGTCCTTTGATGCTGGCGACATCGACCAGCTTGTTTTCAGGGACAGAGATGCCGACGCGCCGGGCTAGTTCCAGCATGGCGAATTCATTCTCGGGAACCGCTTTGTACCGTGTGGAAGGTAGCTTTACTATCCATGAGCCACCCATTCCGCCAGCGGGAATGGTCAGGCCGCCGGAGGTTTCCATGATAGCGGAGAATTTCAACTGTACGCCGGCGAGCGAAAAGCGCAGGGGCTTTTCGCCGCCCTGACCGTCGTCATGGCTATCCTCATGATCGTGGTGTTGTTCGGATGACTGCTCGTCGCCCTCGAGCGGCCCAATGGTAAGCGCGCCGGGCAGGTCGGCGCCGAGGACGGCGAGAAGGAAGAATTCGCGTTCGGGATCCACATCCGCCCGCATGGCTAGATAGTCGCGCAGGTGGCTTTCAGGCAGAAGGTTGGAAAAGAAGACCGGAACACGGCGTCCCACGGGGCGGAAGTTTGTCACGAGCCCGCCCATGCTGCCCTTGAACGAGAGGCTTAAGGTCGGGCGCTGCTGATCGTCAATATAATCCTGTTCGAACGCAAAAAGCTGCCGGTCGCCTGCAAGGCGGGTGATGACACCGATCTGCTTTCCATACAGGCGGACCGAAAGCGCATTGAGTTTTTTCGGATTAAACTTCATCACGCGGCTCCTGGGAATTACCTTCATCGTGGTGAGTGGCATAGAGGGATCGTTCCTCGCCTTCGCCAGGCTCGTCCTTCAGGTGGTCGTGCACGAGGGACTGGACCAGGGGTATGAGGGTGCGGGGGACCATGATAAGGTCACGATCGATTGTGCGGACGATCTCGAGCAGTGTGTCGTAGCGCGGCACGATCTTTCCTGACTCTATGCCGGAGATGTGCCTCTGGCCGATGCCGAGGCGGCTTGCCAGATCCCTTTGGCTCCATCCGCGCTTCTTGCGTGCTTCGATCAGGGCCCGGCGCATCTCGGATGGCAGGGCCCCCTGGCGCAGAGATTTGATACCCTTAGTTGCTTCATTATTCATATACGATACAATATATTACATCAAGACTAAAGTCAACTGAATCCTTAATGTGCATCAATTATCTAATATGATTCAATAAAAGGTTTCACTATAGGATGGCATAATCCGCATTCGCTCCGTGGACAGCATTAGCAGTGACGGAAAGTAGGGTGTACAGCTTATCCCAATTGGTCTTCTTCTGCTCTGGATCGCAGAATGCCAGATAGAGATAGCGCCCGAGCCCGAAGCAACTACACGCACGCTTAAATGCCTGCGGTCGGTGGCCATGACGGCGTTCTCCCTGTCAGCCCACTCTTCACCAGTTCCTGTGTGGCTGCCGAGGCGATTGATCGTCACGTTGGTCGCGATTAACACTTTGCTCGTTACCACTACCCTGCCCTTGTCCACCCGCGTCAAGGAAGGTACGGTGCTTATGCTGTATTCTCGCGTCCATCCAGCCGGAGTAAAGAGTTGGTTCAGCCGATCCGTATACGCTCGCGGATCGGCAAATGGAAGAACTAAGCCCGAGCGTCCATCGTTCGAGTGGCGCATTACCCTCCATTTGATCTGCGCCGGATCGAACGGCTCTTCGAGTTGAGCGAAGAGTTTCTCTCGCTCGGTTTCCGTAAACTTTGTTGCGGCCATACTTCACCTCCTTAGGAATTTCCAATTTCCAAATCGGAAATATCGGGCTACGATGAACATATGCAAGGACAAGACATTGCGCTTCTCCTCAAACTCGCCATCCAAAATAAGCCGCAGGTGCCCTCGAAAAGCCTGGCGGCGAGTCTATTCATCTCTCCTTCTGAAGTGTCGAAGGCTCTGAAGCGCTGTGCGGATTCAGGCTTGCTCTACGTGTCTAGCGGAGAGAAGAGGGTAAACCGATCTGCGCTCATGGAGTTTCTGGCGCATGGATTGAAGTACGTCTTTCCACCCGCCAAGGGATCTCTCGTTCGTGGAGTCCCCACAGCAGCTGCGGCGGAACCGCTCAAATCGCGCTTTCTGGATGACGGTGAGCCTCCTGCGGTTTGGCCGTATGCAGCAGGAAAGGTTCGAGGAATGTCGCTTACCCCGCTCTACAAAGGAGCACCCAAAGCTGCGTTGCTCGATCCAAAGTTCTATAGAGTTCTCGCGCTCTGCGATGCAATCCGCAGTGGAAGAAAGCGGGAACAAAACCTAGCGGTCGAGTTGCTCAGAAAAGAGATCAACGCCTGATCCGAATCTGCCTTTGTTGGAAGATACGGTCCGCAAACTCGCTCCTTTTCTGTACGAGATCGTTTTCGTCGGTGGCCATGCTGGTACGATCCAATGACTTCAGGCAGAACCGAAGATCGTTAAGGATCAGTTTGTTTTTTCCAAAGGTGTGTAGAAGGTACTCCGCGGACTGATCGTAGCGACGAAACGCCGATCTGAAAGAGGACTGCTCTGATGCGTTCAACACACTCCTTGACGCTGGTTAATAGCCGCCGCAGTGTGCATCGTCATAAAATTCTGACCTACCTAGGTGTTTTCCCCTATTCCGGTCCCGCCGACATCATGCGATGGTTGGCACATCGCCGCCGGTGGCCAGGGAGTACACTCAGAACGATCCGGAAACTGGGTCAGAGCCGGCAATCCGCGATTGGGTTGCCTTTTTAACATGTCAAGAAACAACAAAGATTTACCTCATTTCGGACATATAACCACCGCCACCAGAACACCGGATGGCACAACCACAACGCAGGTTACCACCCTCGAAAGACACTTCACCCCCGACGAGTTGGCTGAGATTTGGCACGTTAGTCCGACCACAGTCCGGAGCTGGTGTGAAGAGGAAGGCGGTTGTCTTGTGATCGACCGGCCGGAAGGTATGCATAAGCGGGGCTATAAGACTGTGCGCATCCCTGAATCAACGGCCGTTAAGATTTACGAGCGGCGCTTCCGAAGGGCAGCCTGAACAAGAACTACAAACGAACACCAAGAGGGCGGTTCCTTTCATGGAATCCGCCCTCTTCATTTTGCATAAAAAATGCTAAACTGACCCCCGATTTGCTGGACTTCTTGAGCTTATTGCTGAAAATGCTTTTCAACAAAATCAACAACTTGCATAGATTCAACAAGTTAAAAGCATTATCAGTGAATCATGTTGATGGTTTCCTGGGTTACGGTGTCGAAGGTGGTTACAGCCTTTGAGTTGGCCTCGAAGGCGCGTTGAGCGATGATCAAGTTCGAAAACTCGGAGGAGATGTTGACGTTGGATGCTTCCAGAGAACTTCCTTCGAGTGTGCCGCGTCCAGCGGTTCCAGCCACACCCACTGAAGCCGGTCCGGAAGCGCTGCTCGTCTGATATTCGGTTGATCCCGCGTCAACCAGTCCCTGCTGGTTGCTTACCGTGGCAATTGCCAACTGGCCCACATCCTGGGTCTTGCCATTCGAGTAGGTTGCCGCCACAGTGCCGTCGGAGCCGATAGTGAAGCTCGTGTACTCGCCGCTTGTGTACCCGTTCTGGTTGGCGGACGAGGTCGAGTTGGCGGCCGCAGTCTGGTTGATGTTCCCCGTGCCGGCGCTTCCAAACAAGTCCCAGGTCATGTTCAAAGTCGCCGCTCCGTCGGAGAGTCCGGCAAAGGTAATCCCGCTCACATCTCCAGCAGGGTCGACCAGGTTGCCGCTGGAATTGAAAGTCAGCGTTCCAGCGGTATTGGCGCCCACTGGATCCTGGATCACGCTCCCGCTGGTGGAGATGTTGGCGCCTGAGATGGTCAATACCCCGGCGGCGGTCGATGTAATCGTCACGCCGCCGACGCCAACAGTGATGCCAGCCGCTCCCAGCGCGGTATTCAGGTCTGTCACATAATCGGCAACCGTCTCTGGTGAGCCAGTGAATGTCGGCAGCGCGGTGGTTGCCGTGCCTCCGGCCGTGGCGGGCGCGGTAATCGTCAGGTTCGTTCCTGTGTTCACCTTGGCCAGCGTGGCGCCGCTCTCCCCAAAGTCATATTTGATCGTTGAGACCGCCCCCACATTGGTTGAGGCGGGCGTTAGCGTGTCGGGCATCGTGATGCTGTAAGACCAAGCATTATTCCCCGTTTTGGTGTAGTTCACAGTGGCGACATAACTATTGCCCAGCGAGTCATAGACAGTTACCGGGCCGGAGGCAGTCGCGCCTATGGCAGACTCGGAGTTCAGGTTTTGGGTCATGCTGAAGGTCGTCGTCGCCGAAGGCTGCATCACCTGCCCGGTCGGAATCACAATATCGCTCAAAGCGCCGCTGCTGTTGATCACGCCGTCGGTGGCCGCATATCCCATGACTCCCTGGCCTTCGGTGCTCTCCAGTGTGCCGGTGGAACTGAGTTGGAAGTTTCCGTCACGCGTGTACATCTGTTGGCCTCCGCCTGCATCCAGCACAAAGAAGCCTGTGCCGTCAATCGCAGCATCCGTCGCGATGCCGGTCGAGGAGATCGAGCCGCCTGTGAAATCGGTGCTGTTCGATGCCACCTGCACTCCCGTACCTTGCTGAATCTGGCCTCCCGCGCCGGTCCTGCCCACCTGCTGGTAAAACAGGTCGCTGAAGTTTGTAGACTGCTCCTTGAAGCCCGTGGTGTTCATGTTCGAAAGATTGTTGGCGATGGTGTTCAGCGCCGTTGAATCGGCGTTGAGGCCGCTGAGTGGAATATAAAAACTGGGCATGGTGGTTCTCCTCTCGATTGCAACTGAAGTTGTCGCGGGCCATAATAGCCGGCGGGTAAGCGGACATAGCCGTGCTTGTTTCAAGCCCGTAAAAATCGCTACTGCTGTGTGCGTGGCCGTCCGCTCAGAGACTGAGCCACGCTCTGGGCCGCGGGGTTGGACGCGGGAATACCGAGATTGCCGGGAGCCAGCTTGGCCGCCGCCGCGTTCAGGGCGCCTGGAAGGCCGGTTGCGGCTCCGGGCGAGGATGATTGAGACTGCGCGCTTGCGCCGTTGGCCTGTGCCGAGGCCACACTGCCGCTCGTACTGGCTGTTGTGCTGCCCAGGTCCGTCGTCAGCGTCTGGTTGATCGAGATCAATTGCTCCAGGCTGTTCACATTCACCAACTGGTTGATGTACTCGTTGGGGTCGGTGTCCGCGGTTGGATCCTGGTTCTTCATCTCGGTGACCAGCAAAGTCAGAAAATCGTTGGCCGAAATGGTGGCCGAGTCGCTGCTTGTTGTATTGGTGCTGCTGGTCGCATTTGCAGTGGCGCTTGTGCCGTTGGCCGCTGCCGCCATGGGGTTTGTGGTTGTTCCCATAAGAGTCTGCGCCGCTGTTGTGTGGTGGTTCAAGATTCCTGCTAATGCTGCCATGTTGCCTCCCGCTACTTCTTTTTTGCGATTTGTGTTCTTCTGCGCCCTGGTTGCCTGGGCTTTTGCCCGCCGCTTTGTCCGTGTTATGAGTCTTATGTCAGGCTCATGCCATTACTGAAATGTGGAAGCTCCCCGTACTTGCTGTTTGTGTGCTTCCGTTTATGTCCCCATAGAATGCCGGCAACTCCGCCGATGCAGCCGGTGACCGGGTCACAGATTCTGGATACGGGTCGGATGGGGCGCTTGCATCGGCATTCTGTCCGGTCTGTTGACCTGCTCCTTGCTGCATTCCCTCCCCCGCGCCTTGGCCGCTTCCTGACCCGGACCACCCGCCCTCGGGCGAAGTCAGCGTAAGTGTCTCGACCGGCGTGTGATGTTCGTCAAGATAGGAGTTCAAACCTGCCAGATGGCTGCCCAGAGCCTGCGCCGCGTCGGCTGAACCGGGCACCAGTTGGGCATGAATCCCGCTCCCGCTCAGATCCGCGCGGACACCAACCCAACCCAGGGCTGGATCCTGATAACCTACCTCGGCCCGCTGTGCACCGGCATGAATCCAGGTTGGAGCCCCTGGCGTACCTGCTGCGTCGAGTGTTGCAAAGGCTTCGCGGGAATCTTGTTGGGATGCCGCTACGCTCGAAGCTCCCATCGGCGCGCCGGCCGTGCTCACAGTCCCGCCCGCGCCGGTCAATGAGCGCGCCATTGTGGAAGCATCCACTACCGGGCTGGAAGACTGCCCTGCTATTTGGTGGCTTACCTGCTGAACTGAATCGAAGTTGCCGGCTCCGCGCGTAGATCGCAGTGATTCGGACGTTGAAGCCTTTCCGCCACTGGCAGAGACAGGCTTGCCCAGAACTGTGGATTGAGTTACAAGTTGGCTGGCTTGAGAGAAGGCGGCGGCAGCCACCGGCAAGGAATTCAAGCCATCGCCGGGCATTGCAGCCGCGACCACATTCATGATCTGGTTTTTCGGCTGTGTAGGACTCTGCTCCTGGCTTTTGACAAATGTTGGAGTCTGGTTCTGGTATGGAATGAATGCCGGAGATGGATTATGGCTAAGCGCCTGCGTTTCCGTCGGGCTGGTGCTTGGGGTCTGTGTGAGGCTTTGGCTTGCAACCTGGGCAGGAATCGGGTGCGGGATCGGCGCCGGAGTTGGTGATGCGCCCTGATTTGTTGCTTCTGTCTCTGCTATGTAAGTGTGTGGCGTTGCAATCTGAGTAAGATTTAAGTCTGCGACCTGGGCTGGAATCGGGGGCTTGCTAGGTATGTATGCCTGAGTTTGGCTCTGGCTTGGAACAAATTTGATAGAGGTTGCCTGGCTTGTCGCCGGTGTTTCCTCTGGACTCTGATTTGACTCTGTAGCCTGGCCTGTGTTTTGGCTTGGCTCGAACCTCTGTGCCCGGCTCTGGCTTGGAATGAAGCTCGAAGGCGTAGATTGGCTTGGCGCTGTCGCCGCTGCTGGACTTTGGCTCAGAGCTTCAACCTGGATTGGGTTTTGAGTCTGTGCTGTTGGAAGCGCTCGGCTCTGCTCTGGAGCGAACGTCAGAGACGGGGCCTGGCTTGTCACCTGTGTTTCCGCCGGACTCTGATTTGAATCTGTGGCCTGGCTTGTGTTTTGGCTTGACTCGAGCATCTGTGTCCGGCTCTGGCTTGCATCGAAGCTCGGATGCGTGGATTGGCTTGGCGCTATCGCCTCTGCAATACTTTGGCTCGGCGTAGCAACCTGGATTGGGCTTTGGTCCTGTGCTGTTGGAAGCGTTGTGCTCTGCTCTGGAGCGAACGTTAGAGGCGGGGCTTGGCTTGTCGACAGTATTTCCGCCGGGTTCGCATTTTGTGCTTCTGTCGGAGCCGACGGAGTAAGGCTGCGGGCTGACGCCGGAGTTTCAGGCGAGTTCACGCTCTCGGTCAGCATCGCGTCAGACAGCGGTGCGTCTTTGTATGCAACTGTTTCATCGAGAGTCAGGCCAGTTGAGCCGCTCGCGCTTGGGACAGGTGAGGCTATCCCTGGATTCGCCGACATTTCGGAGCCTTCCGCGGTTTGCGCCACTCCGGCATTTATTGCTGCGGCATTCTCTCCGGGCGCTTTGCTCTGCTGCGGTTGCGAACCATATGCAGCCGAAGCAAAAGCGGCTGGCTGATTGGTCGAGAGATCGGCAGAGATAGTCGTTTGGGCCAGTTGCGCCGTTTCGTTCGTGCTGCGCGCAACCGTGTTGACGATAGAAGTTGCCGGCGCAATCTGTGAAAAACTCGCAATCGCCGCAGCAAGCAGTGTCTGCAATGGTTCTGCTGTAACAGCGTCCGTCCTGGTGGCGTTGATGGATCGGGCTGGACGCGAGCCATGTACAGATTCTGTTTCTGGCTCCGCGGCCGTCTTTTTCTCCTCTGACCTGGTCGAAGCTGGATTTGCAGCCACAGATGTTGGTTCGGCTGCCAAGACTCCAGTCTGACCACCGGCAATAGGCATTTTCGCTACTGCGCCCGTCTCAACGCTTCCCTTCTTGTTCCCCTGCGCCAGGCGCAACCCGATTCCTGCATTCAGGGTCGAAACGAAGGTTTTATTCGAAGCCTGCCCGGTCGCCAGGACTGCGGAAGCTGTTCCTTGATCCTCGTTTGCCTCGCTGAAATCATCCAGATTTGTGCCCAGCGAAGCCAGCAGCGATTGCCAGTTAGCGCGAAAGCTCGTCGCAGCGGTAACCGTGGAAGACAGTAGCTCGTAAGAGGCTGCATCGGCACGCTCAGTTCCGTGTCCTGCGCCCAGTGTCTTACCCAGGCTTGGCGTTGGTGTTGCTCCCGCTCGTATCTCGATGGCTGCGGCAACGGTCATGCCATGGATAGAGCAGACAGTGTGCCATAGTGCTCACAAGACGGGTTAGAGCATTGTCAGGAATGGAACCGTTGATTCCGATTCAGGAAGGACAATCTCTTCCATGTGAATTTTTACTAAAGTTATTTCTCAGGCGCACTTCTCTTTACCTACAGCCGGTTGGGAGACGGCATTTTTGGGAGAAATCAACCCTTCCGCATTAAAGACGGCTGGTTCAGCACCGTTTTCTTCTTTGCCCACGTCGCGATACAGCCGGGAGCTGTACCAATCGTCGAGTGACTGCTGACTGTGCCGCCCGTCCACGATGGCCTCCCGCGCCTCAGTCTCGCGGATCAGGGTCTCGGCCTGGCGGCGTTCCACCCTCTTGGCGAGAAACTCCTTACGCAAATCCGTAACTTCTTCTCCTAACCCGTCAATTCTTGGCCCGAGTGCGGCGGCATGGAGAATGGCCGAACGCGTCTCTTCAAGGCCGGCAAGACGGTCTGTCAATTGGTTGGTTTGGGCACTTGCCTGAACCAGGCTCCGGCCGCGGCGCTCCCGCTCGAAGTTGGCTGCCAGCGCATGCTCCAGGCGGTGAAGTTCGCCGAGCGCGGACTCCAGCGCCAGACGGCTCTGCTCCTCCTGAAGTTCCCGAATGCGCAACAGGCGGCGCAATGCGTGTGAGACGGCCATGGTTCACACCTCCGCGGCCAACTGCGCCAGCTTACGTACACAATCGTCAAAGTGAACCTGCTCGTGCGAATCCTGGGTCATAAAAGTCCTCATCGCTTCCCGGGCTCTCAGGGCGCGGTCCAGATCCGGGTCGGCGCCCGGCTTGTAGGCTCCAATGCGCACCAGGTCCTCGCTGCGCGCGTAGACAGCCATCATTTTGCGCAACAGCGCAGCCTGTTCGCGATGCTCGGGCTGGGTAACAACCGGCATCAGCCGGCTGATCGAGTCCAGCACTTCGATGGGCGGATACCAGCCTTCGGCAGCCAGTGCGCGTGAGAGCACCACATGGCCGTCGAGCAGCGACCGGACCGCGTCTACCAGCGGGTCCTGCTGATCGTCGCCTTCCATCAGCACGGTATAAAAGGCGGTAATCGAGCCAACGCGGAATTGCCCGGCGCGTTCCACCAGCTTGGCCAGGCGATTAAAAACCGATGGCGTGTATCCCTTATTGGTGGGCGGTTCTCCGGCAGCCAGGCCAATTTCCCGGGCAGCCATGGCAAAACGGGTTAGGGAGTCCAACACCAGCAGCACATGCTTGCCTTGAGCGGCAAAAAACTCAGCGATGGTAGTAGCAGCCAGAGCTGCTCTCATGCGCATCAGCGGTGACTGGTCAGAGGTTGAGACCACCACCACCGAGCGGGCCCGGCCCTCGCCGCCCAGCGAATCCTCAAGAAACTCACCCACCTCGCGACCTCGTTCGCCCACCAGGCCCACCACCGTTACATCCGCCTCGGTGTTGCGGGTCATCATGCCGATCAGCGTGCTTTTGCCTACGCCCGAGCCGCCGAAGATGCCCACCCGCTGCCCCCGGCCCACTGTCAGGAGTCCGTCAAGAACGCGAATCCCCGTTCCCAGCGGAGTGCGAATCGCCACCCTGTCCAGCGGCGGCCGTACCACTCCCTCCAGTGGTAAAGCCAAAGAGACGGCGGGCGGGCGGCCATCATCGATCGGCGCGCCCAGCGCATTCAGCACCCTGCCCATCAGCGCCGGTCCTACCTCGATCTCGGGATGGACGCCCCAGGCAGTCACCTGGTTTCCAAAACGGATGCCCTCGGTGCTCTCCACCGGCATCGATAGCACATTGGAGCCGCGAAAACCGATCACCTCGGCCAAATGCGCGCGGCCGTGCTGGTCCTTAATCTCGCAACACTCGCCCACCGAGGCCAGTGGTCCTGCCGACTCAATGGTTTGGCCTACCGACTCCAGCACCTGTCCGTCCCAGCGCCAGGGCTGGCCACGCTCCAGACGGCTAAAGTAGCGCCCCAGCATCTGTGTCATGCGCGGCTCTCCTGCGCGGTACCGGAGAAAGCACCCGCCTGTTCGGCATCATCAGATTCGGAGTTGTCAGATCGGGAGCCGCCTGCGCGATCAAAGAAACCTCGCTCAATCTCTCCCAGCTGCGCGCGAATACCCAGATCCACAGAGCCCTGCTTGGTCTCGATTACACAATCGCCCAGCCTCATCCCCTCGCCGGCAATCACGGCAGGCTTGACGACCAGGTTAGGCAGCAGCACGATAGCTTCAGTCCACAGCGCAAGCTCGGTCTTGGGTACGCGCAACTGTACTTGGGTCGAACCAGAGAGTTGTCCCAGCGCCACCCTTACAGCTCCGGTCAACAGCAGCGGGTCCATCTGCGCCTCGCGGCGAAGAATGCGCGCCGCGACAGCCAGCGCCAGCTTCACTACCTCGTGCTCCACCTTCTGCAGGTAGTGGTCCCTCTCCTTGGTAAAACTTTCAAGAAGCCCGGCGGCTTGTTGCACCCGTTCACGCTGGGTAGCAGCCTGAGAGCCGCTCTGCGCCTCGCGCTCGGCCTTGAGGCCTTCCTGATGGCCCTGTTCGCGGCCCGCCTCGGAGGCGCGGCGTTTCTCCTCGGTCAGGCGAGCCTCAAACTCGGCGCGCAGTTGGGACTCGATAGCTCCGGATGCGGCATCCCTGACCGGCGCTACATGAGCCCTGG
>Ga0326727_10009259_pt1 | contig 24359 bp, 14 predicted proteins | sample MB2enrmetagenome_FD_207643 | JGI IMG/M metagenome (GOLD analysis project Ga0326727, IMG submission 207643) | Lab enriched peat soil microbial communities from McLean, Ithaca, NY, United States - MB29MY | ecosystem: Environmental > Terrestrial > Soil > Wetlands > Peat | place: USA: New York... | reverse complement strand
GGCGGCTGCGCCTAGGTCTCCGATTTGCGGTCCTTCAGGTCCCTGGCTATCACCCTGTCCACCACGCTCTCCACATCGGTCAGCAAAGAGTTGTTGACAGGCTGCCGCACGGCGACCTGGGTTCCGGTGTGGCCGAGGGCGGAGGCAATCTCGTTCCATCGGTAGATGGCGGAGTTGACCGGCAGGAGCATCGGCTCGCGGGCCGGCTCAGGGAGGGCAAAATAGGCAACCCAAAGCCCCAGCACGACCAGAATCAGCGATTCATAGACGAACTGCACCTGATCGGTCAAAGACGAGTGGGAGGTGGCGGCGAGGACAAAGTCGGCGGCGGACATCAAGCCGAGGCCCAAGGCGATGCCGAAGGCCAGATCGCGAACCGAAAGGCGGAACGCATTCATGGTCAAGCAGAGAAAGGCCAGCAGGCATAGCTCCAGGATGCTCACCGAACGCATCAATCTATAGCCTATGTCGGCGATGATGAGGAGGTTCCAATGCGCAAAGGAGATGGTGGAGAAGCTGGCGAGCGCCGAGGCCAGAAACACCCAGCGGAAGACCACGGTCCCCAGTTTCATCAACCCTGACAGCGCTGAGAGCGCGGACCGGAAGACCTCCAAGCAGACGAAGTAAAGCAACACGGCGCTGGCTATGTAAACCGCCCAATAGAGGTAGAAGTAGACGGCCATGCTGATTGGTCTGGACCCCAGCAGGCTCCCGTTGAGCAGGAACAACAGCAGCAGAGGCGCCGACGCTACGCGCAAGGCCAAGTAGGCTCCCATGGAGGGATAGCGGCGACGCAGCTTATTCTTCCAGAACAGGAGGCCGAGCACAGCCCAGAGAAGAAACTCCGCCGCGCTCATCAGGGACATGGCAAGCCGCAAAGACATAACCATCCTCGCCCTATTCCGGGCTCTCTCAGAATAGCGCCAAATCCCCTGCGGCTCAATGGAAACGCGGCCTTGCTTCCTGACCCTTTCGTGTTATATCCACCGCTCCTGGCCGGCCGGCGGGTTAGACGACACCAGGGCAACCCGGTATTCCAGGCGCGCAAACAGGTCCTGGGAAGTCTGGACGCGGCAGAGGCCCAGTGGCCGACTGGTGGCTGGGGATAACGTGAGTGGTGGCGGGAGAAACGGCGGCGGCAACACCGGCAAAGACCATGGTGAGGGCGAAGATGCGGATGGCGAGTTTCATCGTTGGTAACCTCCAGCGGATTTGGATTGGCGGGGGCTGGGCTTCCACCTACCTAGGATGCTACTATACAAATCATTATAAGTCCAGTTTTGTCATATAGATACACAACTGGTAATGGTGTTGATTACTATGGTAATGATCGCCATTCGTGCTTCTTAAGGGATAACCCTTTATTCCCGTGCAACTTGCCGCTCACGGTCAATCTCGCATCCCGCCGCCCGCATATCTGAAGTGCTCATCGGCGCATTCGCATCGGCGCCTTGCGCGGGCTACCGGGACTGCGGCCGAGGGGCATCTCCGGGAGTCGCCGCAGCGAGGTTTCCCACCGCTCCCAAGCGGCCTTTCAGCGTGCTAAAATAGAGTCAGGCAGATTCGCATAAAGCCCCCGTCATTCAAGCGGTTAGTCCCTCTTTCCAAGCCCGGACAAAGCATTCCGGAATCCGCGCTCGGCCTGGGGCTCGCAAGCGAAGATCCCGCGAACGGAATCCCATGGCGACTGAAGTACCTGGCGGCATCCCCCTCCCCGGCGACAACGGCAACAGCAACGGCAGCTACACCGGCGAAAACATCAAGGTTCTGGAAGGGCTGGAGGCGGTGCGCCTGCGCCCGGCCATGTACATCGGCTCAACCGGCGAGATGGGACTGCACCATTTGGTCTACGAGGTGGTGGACAACTCCGTGGACGAAGCCCTGGCCGGCTACTGCAAGAAGATCGATGTCGTCATTCACGTGGACAACTCGGTCACGGTGACCGACGATGGCCGCGGCATCCCGGTGGACATGATGGCGCTGCCCAACGGCCAGATGATGCCAGCCGTGCAGGTGGTTCTGACCAAGCTGCACGCCGGCGGCAAGTTCGACGCCTCGACCTACAAGGTGAGCGGCGGCCTGCACGGGGTGGGAGTGAGCTGCGTCAACGCGCTCTCGCGGGAGTTCAACGTGGAGATCTGGCGCGACGGCCACACCTGGGAGATGGACTTCAGCTGCGGCCAGCCCACCAGCGAACTGCGCCAGGCGGGAACCAGCAAGAGGCGCGGCACCAAGGTCCATTTTTTGCCCGACAAGAGCATCATGGCCGCGACCGAGTTCAACTACGACACACTGGCCCAGAGGTTGCGGGAGATGGCCTTCCTGAACAAGGGCCTGGAGATCACGCTCACCGACGAGCGCACGGCCGACCCCAAGACCGGCGAGGCGCGCCGGACTGAATTCCGCTACGCCGGCGGCATCGCCGAGTTTGTCAAGCACCTGAACCGCGGCAAGCAGGTGCTGCATGAGAAGCCGATCGTGATGGAGGCCTCGCGCGACAACGTCGAGATCGACATCGCCCTGCAGTACAACGACAGCTACTCCGAGACCGTCTTCAGCTTCGCCAACAACATCAACACGGTGGACGGCGGCTCGCATCTCTCCGGCTTCCGAACCGCGCTCACCCGCACCATCAACGCCATCGGCCAATCGCTCGGCCTCTTCAAGGATATGAAAGAGAACCTGAGCGGGGACGACGTGCGCGAGGGCCTGGTGGCCGTGGTCAGCGTCAAGCTGTCGCAGCCGCAGTTCGAGGGCCAGACCAAGGGCAAGCTCAACTCCGACATCGCGGGCACGGTGCAGGCCTTTGTCAACGAGCGGCTGGGCATGTTTTTGGAGCAGAATCCGCCCATCGCCAAGCGCATCATCAACAAGGCCATCGAGGCGGCGCGCGCCCGCGAGGCGGCCCGCAAGGCTCGCGACTTGACCCGCCGCAAGGGCGCCCTGGACGGCGGCGGCCTGCCCGGCAAGCTGGCCGACTGCAGCGAGCGCAACCCCGACCGCTGCGAGTTGTATTTGGTGGAGGGCGAGAGCGCCGGCGGCACCGCCAAGCAGGGCCGCGATCGCCGCTTCCAGGCCATTCTGCCCCTGAAGGGTAAGATCCTCAACGTGGAAAAGGCTCGCTACGACAAGATGCTGGGCCACGAGGAGATCCGCGCCATGATTACGGCGCTGGGCTGCGGCATCGGCAAGGACGACTTCGACGCCACCAAGATCCGCTACGGCAAGATTATTCTGATGACCGACGCCGACGTGGACGGCTCGCACATCCGCACCCTGCTGCTCACCTTCTTCTTCCGCCACATGACGGAACTGATCAAGCGCGACAACATTTACATCGCGCAGCCGCCGCTGTTCAAGATCAAGAAGGGCCGCTTCGAACAGTACATCAAGGACGAGCGCGAGTTTGTGCGGGTGATGGTCAGCCGCGCGTCGGAAGGAATGGTGGTGCGCCACGGCGAGGCGGCCAGCCGCATCCAGGGCGCCGATCTGACCCGCTTCATGGGCATACTGGACGAGTACCTGGGCTTCGTCGAAAGGGTGGACAAGCGCATCCGCAATGAAAGGCTGACGGAATTGCTGGCGCGCGCCGAGCTGGTGCATCGCGCCGACTTCGCCTCTCAGGCCGCAAGCGATCTTCCGCCCAAGCTGGCCCTGCTCCATGAACAGTTGACGGAGCTGGCCGGCGAGTTCCAGTTCAAGGCCGTCGGCGATCCGGTGGAGGACGAGGAGCACCACACCTGGTCGATCGGATTGATCGATTCCCAGGGCGCGGAACGCCGCATCGACTGGACCCTGGCCTCCAGTCCCGAGTTTCGCCAGATGATGTCCAAGTACTCGCTCATCAAGGAGTTCCTGGAGCCGCCGTTCCTGGTCGAGTACGCCGCCAAAGCCGCCGCCGCGGTCGAGAGCAACCCGGAAGAGGCCGAGGGCGCGGAAGCCGGCGGCGCCGAAGCACAGGCTGAAGCCAAGGCCGCCCGCCGCACCGCCCGCCTGCTGCGCGAGCCGGTGGAAAAGCTGACCGCCCGCGACCTCTTCACCTACATCGTCGAGCAGGGCAAGAAGGAATACACCGTCCAGCGCTACAAGGGCCTGGGCGAGATGAGCGACTCGCAGCTCTGGGAGACCACCATGGACCCCGAGCGCCGCACCTTGCTTCAGGTCAAGCTGGAAGACATCGCCGAAACCGAAGCCATCTTCACCACCCTCATGGGCGAAGACGTGGAAGCCCGCCGCAAGTTCATCGAGGACAACGCGCTGGACGTGAAGAACCTGGACATCTAGGCGAATTCTTGAAGGGTACGGGCTAAAGCCCGTACCCTTTACTCTGGGGTCTCCGTCACTGGACTGACCCGGTCCCAGGAGCCATCGCTTGCGCCTAAGAAGACTCATCGAGCCGAGGCTGGACGCCCCCCTGCCCAACTGGATGGTTTTTCCGGTGGTGTTCACGGCGCTCTACGTGAGCCACTTCATGCTGCTGCGCCTGCCCTACTACTGGGACGAGGCGGGCTACTACATTCCCGCGGCCTGGGACCTCTTTCGCACCGGGTCGCCGATTCCCATCTCGACGCTGATCAGCGCCCATCCGCCGTTGTTCAGCATCTACCTGGCGCTGTGGTGGAAGGTCTCCGGCTTCTTTCCCGAGGCGACGCGGGAGGCCGTGCTGATGGTTGCGGCGCTGGGGTTGCTGGCGGTCTGGCGACTGGCCATGCGAGTGGTGGGCGTGGGATCGGTCGCCTTCTGGACCGTGGCTCTTACCGCGCTTTACCCCATCTGGTTCGCCCAAAGCACGCTGGCTCACGCGGATATCTTTGCCGCCGCCTGCACGCTCTGGGGACTGGTGTACGCGCTTCCCGACCGCAACCGAAAGCCCTGGGCGGCGGCGCTGTGGTTTGCCGCCGCCGCGCTGTCGAAGGAGACGGCCATCGCCGTTCCGCTGACGCTGGCCGCGGCGAGTTTGGTGGAAGGCTGGCGAGTTCCTCCGCCGCTGCGTTTTCGTTTGTGGCGCGAGGCGGGCTGGCTCGCGAGCTGCGTGCTGCCCCTGGCCGGCTGGTACGCCTGGCTCTACGCGAGGACCGGCCTGCTGTTGGGGAATCATGAATTCGTGTATTACAACGCGCAGGTCACGTTCGATCCACTGCGGATCATGGCGGCCTTCGGCCATCGCGTTCTGCATCTGACCGCGCACATGAACCTGTTTGTACCGGTGATGTTGACGGTTGCGGCCCAACTGCTGGAGCCCCGGCTGGACGCCGGAAACCGGGAGCGGGCGACGATCGGCGCCGCGGTCGAGCGGCGCATCTACCTCCTGTTGCTGGTGAACGCGCTGCTGTTCAGCGTGCTGGGCGGCGCGCTGTTGACCCGCTACCTGCTGCCCATGTATCCGCTGGTGCTGCTGCTGGCTGTCTCGACGTTCTATCGCCGGGTTCCCTACTGGCAGGGGCTGGCGGTGTTCTCCGCGGCGGCGTTCGTGCTGGGGCTGTTCGTCAATCCGCCTTACGGCTTTGCGCCGGAGGACAACCTGGCCTACGTTCATGTGGTCCGGCTGCACGAGGCCGGCATCGCCCAGCTCAACAAGCGCTATCCCGGCGCAACCGTGCTTTCCGCCTGGCCGATGACGGATGAGCTGAGCCGGCCCGAACTGGGCTATCTGAAGCAGCCCTACGCGGTTTACCGGCTGCGGGACTTTACGGCGGGCGAGATTGCCCGCGCGGCCTCCGAGCCGGAGAGGTACTCGGCGGCGCTGGTGTTCTCGACCCAGTACAACCCGCCGCCGCTGCTGGCGAATCTGGGATTGGAGAGCGAGGCTATGGAGGAGCGGTTCTTCGGCTTGCATCACGATCTGCCGCCCGAGACCATCGCCAGGAAGCTGGGCGGAGACCTGGTATGGAAGCAGGAAGACCAGGGACAGTGGATCGCGCTGATCCGGTTCAACCGGCAGTTCGAGGCGCGGCTGGAAATCCTCAATCGGGCAGTAGCGTCGCGCGAAGCTGAACAGCCCCAAACGGCCCAGGAGCCTGGCTGTGCCGCCCAGCCATGCAACGGTTGCGCGGCTGTCAAGCCGGGTACCAGCATCTTCCATTCTAAGTAATTGTTTCCATGATAGTTATCCCTGCCGAAGGCTTTGCCGAAGATATGCCTTGAATTGCCTAGGCTTAAAGGTAGCCAGACAAACGACGGAAGCGCCGCGCCGGGCGAATGAGTACGCCCTCCCCCAACGGATGGCGCCGGGGCGCGGGACCGTCGAGATCTGAGCGGCGGCTCTCCGGTGCGGGCGCCGGCCGGAACCACGGCGGCGCTCGACAGCGGGGAACTGCGGACAAATCGAGGGAAGCGGCCGGCCTTGAACGGCGCCGGCCGCACGCTCGAAGGTCCTTGCGGCAGCGGCGGGCCGAACCCCGCGGCGTCGCTGCCCAGCGGCAAGTCAACCAAGGTCAACCAAGGCGGCTTGCGCTGCCTTTTCGCTCAGGGAGACACTCAACCGGTCTTTGTAACGAGAGCGCAATCGTACGCGGGTCAAGGCCCGCGGCGCGCTTCAAGACCTGTTCGGAGATCCCTCAGAAGGAGCTTTCTCGATGAACCCTATCTCGAACGTGTGGAATCACCCCAAGACATCGGCCGCCGGGTTGCTGATTGCGGTCGTCACCATTGCCAGCGTCCTCTCGCGGCAGGGCGTGACCCTGGGCGCGGCTGGAACGGGCACCGTGGTATCGCTCGTGGGCGCCATCGCCACCGCCCTTCTGGGGCTTCTCGCCCGGGATCCGGGAGGCGAATCTTCGTCCGCCGGGAGCACCGCAAAGCTGGGCGCGTGGGCGCTGATCGCCTTGTTGCTGCCCTTGCCGTTCGCGGCCGGCTGTTCGGGTGTGACCGTCGCGCAGGACATCGTGAACTGGACGCCGGCGCTTCAGAGCGCGGTGGCCACGGTGGACTCGACCGCGGCGCTGCTGGCCCCGCAGGATGCGCCGATCTTTACCGCCGCGACAATCGGGTTCGACGCGGCCTCGAATCTGCTGACGGCGCAGGCGAAGGCCTATCTGGCCAATCCGACGGCCAGCGCGCTCAGCCTAATGCAGACGCAGATTGTGACCTTTCAGCAGCAGGTGAACGCCGCCTTGCTGCAGGCGGCAAAGATCGTGGATCCAGCGAGCCAGCAACACGCCCTGGCGGCGATTCAGGCTGTGGCCACCATCGTGACCGCGATCCTCGCCCTGGTCGCATCGATCTCCAGCAAGGCTCAGGTGGCGCAGATGGCTGCTCAATCGACGATCAAGCTGGCCGCGGTCAGGCCGCTGCTGGACGGTTCCCTGGCGGCTGGGATTGTGGCCGGCCATTATGGCGAGCCGGTCGATCTGGCGCGGATTCAGGTGGCGCGGGCGGAGTACGCGCAAGCTCAGGCCGGTTTCTGACGGCCTAGACAGGCTGTTTTTTGACCAGACGAACGAAATTCAACCACAAAGGAGAGACAAAGAATGCAGACCACCCCCAGGCAATTGAAACCCGCTCAGGATGAGGTACAACTGGCAGCCCACAACCAGGATCTGATCGAGGTGCCGAAACGGGCTCGTCTCGACCGGGAAGCCGAGAACCAGAGATTCCTGCAGGCGCCCCAGGGCGCCACCCAGGTGAGCGTCAACAACCTCTGAGGAACATGGACGAAGCGGGCCGCTCCACTATCGGAGCGGCTCGCAAGAGCCTTTGACACATGCTATCTACAGAACGAATACGCTCGGTTCCCAGCCTAATCGTTTGCCTCCCGCGCATCGCCCAGAATCAACTTGAGAGTGATCTGTTTGCGTCCGCGATAGAAGGTTACGCTGACGGTGTCGCCGGCCTGGTGCTTCCCGATGATGGAGTTGATCTCCTCGGGATCGGCAACCGGATGGCCGTCGATGGCCACGATGAGGTCGCCGCCCAGCATGATGGGAGTGTTGCCCACGTAGGCCAGTTGGCTGCCGCCGCGCAAGCCGGCCCGCTCGGCCGCGCCGCCGGGAACAACCTTCTGAACGAGAACGCCGGAATCGACGGCCAGATCCATCTGCGAGGCCAGATCGGGACCGATGCCGTAGGAGACGATGCCCAGCGAAGGCCGCTTGACGCGCCCGTAGCGGGTAAGGTCGGCCAGAACGGCCTTGGCTGTATTGATGGGAATGGCGAAGCCGATGCCGGAGCTCTGGTCGGCGCCGTTGGAGGCGATCATGGTGTTGATGCCGATGACCTCGCCGCGGGAGTTGAGCAGCGGGCCGCCGGAGTTGCCGGGATTGATGGCCGCGTCGGTCTGAATGGCGTCCTCAATCAGCGCGCCCTCCGCCTCTCTGATCGACCGGATGGAGCTGATGATGCCGCGGGTCATGGTGCCGCTCAGTCCGAAGGGATTGCCGATGGCGTAGACCTTCTGGCCGACGGCAAGTTCACTGGAATCGGCCAGCGTGACCGGCTCCAGATTGGGTGCGTCGATCTGCAACAAGGCCAGGTCATGCGCCTTGTCCGTGCCCACCACTTTTGCCGCGTACCGCCGCTTGTTGCTGAGCATCACTTCGATGCCGCGGTTGGCATTTTCGACGACATGATAGTTGGTGAGTATGCGGCCGGCCTTGTCGAGGACGAAGCCGGAGCCCTGGCCGTGCGCCGGCACCACGCCGTTGAAGAAGTCGAAGACCAGCGTGGTCGAGGTGATATTCACCACCGAGGGCAGCACCCGCTTGTAGACGGCGATGTTGTTCTGCTCCTCGGCGTCAAAGGCGGGCGCGGCCTCAGCCTCGGTAAGCTGGAGCGGGGAGCCGGAGCTTTTGGCTCCCGTGAGCGAGACATGGTTCCAGGACGGACCGCCAGGAGGAAAAGAGAGATGCGCGGTGAGGTACCAGAATCCGCCCACCAGCAAGACAACCAGAAAAACGCGGCGCATGAGTTTCATAGCTCCCAAACCTGAAAAGAAGTTCCTGATATAGTGCCCAGTCTTCGGTAAATGCCTCTGAATGCAAAATCGACGATTACTGACCGCTGACAACTGACAATTGGTATACGGCGGCTGCGCGCCGGGGTTCCGCGGGGACAGCGCTGCCGCTGCTTCCTATTCTAAAGACGGCTTCCCGGCGGAATTGTTGCTCTCCGCCTTGAGGCGCCGCCAAAGCTCGACCACCTGGGCGCGGAGGGCGGATGGATCTCCTGCATTCTCCAGCACATAGTCGGCGCGGGCGGCTTTTTCCGCATCGGGAATCTGGTGCGCCAGGCGGCGGCGGGCATCGGCTTCGACGGCCTCGCGGCCCTCGCCGGAGGGGCAGATCCTGGCGGCATAGCGGGCGATCTTCACTTCGTCGGGCGCGGTGACCACGACGACGCGATCGATGCGCCGGCGCCAATCGGCCAGTACCGTCTCCTCTTCGCCGCGGGCGCGGGCATCGCGTTCGACCTCGAAGATCAGCGCCGATTCGATCACGGCCACGGCCGCCGGATCGCGGGCAAAGACCTCCTCCATCCAGCGCCGTTGCGCCGCGATCACGGCCGGATGAATGATGGCGTTCAGTTCATCGAGGCGTCCGCCCTGGAATGCCACCTCCGCCAGACGCGCGCGGTCAAGGCGGCCATCGGGGCTGACAACCTCCGGGCCGAATGCGCGCACAATCTCGGAGTAGACCTCCTGCCCCGGCTCCATCAGCGCGCGGCCCAGTTGATCGGCCTCAACGACCTCGGCGCCGAGTTCGCGCAGATAGGCCGCAACGGTGCTCTTGCCGCTGCCAAGACCGCCGGTGAGACCAACTCTCAGCATCTACATATTCCTGCCATTCTCTGGATAGACGAACCACCTGTCATTTTGTCTCCTTTTGCCGAAGTGCATTTTCTTCTAGTTTCTTACCGTCATCACATTGCAATGCTTCTTGTTGCTCTGAGGTCATATGTGTACTATCAAATGTTATACCCTTGTGATCATGGTGCGCTGTTATGCCAAATTGATAAAGATACCTTACCAAACCATGCTTATCCTGGTACCATTGCTTGTTTAAATCTTCGCCTAATTTGGTAGATTCTATTATTTGTTGAATTTGCTCACGACCTAACAGAACCCCAAAACCGGGGACACGGTTGTCTATCTTCTGCATAATGTCTGCGCAGAATGCATCACGACGCGCTATTTCATTGTAAGTACAATATGAAATCAGATCGGATGCCCAGAGTGGAGGAGCCATTTCTTTCGTAAGGCGCCCATATTTTCCGATTCTCAGATTAAGATCTGGCCTTGTCCTGATAACCATAGAGTCCGTAGATTCAAAATCATCGGAGAACGTCTTATATTTTCGTATCTCTTCTTCAGCCTCTGCTGAGTGCTTATGCCCATCTTCCAGATAGATGCTGAAAGTGAGTTTATTATCTGTATCTGCGTACAGGCTAAAGTGTTCGATTAACCCCAAAATAACTCCAGTAATACACGTTGAATACGCACTTCCATACTTAGAGCGCCATTGCTGCGTGGTCAAGGAATTATATTCGCGCGGAATGATTGAGACAATCAAAGAAAACTCTGTATAGTCGATGATGGCACTCATTAAGGCTCCAGCAACTTCCTTTCTGCGATTCAGAGATAGATGTCCATAACGCCTGCTTTTTTTGAGGTTAAATAATTCCGTTGCATGAATATAGGGAATACTGAAATAAGTCTTTATAAGATCACACTCATTTGAAAATCGGTCCCATTTCTCAGTTGTAGACACAAAGCCACCCATGATAAGGAGCTTGTCATCATGTCCGCTTTCATCAAAATACCCAGTCAAATCCATCACTTTCTCCTGGAACTGTAATTGGAAGTGTTCTGCTCCCCAGTGACTCGAACCGCGAACGGATGGAGCGGCATAGAGACCGGTCGCCACTGAATCCCGTCAAAAATACGACTATATAGTCTGCGAATCGTTTTGCATACGATTGTTCACAGCCCCCGCCGCATCCGGGCGGCGCGAACCGTGTTGGCCATCAGCATGGCAATCGTCAGCGGACCCACGCCGCCGGGCACGGGCGTGTAAGCTCCGGCCAGCTCGAAGGCCTGGGGATCGACGTCGCCCACAAGGACCGAACCCCCCTTGGCAAACGCCGCCTCCCTCTTCGCGTTGCCGGCGAAGAATCGATCGAACTCGGCGCGATCCGTGATGCGATTGATGCCCACGTCGATGATGGTCGCGCCGGGCTTGACCATCTCCGGCGTGATGAAGCCGGGGCGGCCGATGGCGGCCACCAGAATGTCGGCCTGGCGGGTGATCTCTCCAAGGTCTCGCGTCTTCGAGTGACAGATGGTTACCGTGGCGTTCTCATGCAGCAGCAGCATGGCCGCGGGCTTGCCCACAATGTCGCTGCGGCCCACCACTACGGCGTGCCGGCCGGCGATGGGAATGCCGCCGCGCTTGAGGATTTCGATGATGCCCGCGGGCGTTCCGGGAACCAGCGCCGGCCGGCCTGTCTGCAGGCGGCCTACGTTCACCGGGTGGAAGCCATCCACATCCTTGGCGGGCGAGACGGCCTCAAACAGCGCCTTCGTGTCGATGTGTGCCGGAAGAGGCATCTGCACCAGGATGCCGTCGATCTCCTCGCGAGCATTGAGGCCGGCCAACAGGTAAAGCATCTCTTGCGTCGTGACGGTTTCGGGTGGCGTGACGACCTCACCATAAAGGCCGAGTTCGGCGCAGACCTGGACCTTGCCGCGGACATAAATCTCGGACGCGGCCACGCTGCCCACCAGCGCAACCGCCAGCCCCGGCCGAACGCCCTGGGCAGCCAGCAGCCGCACTTCCTCCGCCACCTCCCGCTTGATCGCCGCCGCAATCGCCGCCCCATCCAGAATCCTTGCCATCTTGCGCTCCCTGGATTCATCGTACCAAGGGCATGGTCTTGCCCGCGGCCATTCGCTCGGAGGATCCAGTTGGGAATGGCGCGTCTTGTGTTGGCAAAGAGCGCCGTTTGCAATTCGGCGGCCGTTTGGTTATGATTCAAAGATGCGCTTGGGGATAACCTCCAGGCAGTCATTAGCACCACGGTTTTTGGGCCCGTTCGAGAATGCCGGCCGCGGAACGCCAAGCGCGTTGGCCGCGGGATCGGCGCCCGGGCTCCCTGCAAAGCGGGGCTGGCAAGAGCGGTGGGAGACGAGGATGGAATGGCCAGAAAAGACAGCAAGAACATTGTGAAGGCGCGCGCGGCTGTGACCAAGCCGGCGTATCCTCTGCCGGAGGCCGTGGGGCTGCTCAAGCAGGTGAAGTACGCCAAGTTCGACGAGACGGTGGACCTGACGCTGCGCCTGGGCGTGGACACGCGCCATGCCGACCAGATGGTGCGCGGAACGGTGGTGCTGCCGCACGGGCTGGGCAAGTCCAAGACGGTGGCCGTGATTGCGACCGGCGACCGCCAGAAGGAAGCCGCCGCGGCCGGCGCCGACTTTGTGGGCGGCGAAGAGATGGTGGAGAAGATTCAGAAGGAAGGCTGGACCGCCTTCGACGCGCTGATCGCCACGCCGGACATGATGAAGGTGGTGGGCCGGCTGGGCAAGATTCTGGGACCCAAGGGCCTGATGACGAATCCCAAGACCGGAACCGTAACCATGGACGTGGCCGCGGCGGTGCGAGAGATCAAGGCCGGCAAGGTGGAGTTCAGGGCCGACAAGACCAGCCTGGTGCATGTGCCGGTGGGCAAGCTGAGCTTCGACCCTCAGAAGCTGATCGACAACGCGACCACCGTGATTGGATCGATCGTGCGCGCCAAGCCTTCGGCTGCCAAGGGCAAGTACATCAAGAGCGTGACGCTGAGCTCGACGATGGGGCCGGGAGTGCCGCTGGATTCGGCGGTTGCGGACGCGGCCGGCAAGCGCTAAGGGCAGGGAATAGGGAATAGGGAGTAGGGAATAGCCGGTGCAGATTCATCCGCATAGGCGCGGCATGAACAGGGAGCAAGACAATGGCGATTTCAAGGGCGAAGAAGACGGAGAAGGTCCAGGCGCTGGCGCGGGAACTGGAGACCTCGACAACGGCGATTGTGGGCACATTCTCCAAGCTGACGGTGGCCAAGGACTTTGCGCTGCGCAAGGTGATCCGCGAGGCGGGCGGCAAGTACCGGGTGGTGAAGAACAAGCTGGCGGCGGTTTCCGGCCAGGGCACGCGGGTTGAGGCCGCGCTGAAGGGGCTGAAGGGCGTGAACTCGGTGGCGTTCACCGGCGGCGATCCGGTGGCGCTGGCCAAGGCTTTTGCCAAGTGGGCGGGCGAGAACGCGGAGTTCCAGTTCAAGCTGGGGATCGTGGACGGCAAGCTGCTGAGCGTGGACGAGGTGAAGTCGCTGGCCACCATGCCGGGCAAGGAAGAGCTGTTTGCCAAGCTGCTGTTCCTGATCAATGCGCCCGCGCAGCGGCTGGCGACCGTTCTCAGCGCCGCGGGACGCGATCTGGCGGTGGTGCTGGGCCAGGGCGTGGAGAAGGAGAAGTTCCAGGCTGCTTAGGCGGCCTTGAGAATCTGTGATTTCCCACCCTAGCGACAAAAACAAAGACGTCGCGAGGGTGGGGCACCCGTAGGTTTTCAGCTAGCAACTGGGGGCGAGAAGCTAAGAGCAGGCATTTGAGGGATTTGGCTGCGGCAGGGGCAGGAAGGGCGCGGGTCTGGCGCATCGGAAACTTCCAGCCTGGGCTGGCGGCCGGGCAATTCACGAGAGGCACGCAATTCAAACAAATCTGGTCAAACGATTCTGAATGGAGAGGAAAATGGCGGATCTGGTGCAGTTGGAAGAGCAAATTGTGTCGCTGAGCCTGCTGGAGGCGGCGGCGCTGGTGAAGAAGCTGGAGGCGCGTCTGGGCGTTTCAGCAGCAGCGGCGGCTCCGGTAGCGGTGGCGGCAGGAGGAGGCGCGGCGGCTCCCGCGGTTGAGGAGAAGACCGAGTTTCAGGTGATCCTAAAGGACTTTGGCGCAAACAAGATCAGCACCATCAAGGCCGTGCGCGAGGTTACGTCGCTGGGTCTGAAGGAAGCCAAGGACCTGGTGGACGGAGCTCCGAAGGCGATCAAGGAAAATGCGACCAAGGAGGAAGCCGAGGCCATCCGGAAGAAGTTCGAAGGCATCGCGACCATCGAGATCAAGTAATCGAGAACTTGCAAGCCAAGCCGGGACGCGCTACGATATATGTTACGCGTCTTTTGGGCTCATCCCGTTTTTCGGGAAGTGGAGCAGGGTTGGCGGCGCGTTGTGGAATCGAGGAGTGGTACGCAGGCGCCCGTTACCGGAGCAGGGCCAAGCACTTCGGCGGCGGGTACGGCGCGAGATTGAAGTGCCTTAGGGTCAACGGTTTACCTTGTGTGAGGCAGGCGAACTGTTGGTCAGCAGGGAGTGGTTGGCGAACCGCGGCAGAAGCGAGTTTTGGGATCGGCGAGAGCATTGCAAAAGAATTCGGAAGGGTGCACAGGCGATGGGCCGCGCTCGTGAGGCATTGTGTCCTCACGGGCTATTTGTGTGCCCCCGTCTCATCAGATGGAACTTCTTGAACAGTTTCCATCTCGCACACGGATATCTTTAGCGGGTTTATCCGTTGCGCTTGCTTCTCTCAGTTGTGCGCAGTCTAGCGCACTTGCCGGATGCACGGCAATGCCCACAACGCGATTTTGACGCGACTGTCACGAAACACGCTTGGCATGGGTGACGCGCCGGGCGCCTTCGGCCGGTTTCAGGATTTGCCGGGGGCTGACCGGGGCGCGCGGGCGGGGGCTGGAATCGGGATAGGTTCTCCAGTCAGGATCTTCGGTTTTCTTACTGCAATCCGCTGGCGCCCAAGAGACTCGGGCGCTGGCCCGGCCCCTTATGGAACCGGGTTGACGAGCCTCAGGAGTGGACATGCCTAACGAGAAGCGCGCGATTCGCAGCCGGCTCGATTTTTCAAAAATTCCCACCGCAACTCAAATTCCAAACCTGATTGAAGTGCAGCGGCGCTCCTATGAGCGTTTCCTGCAGATGGACAAGCTGCCCAACGAGCGGGACGACTCGGGGTTGCAGTCGGTGTTTGTGTCGGTATTCCCGATCACCGATTTCCGGGGCATCTCGCAGCTTGATTTTGTGGACTTCGCGATCGGCAACTGGGAGTGCAAGTGCGGGCACCTGAAGGGACTGCACCACCTGCGCACGGCCTGCGTGCATTGCGGAGCGATGGTGATTACGGATCCCTTCCTTCCCGGCGACGTGCTCTGCCAGAAGTGCGGAACGTACAACAAGAACACGCCCGATTTCTGCAACAAGTGCGGCGACCCGGTAAGCCTGCAGTTGAAGTACGACCAGCAGGAGTGCGAGGAGCGGGGCATGACCTTCTCGGCGCCGTTGAAGGTGACGGTGCGCCTGACAATCTATGAGAGGGACGCGGAGACGGGCACCAAGTCCATCAAGGACATCAAGGAGCAGGAGGTGTTTTTCGGCGACATTCCGCTGATGACGCCGAATGGCACCTTTATCGTGAACGGGACCGAGCGGGTGATTGTTTCGCAGTTGCACCGCTCACCGGGCGTGTTTTTCGAGACAGCGAACAACCGCACCTACTTTCTGGGCAAGATCATTCCCTATCGCGGCTCGTGGGTGGAGTTCGAGTACGACCAGAAGAACATGCTGTATGTGCGCATCGACCGCAAGCGCAAGTTTCTGGGCACCATCTTCCTGCGCGCGCTGGGTCTGCGCTCGGACGAGGAGATTCTCAGGACCTTCTACACGGTGGACCGGCTGCACATTGCCGACGGGAAGCTGCTATGGGCGGTGCCGGAGGACCTGAAGACGAACACGCACCTGGTGGGCGCCAAGCCGGCGCACGCGGTGATACAGAACGGCGAGGAGATTGCGCACTCGGGACGGAAGATTACGCCGCACACGCTGAAGGCGATTCGCACTGCCGCGATCGACAGGATCGAGGTGGAGGCGGCCGAGCTGGACGGCGCGCTGACCGCGGCCGACGTGGTGGATCTGAACACCGGCGAAGTGGTGGTGGAGGCCAACGTCGAGTTGACGGCCGACCGGTTGCACAAGGTTCTTTCAAGCGGCGCGGCGAGCTTCGACGTGTTCTTCCCGGAGCGCGACGACGCGGGCAACATCATCTCCAACACGTTGAAGCGGGATTCGATCCGCAAGACGGAAGAGGCGCTGATCGAGATTTACCGCAAGCTGCGGCCGGGCGATCCGCCCACGCTGGATACGGCGACAGCGCTGTTTGAGGGCATGTTCTTCGATCCCCGCAAGTACGATTTCTCGCGCGTGGGCCGGTTGAAGTTCAACATCAAGCTGTATGAGGGCCAGGAGGCGACGGGTCTGGACCGGCGCACGCTGACGCCGGAGGATTTCTACGCCACCATCCGCTACCTGCTGAAGCTGCGCAAGAACATCGGCATGGTGGACGACATCGATCATCTGGGCAACCGGCGCGTGCGGGCGGTGGGCGAGCTGATGGAGAACCAGTTCCGCATCGGACTGGTGCGCATGGAGCGGGCGATCAAGGAAAAGATGAGCGTGTATCAGGAGCTCTCGACAGCCATGCCGCACGACCTGATCAACGCCAAGCCGGTGATGGCGGCCATCCGCGAGTTCTTCGGTTCATCGCAGCTTTCGCAGTTCATGGACCAGACCAACCCGCTGTCCGAGATCACGCACAAGAGGCGCCTGTCGGCGCTGGGGCCGGGCGGATTGTCGAGAGAACGCGCGGGTTTTGAAGTGCGTGACGTTCACCCCACGCACTACGGCCGCATCTGCCCCATCGAGACGCCGGAAGGTCCTAACATCGGGCTGATCAGCTCGTTGAGCTGTTTTGCGCGCATCAATGAGTATGGATTCATCGAGTCGCCTTATCGCAAGGTGAAGGACTCGCGGATTCTGGACTACGTGGAGATCGTGAACGCCGGCGAGAGCGGCCTGCGGGTGGGCGATCACATTGAGAAGGACGAGGCGGCGCGGCTGAATGCGGGGCTGAAAAAGGCCGGCAAGCGGCAGATCGACGCGATTCCGTACAGCTTCTATCTATCGGCGTGGGAGGAGGACAAGCACACCATCGCCCAGGCCAACATCGAGTTCAACGAGCGGGGCGAGATCACCGAGGACCTGGTGAACGCGCGCCGGCAGGGAAACTTTGTGCTGGTGAACCGGGCCGATGTGGACTACATCGACGTGAGCCCCAAGCAGCTGGTTTCAGTGGCCGCGTCGCTGGTTCCCTTCCTGGAGCACGACGACGCCAACCGGGCGCTGATGGGCGCCAACATGCAGCGGCAGTCTGTTCCTCTTCTGGCGGCCGAGGCGCCGCTGGTGGGCACGGGCATGGAGGGGGTGACGGCGCGCGACTCCGGAGCCGTGATTCTGGCGCGCCGCAACGGCGTGGTGGATTCCGTGGATTCGCAGCGCATTATCGTGCGCGTGGAGGGCGAGCATCATCCCACGCAGCTCTCGCGCGAGGTGGGCTCCGACATCTATACGCTGATCAAGTTCAAGCGGTCGAACCAGAACACCTGCATCAATCAGAAGCCCGTCGTCCGCGAGGGCGAGCGGGTGGTGAAGGGCCAGGTGATCGCCGACGGACCCTGCACCGAGGAGGGCGAACTGGCGCTGGGGCGCAACGTGCTGGTGGCCTTCATGCCCTGGCGCGGCTACAACTTCGAGGACGCGATCCTGATCAGCGAGCGGCTGGTGCGCGAGGACTACTACACCTCGGTGCACATCGAAGAGTTCGAGATCGAGGCCCGCGACACCAAGCTGGGTCCGGAGGAGATCACGCGCGACATTCCCAACGTGAGCGAACATGCGCTGCGCGACCTGGACGAGAGCGGGGTGATTCGCATCGGCGCCCAGATCAAGCACGGCGACATCCTGGTGGGCAAAGTGACTCCCAAGGGCGAGACCCAGCTCACGCCGGAGGAGAAGCTGCTGCGGGCCATCTTCGGCGAAAAGGCCGGCGATGTGCGCGACGCCTCGCTCACCTGCCCTCCGGGCATCGAGGGCACGGTGGTGGACGTGCGCATCTTCAGCCGCAAGGGCCAGGAGAAGGATGAGCGCGCCAAGCAGATCGAGGGCGAGTACGTGGCCAAGCTGGAGAAGAACCTGGGCGACGAGATTCGCATTCTGACCGATGAGCGCCTGAAGCGGCTGGACGGCATCCTGGGCCGCAAGGAGGTGCTGGCCGATCTGCACGACGAGCGGACCAACAAGCGTTTGCTGACCAAGGGCGCGATTCTGGATCGGGAGACGATCGAGCGGATTTCCACCAAGAACCTCAAGCGCATCCGCTATGCCGACAAGGACCCCCGCGTCAACGAGCAGATCGACGAGATCGAGGAGATGACGTCGCGGCAGATCGAGGTGCTGCGCAAGATCACCAACGAGAAGATCCTCAAGCTGCAGAAGGGCGACGAACTGCCGCCGGGCGTGATCAAGCTGGTGAAGGTCTATGTGGCCATGAAGCGCAAGCTGAGTGTGGGCGACAAGATGGCCGGCCGGCACGGCAACAAGGGCGTGATCGCGCGCATTCTTCCCGAGGAGGATATGCCCTATCTGCCCGATGGAACCCCGGTGGAGATTGTGCTGAATCCGCTGGGCGTGCCTTCGCGCATGAACGTGGGGCAGATACTGGAGACCCATCTGGGCTGGGCCGCCCATGCGCTGGGCAAGAAGATTGCCGAGCTGGTCGGAGCCAACTCGGATGCCGAGTATGTGCGCGAACTGGTGAAGAAGGAGTTCGCGGGAACCGCCGCGCTGCGGCAGTTGCTGGAGATGGACGACGCGATGCTGTTGCGCGTGGCGGCAGGCATGGAACACGGCATCTGGTTCGGGACCGCGGTCTTCGACGGCGCGCGCGAGGAGGAGATCAAGGCGTTGCTGGCCTCGGCCGGTTTGCCTTTGTCGGGCAAAACCATGCTCTACGACGGCATGACGGGCGAGCAGTTCGAGCAGCCGGTGACGGTGGGTTACATCTACATGCTGAAGCTGTCGCACCTGGTGGACGACAAGATTCACGCCCGGTCGATCGGTCCGTACTCGCTGATTACGCAACAGCCGCTGGGCGGCAAGGCGCAGTTTGGCGGACAGCGATTCGGGGAGATGGAGGTGTGGGCGCTGGAGGCCTATGGCGCCGCTTACATTCTGCAGGAGCTGCTCACGGCCAAGTCCGACGACGTGTATGGCCGGACGAAGATTTACGAGGCCATTGTCAAGGGCGAGGCGGCCATCGAGCCCGGCGTGCCGGAGTCGTTCAACGTGCTGATCCGCGAGTTGCAGTCGCTGTGCCTGGATGTGGAGTTGATCAAGCGCGCGGACGTTGGGCGCAAGGCGCCCGCGCCGGAAGCGGCAATGGTGGCCGATTGAAGCGAGTTCTCAGTCATCAGTTGTCAGAAGTCAGTTTTTTGGCGATCCGCGTAAGACGTGGTCGTAACCGGCAAAGTAAGCGCGCGGCGCAGTCGAACTGAAGACTGAAGACTGAAAACTGATCGCTGACCACTGTTCTAAGGGTTCTTCTTGAAAGCGGCAAACACCGCTTCCCGGGAAGGAAGGGCCTTTCAGGAATCCCGGGAAGCCGCGGCGGGCGCCGCAGAGGCCCGCCAAGGAGGGTCGCCTTGTTCCGTTCGAACCCGTTTGAGCTTTCCAGTCCCATTACCGACTTCGACGCAATCCGCATCATGCTGGCCTCGCCGGAGAAGATACGCAGCTGGTCGCATGGCGAGGTCACCAAGCCCGAGACCATCAACTATCGCACCTTCAAGCCGGAGCGCGACGGACTGTTCTGCGCCCGCATCTTTGGACCGGTAACCGACTGGGAGTGCCTGTGCGGGAAGTACAAGCGCATGAAGCACCGCGGCGTGATCTGCGACAAGTGCGGCGTGGAAGTCACGGTGAGCAAGGTGCGCCGTGAGCGCATGGGACACATCGAGCTGGCCTCGCCCTGCTCGCACGTGTGGTTCTTCAAGGGGCTGCCGTCGAGGATCGGGCACCTGCTGGACATTTCGCTGCGCGATCTGGAGAGCATTCTCTACTTCGAGTCCTATGTGGTGGTCGATGCGGGCGACGCGCCGGTGAAGGAACGCGAGATCATCAAGGACGAGACCAAGTTCCGCGAGCTGGACGCCCAGTTCCGGCCCTCCGGCTTCAAGGCCATGATGGGCGCCGAGGCCATCAAGGAGCTGCTCAAGCGGGTGCAGATCGACGAACTGGGCATTGAGCTGCGCGAGCGGATGAAGGCCGAGACCTCGGTGCAGAAGAAGATCAAGTATTCGAAACGGCTGAAGGTGGTGGAGGCCTTCCGCAAGAGCACCAACAAACCGCAGTGGATGATTCTGGATGTGCTGCCCGTGATTCCACCGGAGCTGCGCCCGCTGGTGCCGCTGGATGGCGGACGCTTTGCGACCTCCGATTTGAACGATCTTTATCGCCGCGTGATCAATCGCAACAACCGGCTGAAGAAGCTGATGGACCTGCACGCGCCGGAAGTGATTGTGCGCAACGAGAAGCGCATGCTGCAGGAAGCGGTGGATGCGCTGTTCGACAACGGCCGCCGGGGACGCGTGCTGCGCGGCGCCAACAACCGGCCGCTGAAATCCTTGTCCGATACATTGAAGGGCAAGCAGGGCCGCTTCCGCCAGAATCTGCTGGGCAAGCGCGTGGATTACTCCGGCCGTTCGGTAATCGTGGTGGGTCCGGAGCTGCGGCTGCACCAGTGCGGGCTGCCCAAGAAGATGGCGCTGGAGCTGTTCAAGCCGTTCATCTATCACCGCCTGGAGCAGACCGGCCACTGCACCACCATCAAGCAGGCCAAGGAGATGGTGGAGATGCAGGAGCCGGTGGTGTGGGACATTCTTGAAGAAGTCATCAAGGACCACCCGGTGCTGCTGAACCGCGCTCCCACGCTGCACCGGCTGGGCATTCAGGCCTTCGAGCCGGTGCTGGTGGAGGGCAAGGCGATCAAGATTCACCCGCTGGTCTGCACCGCGTTCAACGCCGACTTCGACGGCGACCAGATGGCGGTCCACATTCCTCTGTCGCCCGAGGCGCAGATCGAAGCCAGCGTGCTGATGCTGGCCTCGCACAACATCTTGTCGCCGGCCTCCGGCCAGCCCATCACCGTGCCCACGCAGGACATGGTGCTGGGACTCTATTACCTGACCAAGGCCAAGAAGGGCGCCAAGGGCGAGGGGCGCGTCTTTGCCAACACGGAAGAGATCCTGATGGCTCTCGAAGCCAAGGAGGTGGAGACGCTTTCGCCCATCCGGCTGCGCTTTACGGGCAAGGTGCTGGACATGACCACGGCCTACGACGACCAGGATCTGACCCACACCGAGGCGGTGGACTTCAACAAGGAGTACATTTCGACGACGGTGGGCCGCGTGATTCTGAACGACTCGCTGCCCTTGGGGATGCCGTTCGTCAACGGGCAGTTGAAGAAGAAGGGCATCGGGCAGCTGGTGAACTATTGCAACCAGAACCTGGGCCTTGAAACGACGGTGGGGATGCTGGACCGCATCAAGTCGCTGGGGTTCCACTATGCGACCCGTTCGGGGCTTTCCGTGGGCCTGGACGACATGGTGATTCCCGACAGCAAGTACAGGGTTGTGGACGACGCCGACAAGAAGGTGATCGAGGTTCAGCAGCAGTACATGGACGGCGCCATCACCAACGGCGAGCGTTCCAACAAGGTGATCCAGATGTGGTCGGCGGTCACCGACCAGGTGGCCGACGAGATGTTCAGCAACATGAAGCGGGCGGACGACGAAGGCGCCATGAATCCGATTTACATCATGGCCGACTCCGGCGCCCGCGGATCGAAGCAGCAGATCCGTCAGCTATCCGGCATGCGCGGGCTGATGGCCAAGCCCTCGGGCGAGGTTATCGAGACGCCCATCACGGCCAACTTCCGCGAGGGGCTGACGGTGCTGGAGTACTTCATCTCGACGCACGGCGCGCGCAAGGGGCTGGCGGATACGGCGCTGAAGACGGCCGACTCCGGCTACCTGACCCGCCGGTTGGTGGACGTGGCCCAGGATGTGATCGTGACCGAGTACGACTGCGGCACGATGGAAGGCATCTATGTGGGTTCGATCGTGGAGTCGGGCGAGATCATCGAGCCGCTGCGCGATCGCATCATCGGCCGGGTTTCGCTGGAGCGCATCAAGGACTACGACGGCAACGTGGTGGTGGATGTGAACCAGGGCATCGATGAGGACATCGCTTCGGCGATTCAGGGCGCGGGCGTGGAGAAGGTGAAGATTCGCTCGGTGCTGACCTGCGAGTCGCGGCGCGGGGTGTGCGCGCTGTGCTACGGGCGCAACCTGGGTTCGGGGCGCATGGTGGAGCTAGGCGAGACCTGCGGCGTAATTGCCGCGCAGTCGATCGGCGAGCCGGGAACGCAGTTGACGATGCGCACCTTCCACGTGGGCGGCACGGCCAGCCGCGTCTCCGACAAGTCGCGCCTGGACGCCAAGAACAACGGCTTTGTGCGCTTCATCAACCTGAATACGGTGGAGAGCCGGGACGGAGCGCTGGTGGCCATGAACCGCTCCGGCTCGGTTGCGATTCAGGACGAGCGCGGCCGCGAGAAGGAGCGCTACCAGGTGGTCTACGGGGCGCGCCTCAAGGTGAAGGACGGCGAGCATGTGAAACTGGGCCAGGTGCTGGCCGAGTGGGATCCGTACACCTACTCGATTCTTACCGAGATTGGCGGCTCGGTGCAGTTCAAGGACCTGCAGGAAGGCATCACGCTCAACGAAGAGGTGGACGAAGTGACCGGCCTCTCGCGCTGGGTGGTGGCCGACACGCCGGACGAGAAGCGGCAGCCGGCATTTGTGGTGAAGAATGCCAAGACCCACAAGCGCTATCTTCTGCCCCGAGGCGCTCACCTTATGGTGCAGGACGGCGACGAAGTGGGTCCCGGCGACGTGCTGGCCAAGATTCCCAAGGAAAGTACCCGCACCAAGGACATCACCGGCGGTTTGCCGCGCGTGGTGGAGCTGTTCGAGGCGCGCAAGCCGCGGGAGACGGCCATCATCAGCGAGATCGACGGCGTGGTTCGCTTCGGCGAGGTTGCCAAGGGCCAGCGCAAGATCTACGTGACGGCGGACAACGGCGACGAGAAGGAGTACTCGGTGCCTCGCGGCATCCACGTGAACGTGCAGGAAGGCGAGCGTCTGCGGGCCGGCGATCCGCTGATGGATGGTCCCTTGAACCCGCACGACATTCTAGCCGTGCTGGGCGAAAAGGAACTGCAGGGCTACCTGGTGAGCGAGATTCAGGAGGTTTACCGTCTGCAGGGCGTGGCCATCAGCGATAAGCACATCGAGGTGATTGTGCGGCAGATGCTGCGCTGGGTCAGGATCGACGAAGTGGGCGATACCAGTTTTCTGTTGGAGCAGCAGGTGGACCGGTTCCGCTTCCGCGAGGAGAACGAGCGGGTGCTGGCTCTGGGGGGCCGTCCGGCGATCGGGCGTCCGCTCCTGCTGGGCATCACCAAGGCATCGCTCTCCACCGAAAGCTTCATCTCCGCGGCCAGCTTCCAGGAGACGACGCGTGTGCTGACCGAGGCCAGCATCAACGGCGCCGTGGACAACCTGCGCGGGTTGAAGGAGAACGTGATCGTGGGACGGCTGATTCCCGCCGGCACGGGCCTCGAGTACTACCGCAACGTTCAGCTCTCTCCGGAACTGGAGGAAGCGGCGGCGCGCGTGCAGCAGGAGGTTACGGCGGAGATCGAGGCGGCCGAGCGCGAACTGGAGCTGATGCGCCAGGAGGGCGAGGCCGAGGAGATGGCGGCCGAGTAGGCGCGGCCGTTCAGGTAGAGCTTTTTTCATTCAACCCAAGAGGCCCGGCGCAAGCTGGGCTTCTCTTTCGTGCCCGGTCTTTGGGGATGGAGTCGGGAATCGACGTACGACTAGGATTTACCGGACTTCCTGCTTGGTGTTCTTTGCCACGTACATTCCGGCGTCGGCGGCGTTGAGAAGCTCGTCCTTGGTGACGCCGTCCTCGGGATACATCGCAATGCCTACGCTGGCCGAACCGCGCAGGACCCGGCCTTCAACGACAAACGGCTCCTGGAAGCAGCGTTCCAGGCGCAAGGCGATCTCCTCGACCCTGGCGCGGTTGCGGACCTGAGGCAGAAGGGCGGCGAATTCGTCGCCGCCGAGCCGGGCCAGCATATCGACGCCGCGCAACTGGCGCTTCATGCGCAGCGCCGCCTCCTGCAGGTACAGGTCTCCCATCTGGTGGCCGTAAAGGTCGTTCACGTCTTTGAACTTGTCGAGGTCGATGTAGATCAAGCCGAAGATGCCGGCATTCTGGCGCGCCTCCTCGATCTGCTGGTCGAGATATTTGTCCAGGGAGAAGCGGTTGTGAATGTCGGTGAGCAGATCGAACTCCGAACGGT
>Ga0326727_10009255_pt1 | contig 24365 bp, 23 predicted proteins | sample MB2enrmetagenome_FD_207643 | JGI IMG/M metagenome (GOLD analysis project Ga0326727, IMG submission 207643) | Lab enriched peat soil microbial communities from McLean, Ithaca, NY, United States - MB29MY | ecosystem: Environmental > Terrestrial > Soil > Wetlands > Peat | place: USA: New York... | reverse complement strand
GCCCCAAGGGCCATCGCTTTTACTGGGATGAGTCGCTGCACGGCGAGACAAAGTCAAAGTGGTTCTACGCCCGCGGCCCGGCACTCACCATGCTGATTTACGGCGCGATCGGACTGGCGCTGCTGACCATCCTGAGCTTCAGCCGGCGCCGCGGTCCGGTGCGCGACGTTCCCCAGCCTTCGCGATCCACTCCGGTGGAGTTTATTGAGGCGCTGGGCTCGCTCTATGGCAAGGCAGGCGCCTCGGCTACCGCAGTCAAGCTAGCCTATGACCGGTTCAAGCGCAGGATGGGCGCCCTGTGCGGTGTAAAGGGAATGCAGATGAACGCGCGCGAGCTCGCCGATGCGCTGCGGCGGCGTTTTCCCGCGGCAGGAGCAGAGCTGGAAACGGACCTGGCCGAGTGCGAGAGCGCCTGCGACGACGATTTCCTGGCGCCGAAGAAGGCGCTCGCGCTGGTGCAAAAGCTGAGCCGCTGGGGCGAGTTCTTTGCGGAACAGGCCGCGACGGGCACGAAAAACCTGGCGGAGCCCAGGAGAATGTACGGGTAGCGGAACTTCTTTGGGCGTGATGCGGAGATGAGCGCGGAAGAGCGGTCGTCGGGCGCAATCAGGGACCTAAGATGGAAACAGGGAGACGGGAATGAGCGAAGAGAGTCCTATGGAACCGGTGGTGGTGGAGCAGGCTGAGCCGGCCCCGGCGCTGGCGGCCACCAGGCAACTGGTAGCGCAGGCGCGCGCCGAGCTGGCGCGGGTGATTGCGGGGCAGGACGAGGTAATCGGCGAAGTGCTGGTAGCCGTGCTCACGCAGGGCCACGCGCTGCTGGAGGGCGTGCCGGGAATTGCGAAGACGCTGATTGTGAAGTGTGTGGGCCGGCTGCTGGGTCTTGGTTTCCAGCGCGTGCAGGGCACGCCCGACCTGATGCCCGCCGACATTCTGGGCACCACGATTTTCAGGCCGGGAACCGATGCCTTCACCTTCCACACCGGGCCGGTGTTTACCGACCTGCTGCTGGTAGACGAGATCAACCGCATGCCGCCGCGCACGCAGGCAGCGTTGCTCGAGTGCATGGAAGAGCGGCAGGTGACGAGCGACGGCGTGCGGCGGCCGCTGCCGGCGTGGTTCACCGTCTTCGCCACGCAGAACCCGATCGACTTTGAAGGCACTTATCCGCTGCCCGAGGCGCAGCTTGACCGCTTCCTGCTAAAGATCAAGGTGACTTATCCCAAGCAGAGCGAGGAGCGGGAGATGCTTGAGCGGCATCGTTCGTCGAGCGCGGCGGGGCTGCTGGAGGACGCGAAGATCGAGCCCATCGCCGCCGATCTGCTGTCGCAGGCGCGCGACGAGATTCGCGCGATCCGCGTGGAGGGCGACCTTTACGAGTACATCCTCGAGCTGGTGCGGCGTACGCGGGAGTGGCCGATGCTGGCGCTGGGCGCAAGTCCCCGCGCGGCCATCAGCCTGCTGCGCGTGGCGCAGGCCTTTGCGGCATTCGAGGATCGCGACTACCTGGTTCCCGACGACGTGAAGCGCGCCGTGCTGCCGGTGCTGCGGCATCGCATCATGCTCAAGCCCGAGGCCGAACTGGAGGGGTTCGATGCCGACCGCGTACTGGGCGACGTGGTGGCCGCGGTGGCCGTGCCAAGAAAGTGAGTTAATCCGCCACTATTCGGACAGGAAAAGTCATGACCGACGACGAAAGAGAACAAATCAACCGAAGTGACCTCGAAAAGATCAATGCTGCAATCGACTATCTCACTGCCGATGCGATTGATCTTGATGCCTACCAAGCCGATCCATTTGCGGACTTAGACCTCGATGAAGCGCTGTTGAAAGAGTTGGTTCGAGTACCGATTACGGACGCTGATATCGAAAAATGATCGCCCCCTCCCTCCATCCCGAACCAATTCGCGCGCAGGCCAAGCCGCGCGGCCGCTTTGCGTATGGGCTCACGCAGCGAACCATCTGGCTGCTGGCTGCGGGCCTGTTGCTGGCGCTGCCGGGATTCTTCGACGCGCGGATGGGATACGGAATGCTTGCCTGGGACGGACTGGTGCTGCTGGCCGCGTTGGCCGACTGGCTGCGCCTGCCGCCGCCGCGAGCCCTCACTATTGAGCGCTCGTGGAGCAACGCGCCTGCGCTCGACAGCGAGACTGAGATCGAACTCGCCGTTGAATCTCTCGCGCCCGCGCGCGGCGGCACGATTCTCGAGTGCAGCCTGACCGACGATCTGCCGCCCGCCATGGTGGACACGCCAGCAATCCACAAGCTGCGCGCCTACCAGGGCATTCGCGCTTCTCTTCGCTACAAGGTTGAACCGCGGGAACGCGGCGACGTGCAGGCGGGCGCGGTCTTTGTGCGCTACGCGTCAGGCCTGGGGCTGGTGGAGCGCTGGGCGATGGCGCCGCTGGAGCAGACGGTGAGGGTGTATCCGGCGCTGCGCCAGGGCGAGGACCAGCAGATCTTTCTCGCCCGCGGACGCCAGATCGATTTGCAGTTGCGCCAGGTGCGCCAGCGCGGCCTGGGCCGGGATTTTGAGAGCCTGCGCGAGTATCTCGAGGGCGACGATCTGCGCGACGTGTGCTGGACGGCGACGGCGCGACGCGGCGAGCTGATTACCCGGCGCTACCAGACCGAGCGCAGCCAGGCGGTATGGATTGTGCTCGACGCGGGAAGGCTGCTGCAGGCCAAAAGCGGCGGAGACAGTGCCGGCGGCGAAGGTACGGGCGGCGAACGCCACTCCAAGCTGGACCACGCCTGCTCCACTGCCGTTGCTTTGGCGCAGCTCGCGCTATACTCCGGCGACCGCGTCGGTCTGCTGGTTTACGGGGAGCATATCCAGCAGCGTGTGCTGCCGGGGCGAGGGTCCGCGCACCTGCGGCAGATTGTTGAGGCGCTGGCCCTGGCCAAAGCTGAACCGAGCGAGGCCGACCATCTGCGCGCGACGGCTACGCTCAATCGCTATCAGCCGCGACGGGCGCTTATCTTGTGGATCACCGACCTGGCCGAGACAGCGATGCGGCCCGAGGTGATTGACGGCGCCATGCAGCTTCTGCACCGGCACGTGCTCTTGTTTGTGGCCATGGCCCAGCCCGAGGTTGAAGCCCTTGCCACAGGCTGGCCAAAGAACGTGGAGCAGATGTTCCGCGCCTCGGCCGCGCAGGAACTGACCGGCCGCCGCGAGCTGTTGCTGGCGCGGCTCCGCGAACAGGGCGCGCTCACCCTCGACCTTGACCCCACAAAGCTCACCTCGGCAGTGCTGAATCAGTATCTGCGCGTCAAAGAGCGGGCGATGGTGTAGGGGGGCTCGTTGTGGCGCGCGCCGTGGAGGGGCTAGTTCAGGGTGAGGGACCAGCCCCAAAGACAATCGACTCTCGCTTCGGCGTATGCTTTCCTCGTATTTAAAATCCAGTATCAGCGATCTGTTATTCATCCTGTTCAAATGGTAGGCAAACAACAGTTCTTGTGCCCCGTGTGCGGCTTTGACGGCCTGGACGCTCCCCCGTATGACGAAACAGGGTGCGCATCGTTTGACATCTGTCCGTGCTGCGGAACGGAATTTGGCTACCATGATTCCAAAACATCACACTCGGAGCTACGTAGGTTATGGATTGCTTCGGGAGCCTGTTGGCACAGCCGGAACATTAGCCCTCCGCACGCTTGGAACGCGTTGGAGCAGCTGCGATCTGCCGGATTCCAGAGATAGGCGAATGTGATCGAGTTCCGGTCCTGAACGAACGCCGAGCCGTGGATCATGCCTTTTTACCCCTGAGCAAGCGCCGAAAGGCAACCGCAGATCTTTCGGCTTCGGTCGCTGCAGCGACCTCCGCTCAAGATGACAATTCTTATTCCCGCTGAACGCGACGACGGCGCGGACCCTGACACCGGCCTGGACGAGGCCGGAGCCAGCCCCGCACACTTGTCGCACCCGTGTCCCGACGCCTGTGACCTGATTCGCGTGGCCTCCAAGAGTAAATCGATTTTCAAAGTTGCGGCGATGTCTGGTTCTGGGTGCTGGGGGCGTGCTAAGATTCCTTCGACTCGGAAATGCCCGGGCGAATTGACGCCATCTTCCAGTGACAGAAAGAGCTTTGTATGAAACGTGTCAAGACTGCCGCAACGGCGAGTGAAGCAACCCCTGCCTACAAGAACCCCAAGCTGCCCAGCGCCAAGCGCGTTGAAGACCTGATGAAGCGCATGACGCTTGAAGAGAAGGCCGCGCAGATGCTGTGCATCTGGCAGCAGAAGGCCCAGACCATGGTCGACGAGAAGGGCGACTTCGACCTGGCCAAGGCGAAGAAGTCGTTTCGCGATCGCCGGGGATTGGGGCAGGTGGGCCGGCCGAGCGATGCCGGCGGCGGCAAAAAGGCGCGCGCCATGGCGGAACTCACCAATGCCATTCAGAAGTTCTTTCTTGAGAACAGCCGCCTGGGCATTCCGGTGATCTTTCATGAGGAGTGCCTGCACGGCCATGCTGCGCCCGACGGCACCAGCTTCCCGCAGCCCATCGCGCTGGGCGCAACCTTCAACCCCGAGCTGGTTGAAAAGCTGTTTACCTTGACGGCACTCGAGGCCCGCCTGCGCGGCGCGCATCACGCTCTCACGCCGGTGGTGGACGTTGCGCGCGAACCCCGCTGGGGACGGGTGGAAGAGACCTACGGCGAAGATCCCTATCTGGTTTCGCGGCTGGGAATCGCCGCCGTGAAGGGCTTCCAGGGCAACCGCAACTTCCGCGACAAGCGCCATCTTCTGGCTACGCTTAAGCACTTCGTCGGCCACGGCCAGCCGGAGTCGGGAATGAACTGCGCGCCGGCCAACGTTTCGATGCGGGTGCTGCGCGAGACCTTCCTTTACACCTTCCGGGAGGCGCTGCGCGAGGCCGGAGCCGTTACCTTGATGGCTTCGTACAACGAGATCGACGGCGTTCCATCCCATGCCAACAAGTGGCTGCTGCGCGATGTGCTGCGCAAGGAGTGGGGATTCAAAGGGTTCATCGTCTCGGACTACTACGCCATCTGGGAACTGGGTTACCGGCCCGACACGCACGGCCACTTTGTAGCGAAAGACAAGAAGGAGTCGTGCCGGCTGGCGGTTGAAGCGGGCGTGAACATTGAGCTGCCCGACCCGGATTGCTATCTGCACCTGGTGGAGCTGGTTGGTAAGGGCGTGCTCAAAGAGAAGCAGCTCGATGAGCTAATTGCGCCGATGCTGTATTGGAAGTTCGAGCTGGGGCTCTTCGACGATCCCTACGTCGATCCCGATGAGGCCGATCGCGTGGTGGGTTGCGATGAGCACGCCGAATTGGCGCTCGATGCCGCGCACGAATCCATCACACTGCTCAAGAACCAGAACAATCTTGTGCCGCTCGATCCCGCCGCCATCAAGACTATCGCCGTGATCGGACCGAATGCCGACCGCAGCCTGCTGGGCGGTTACAGCGGCGTGCCCAAGCGCGATATCTCGGTGCTCGAAGGCATCAAACAGAAGGTCGGCAAGCGGGTGAAGGTGCTTTACAGCGAGGGCTGCAAAATCACCATCGGCGGTTCGTGGAATGAGGACCGGGTGATCCCGGGCGATCCCGAGGAGGATCGCAGGCAGATCGCCGAAGCCGTGAAGGTGGCAAAGAAGGCCGACGTGATCGTGCTGGCCATCGGCGGCAACGAGCAGACCTCGCGCGAAGCGTGGAACCTGCAGCACATGGGCGACCGCACCAGTCTCGACCTCATCGGCCGCCAGGAGGAGCTGGTGAAGGCATTGCTCGCGCTGGGCAAGCCGATCATCGCATTCCTGTTCAACGGACGGCCGCTTTCAGTCAACATCCTTGAGCAGCACGTCCCGGTGATCTACGAGTGCTTCTACCTCGGCCAGGAGACCGGGCGTGCGGTTGCCGACGTGCTGTTTGGCGATTACAACCCCGGCGGCAAGTTGCCCATCTCGTTCCCGCGGTCGGTGGGGCATCTGCCGGTGTTTTACAACTACAAACCTTCGGCGCGGCGCGGCTACCTGTTCGACGATGTGTCGCCGCTTTATGCCTTTGGCTACGGACTGAGCTACACGACGTTCAAGCTCGAGAATGCGCGCCTCACCAAAAAGCGCATCGCGCGCAACGGTTCAACTCAGGCGCTGGTCGACGTAACCAACATCGGCAGCCGCGAAGGGTCCGAGGTTGTGCAGGTTTACATCCGCGATCTGGTGAGTTCGGTAACGCGGCCGGTGAAGGAACTGAAGGGCTTCAAAAAAGTGTGGCTCAAGCCCGGCGAAACCACGACGGTCGCCATCGACATCACGCCCGCATCGCTCAGGTTCTGGGACGTGAACATGAAATGCGTTGTGGAGCCGGGCGAATTCGAGATCATGGTCGGCACATCGTCGCGCGACCAGGACCTGACCAGGCTCAAGCTGCTGGTTAGGGAATGAGCAAGAGCGCCAGGAAAGATGAGGCGGTTATGAAGCAGACGCTTACATTTGGAGAGAAATTTGGATACAGCCTGGGTGACCTGGCGGCGAACTTCGTTTTCCAGGCCCTGCTTGCCCTGCAACTGGATTTCTACACACACACGTTTGGGCTGACGGCAGCGCAGGCCGGAACGATGACTCTCGTGGTCGGGCTCGGTGTTGCATTCCTAAACCCGGTGATGGGCGTCATCGCCGACCGCACCAGCACAAAATGGGGCAAGTTCCGGCCATGGCTGCTGTGGACGGCCGTGCCCTTCGGCGTCATCTGCGTGCTCACTTTTACCACGCCCAATATCAGCCCCGGGGCCAAGATCGTCTACGCGTGGGTCACGTACATCCTGCTGCGCGTCGTCTACACCGTGAATAACGTGCCTTATGCGTCGCTCAACGCCGTCATGACCTCCGATCCCGACGAGCGCAACAGCATCTCGACGTACCGGCAGATCGCGGCCAACTCCGCGGGCTTTATTATTGCCAGCCTCGCCATCCCCATGGTGCGGTTCTTCGGCCATGGAAATGACGCGCTTGGCTATCAGCTCACCATGGGCCTGCTCTCGGTGCTGAGCATCGTCTTCTTCATCGCCGCGTTTTTTGCAACCAAAGAACGCATCCAGCCGGACCCGCAGCAGAAGAGCTCGCTCAGTCAGGATCTCTCGGATCTCTTCAGCAACGGCCCGTGGATTGTGCTTTTCCTGGCAACGCTCTTCTATTTCGCCGCAATTGTGGTGCGCGGCAATGTGATGCTGCCCTACTTTCGCTTTGTGGCCGGCAACGTTGTTCTCTTTTCGTGGTTCAACGGCTTTGGCCTCGCTTCGCTGCTGGTTGGCGTCGCCTGTTCCACCGCAGTCACCAGGCGCATGGGCAAGCGGGTTCTGTTTATCGCCAGCATGACGCTGACCGGCATCTTCAGCGCGGCGCTATTCATCATTCCGCCGACCGCGACAATCACGATCATCGGGGTCGAAGTGCTGCGGCAGTTCTCGTTCGGGCTTTCAGGCCCGCTGATCTGGTCAATGATGGGCGATGTGGCCGACTACGGCGAGTGGAAGACCGGCCGCCGCGCCAGCGGCACCGTGACATCGGCGGTCGTCTTTGCGCTGTGGGCCGGCTTGGCGCTGGGCGGAGCCATCGCGGGTTGGCTGCTCTCGGCGTACGGATTCGTATCCCAGGCGGATGTACAGACGCCCTACGCGCAGTCGGGGATTCTACTCACCGCAAGCGTTTACGCGGGCCTGGCCTTTATTGCCTCGGGGGTGAGCATGTTCTTCTACCCGATCAACCGCGAGAAGAACCGCCAGATCGCCGACGAACTTGCGGCGCGGCGGATAAAGTTCGGGTCGTAGCGGCAGCCCGCGGGCCCCGGAGCTCAAGTTGACCGGCAATAAAAAGGAGTGTAGTCTATAAACTACCGTGTGCCGATGCTCGAACTCAGGCAAAGTGGAAACATGCGCAAGACTCACAAGCTCACAGGTTACGACCCCGCCGAGGATCTCAACTCCGGCAAAGCAGTCCGAGTTTTCGTTAAGAAAGCTTTCAAGACCGGCGACTCAGCCTACATTGCGCATGCGCTGGGTGTGGTTGCGCGCTCCCGGGGAATGGCGGAAGTCGCGAGCCGGACCGGGCTTTCGCGAGAGCAACTCTATCGCTCGTTGAGCAGTCGGGGGAACCCTACGCTGAAAACGACGCTGGCAGTCATGAAGGCCCTTGGGATCAGGCTCGTCGCGAAGGCTCCAAAGGCGGCTTGAGATAGGGCAGCGGCCTGAACAGCCACAGGTTCAGCAGCGTGAACAGCATCGCTCCCACGGTGAACTTGAGCCACACCGGTGCGGCCGAGGGCGAGAAGAACCCCTCGAGGATGCCCGCGATCACCAGCAACGGAATAATGCCCGCAACCAGGCGCGAGGCCTCGGCGCCCGCAAGGGCAATGGCGTCGCGCCAGCGGTAGACGCCCGGAAAGACAACCCCGTGCGCCAGGCGCAGGCCGGCGGCGCCGGCAAGAATGATTGACGGCAGCTCAAGCGAGCCATGCGGGGCCACAAAGCTCCACAGGTCCAGCGCCATGCCGTGCTGCTGGCAGGCCGCGCCGATCACCCCCAGCAAAAGCCCGTTGAAGAAGAGCGAATAGAGGGTGATCCCACCAAAGGTAATACCGCCGGCAAAGGCCACGAATGAAACCGAGAGGTTGTTGGTCATGATGGCGCCGCTGGCAGCCGGCGCAACGGCGACGACCGAATGCGTCCACATCTCGTGGCGCTCGATGGTTGCCACCATCCCCGGCCCCAGCATGGTGCGCATGAACTGCGGCCGGGCCAGGGTGATCACCGAGCCCAGCGCGCCGCCCGCCAAAGTAATGAGCAGCGCCAGGATCACGTAACGCAAATTGCGCTGGAAGACCGCCGGGTAACCGTCGCGCATATAGCGCAGCAAGCCCAGAAAACTGGTCCGCCGGGTGGAATAGATGATATTGTGGGCGCGAGCCAATAACTGATTTACGTGCTCGGCGTAGGCGCGTGCAGTCGCATCCTGGCGCAGCGTGGAAAGGTCGCTGGCCACCTGGCGGTAGAGCAGCGCCGTCTCCTGCAGTTCGGCGCGGGTCAACTGGCCAAGACCGCCGGAGCCGGCCTGCGCGAGAAGTTTCGAAAGCCGTTCCCAGTAAGGGCGCCGTTTTTCGAGCCAACGATTAGAGAGAATCTGAGCCATGGATCCGATTTCCAACCAGCTTAACATTGAGACGCCCGAGCTTGTTTCCATCGAGATGCCGATCGCCGGAATCGGCAGCCGCTTTATCGCCATTGTGGTGGACTACCTGATTCTGATGGCGGGCGGCTTTGTCTTCGGCCTGATGCTCATTGTCGTGCTCGCCTCAGTGCACGCTTTCGCAAACTGGAGTGAGAACTGGATTATCGGTTTCGTCTTCATCCTCATCTTTCTTGTGGTCTGGGGCTACTTCGCGTTGTTTGAGGCCTTCTGGAACGGCAAGACTCCCGGCAAGCGCGTGGCAAAGATCCGCGTGATTCACCGCTCAGGCCGGGCCATCAGCTTTCTCGAGTCATTGGCGCGGAACCTGGTGCGGTACATCGATTACCTGCCTGGCTTTTACGCGGTGGGCGTGATTGCGATCTTCCTCAGCAAGCAGAACCAGCGGTTGGGCGATATGGTGGCCGGAACGCTGGTGGTGCACGACCGCGAGATCGACACGCCGCACTGGGGCGAGATGGGCTCGCGTACGATCACGGCCGAGGCCTTTGCGCCGCCCGCGCCTGAAAACGCGCGCATGGCGCCTCCGCACCTTCGCGTGGTGTTGCCCACCCCGGCTCTGGCCAGACTCACCGGCAGCGATCTGCAGGTGCTGGAGGGTTTTTTCGCGCGCCGGCTCGATATGGAATTGGCGGTGCGCGCCGCGCTGGCCCAGAGAATCGCGGCGGCGCTGTGCGCCAAGAGCGGCCTTGCCATCCCCCCCGATACCAGCGTGGAGACATTTCTTGAAGCCGTCGCACACCAGCTTAGAGAAGTGGCGAGGATGGGATGATGCATTGCGCCCTCCAAAACCCACCGTTTATCCTCGTCCTTGTTTGTGCAACTACGCCGGAAAGGACTCGCTTTGATCCTCGACCGATTCAACCTCAGCGGTAAAACTGCCCTCGTCACCGGGTCGTCGCGCGGGCTTGGCGCGGGAATCGCGCTGGCGCTGGCTGAAGCCGGAGCGAGCGTGGCCGTGCACGGCTCCAGCCGCATGCCCGAAGAGACCCTTGAACGGCTGGCTGCACTTGGCGTTCCCACTCTCGGCCTGGTTGGCGACGTGGGCGATGCCCGCGCCTGCGCGCTGCTGGTGGAAGAGACCGTGGTCCGCTTCGGCGCCATCGACATCCTTGTCAACAACGCCGGAACGATTCGCCGCGCTCCGGCCGAGGATCACTCCGATGCCGACTGGGAGACAGTGATTGCGGTCAATCTTTCGAGCGTCTTCCGCCTGATGCAGCACGCCGGCCGGCACATGCTTAAACAGGGCCGGGGAAAGATCATCAACATCGCCTCGATGCTTACCTTCCAGGGCGGCATCAACGTGCCCTCGTATGCCGCAGCCAAGGGCGGAGTGGGCCAGCTCACCAAGGCCTTCGCCAACGAATGGGCAGGCAGGGGCGTGAATGTGAACGCCATCGCGCCTGGCTACATGGCCACTGACAATACCGCCGTGCTCAAGAATGATCCGGTGCGCTCCCGGCAGATTCTCGACCGGATTCCGGCGGGCCGCTGGGGAATTCCGGAGGATCTGGCAGGCGCCGCGGTCTTTCTTGCCTCGAGCGCCAGCGACTACATCCACGGACACATTCTGGCGGTCGACGGCGGCTGGCTCTGCCGGTGAAAAAACAGGGATCAGGGAACAGGAAAGCCCGCATCAAACCTTAAAGAGCGTGCGAGGCGCTGTATGAACAGAATGGGATGGGTTCAGTTGGCCGCCGGCGCGGTTCTTATTGCCGGCACGTTAAGCGCGTTTGCCCAGCCGCCGGCGCCGGGCAGCGGCATTATTGGAATTGCGAACATTGCTTTGCGTGTTAGCGACGTCGACAAGGAAGTGGCCTTCCTGGGCAAGCTCGGGTTCGAAGAGGCCTTTACTTCGAAGCTGGGCCCGAATGCTCTCGAAGTCTTTGTGAAGGTCAACGACCGGCAGTTCATTGAGGTCTATTCGCGATCCGACCCTTCGCAGCCGCTCGGTTGGATGCACGTCTGCTACGAGGCCGGCGACTTGAATGCCCTCCAGAAGTTCTATGCTTCGACCGGCCTTGACCCTACGCCCGTGAGAAAAGGAAGCGCCGGGAACCTGCTCTCGTCTCTGAAAGATCCAAGCGGAACGATCACGGAATTCACGCAGTACATGCCGGGATCGCGGCACACCCTCGACCGCGGGCAGCACCTGGACCCGAATCGCATCTCAAACGCCATCGTCGGCTTTGTAATGCCGGTCAGCGAACTGGCGGTTATGAAGGATTTCTATACGAGGCTTGGATTTGAGGCCGAGGACGCCGGCAGCGTGGTGCACCTGACCACCCCCGGAGCGCCGGACCTGCACATTGAGATTAGCCCGGCAACCGCCGGAAGCCGGCCGCAAATCCTCATGCCCGTGCCCGACGCGCGCAAAGCAGCCGACCAGCTCAGGCGGCTGGGCGTAGTCGCAGTCAGGCAGGAAAAGAAGGAGATTGTCTCAGTGCGTGACGACGACGGCAATTCCTTCGTTTTGCTCGAAACCGGATCCAAAGAATAGCGCCTGCGATTCAGCTTTGCGCAGGCTTCAGGACAGCGTTCAGTTCCGCATTGCGTGCGCTGCTATGTTGTTCCGGTTGGCGAGTAATTGTGACAGCACCTTTTCAGGGCAGCAGTGATGGGATTCAATCAGCTCCAGCTCCTGCTCTGATTCAACCGCTGAAGCAACCGTAAGGAAGCAGTCGAGGCAGCGGGTGTTGTAGCTGCCGTTGTCGTTCTGTGTGCGGCTGTACATAGGGTTCGCCTGTGTCGAATATCCATAGACTCTAGTCCCGCTCTTAATTTGGAGTGAGTGATTCTTGTCACGTGCGGTTGTGATGTGCAAACACGGGTGCGCTCAAACCTGCATTCTGGGATGCCCCAGCGACGCCGTCTACAGGTTTTCCCACTGGTTGGGGTTGCGGCGCAAATGCCAGCAGGGATCGTTGCCGCCCTGGGGGAAAAGCGAGCGCGAGCAGGGCACGCTGAAGGTGCCGAGGTAGTCGTACTCCTCTTTCTGGCCCTTGAGCGGGACGCCCATGTAGCGATTGATGGTGACGGCTGAAGTGGGCTTGCCGCGCAGTTGGAAGAGGGTCCAGTCGCCGGCCCACGCCGCGACAAAGCACACCGCGAACGCGAGGATGAGGCGCAGCAGCCATTGGCCCAGCAGTCGGTACACGGCTCAACCTTCCTGAAGAGAATGCGCCTGGGGCTTGAGTGTAACGCCGGTCAGACGCAGCCGGCGCGCCAGCCCCAGAATAGCGCTAAGCTGCGCAGCGGCCTGCGCGTAACTCAATCCCTCGGCGCGAATGTTCGAGATGCAATTTCTTTCCGCATCGACGCGGCCCGGCCTCGGCTCCCACGTGATGTAGACGCCCAGCGAGTCGGGCGAGCTCAGCCCCGGGCGCTCGCCAATGAGGATTACGGCGGCTTGCGCGCCAAGCAGTGCGCCGATCTGGTCGCCGATGGCCACGCGGCCCTGTTCGACTATCGAAATCGGAGCCAGGCGCCAGCCGGCGGCCATGGGCAGGAATGCTTCAATCATCGGCGCGGCGTGGCGCTCGACGGCCAGCGCACTCAGGCCGTCGGCAACGATCAGCGCGAGATCGAAGGCGCCCGCCGCGGATTGCGCAAGCAGCTTTGCGCTGGGTTCATCGAGCTTGCGGCCCAGGTCGGGCCTTTGAAGATAGGTTGCGCGATCTTTAGCGGCCGAGTGAAGGCAGAGGACCTCAAGCCCGGTGAGATTGCGCAGCGTTTTGGCCAGCGTCGCAGTCTCAAGCCGCGCATGAACGGCATCGCGAGCCATCGCATGGCAGCGGTCAAAGTCGAGCCGCGCGCTCGTGGGCAGGCTGACGCCGGTGCGACCGAGGGCGACGCGGGCAGGCGTGAGCGCGCGCAGGCGATTTGCGTCCTGCGGTTTCAGCACCGCTGCCGGTAAACGTTCCTCGTGCGGATGGTCGCTCATGCCGTCATCAGCCTTTCAGGATTACGGCTTCAAGTGCAAGCCGGACAAAGCCATCGCCCTTCATCCACGCCTCGAACTCCGGCGCGGGCCGCAGGCCCAGAACCCGGCGCAGATACAGAGCGTCGTGAAAGCTGGTGCTCTGGTAATTGAGCATTACGTCGTCGGCGCCGGGCACGCCCATGATGTAGTTCACGCCCGCCGCCCCCAGCAGCGTCAGCAGCGTGTCCATGTCGTCCTGGTCGGCCTCGGCGTGGTTGGTATAGCACACATCGCAGCCCATCGGCAGGCCCAGCAGCTTGCCACAGAAATGGTCTTCAAGCCCGGCGCGGATAATCTGTTTTCCGTCGTAAAGATACTCGGGGCCGATGAAACCCACCACGGTGTTCACCAGCATAGGCTTGAAGCGCCGCGCGACGGCGTAGGCGCGGGCCTCAAGCGTCTGCTGATCGACCCCATGATGCGCGCCCGCCGAAAGCGCCGATCCCTGCCCGGTTTCAAAGTACATGATGTTCCCGCCCGTGCTGCCATCGGCGCATACGGCTCCGCGGTGCAGCGCCCTGCCGGCCTCGTGCGCCTCGGCAAGCAGAGAGAGCGTGACGCCAAAACTGCGATTCGCAGCTTCGGTGCCGGCAATCGATTGGAAGAGCAGGTCGACGGGCGCGCCGCGCTCGAGAGCTGCCATCTGCGTGGTGATGTGGGCCAGCACGCAGCTCTGCATGGGAATGCGGAACCGCAGCCGCATTGCGTCGATCATGCGCAACAGCTCAACGGTCCCCTCTACCGTGTCGGCCGCGGGATTGATGCCAACCACCGCGTCGCCCGAGCCCATCAGCAGGCCGTCGAGGATGGCCGCCGCAATTCCCGCCGGCGAGTCGGTTGGATGGTTGGGCTGCAGGCGTGCGCTCAACCTTCCTTGCAGCCCCACCGTAGTGCGAAACCGGGTCGCCACGCGAATCTTGCGTGCCGCGGCGATCAGGTCCTGCACTCGCATCAGCTTGCTTACCGCTGCCGCCATCTCCGGAGTAAGCCCCGGCGAGAGCGCCGCAATCCGCTCGCCCGTCGCCTCGTCGCTCAGCAGCCAGTCGCGCAGCTCGCCCACCGTCAACGAGCGCACCGGCGCAAGGGCCTCGGCGTCGTGCGTGTCCACGATGAGCCGCGTCACCTCGTCATCTTCATAAGGAACGACCGCCTCATCGCAAAAACGCGTGAGGGGCAGGTCGGCAAGAGCGAACTGCGCGGCCACCCGTTCCTCGGCCGTGGCAGCGGCAACACCCGCAAGCGCGTCCCCGCTACGCATGGGAGTGGCCTTGGCCAGCAGCTCGCGCAGGCTGGCAAATGTGTACCGCCGGGCGCCGATGGAGTGAGAGAAGCTCATGCCTCTGCAACCTCAGGATACGGCGGCATTTGCTCAGTTGTGCAATGTACGCTGGTAAAATTCACCTTCGCGCAGGAGAGGGGAGAGACTAACCATGAAAACCGGCCGCATTGCCGTCACCGTATTCGCAGTCTTCGCCGCGTCGCTCATCGCTACGGCTCCGGGACTCGTACACGCTCAAGCTTCCGGTTCTCAGCCCGATTTACTGGTCGTCACCACCACGGCCGGCCAGCTTCGCGGCATGGCGCGCCCGAATGGCGGCGCGCAGTTCCTCGGCATTCCCTACGCCGAGCCGCCAGTTGGCGACCGGCGCTGGCGTGAGCCCGTGCCGGCCAAAGCGTGGAACGGCGTCCGCGATGCCGTAACCTATGGCGCTTCCTGCGCGCAGCCGGTGCTGGGCGACTGGAACAAACTCGCCGCCGAATCCAGCAGGGAGGATTGTCTCTACCTGAATGTGGTCACGCCCGACTGGCCAGCGAAGCATCTGCTGCCGGTCATGTTTTGGATCCACGGCGGCGCCAACATCGGCGGATCGGGAGGGGGCGCGCTCTACAATGGCGGCACTCTTGTCGACCATGGAGTGGTCACTGTAACCATCAACTACCGAATGGGGGTCTTTGGTTTCTTCGCGCATCCTGAGCTGACGCGCGAGTCGCCGCATCACGCCTCGGGCAACTACGGGTTGTTGGATCAGATCCTGGCGCTGCACTGGGTGATCGATAACATTGCCAGGTTCGGCGGCGACCCCCACAATATCACGGTCTTCGGCCAGTCTGCCGGCGCTGTCGATACCGGAATGCTGATGACCTCGCCGCTGGCCATCGGACTCTTTCAGAAGGCCATCCCCGAGAGCGGCGCGCCGTTTTGGCCTCCCGTGGCGACACTCGCCGAGGCTGAGCAGAAGGGAGTCGAGGCAATTGCCTCGCTGAATCTGCCCTCGGGGGAAGAGGGAATCGCCGCGGCACGCAAGATCGGCGCGAAGGATCTGATTGAGAAGCTCGGCCGTCGCGCTTCGCAATGGCCCGGCATCGGTCCCGATGTTGACGGTTGGGTGCTTCGCGAACGGCCCGTTGAGGTGTTTGCCGCAGGCCAGGAGGCAAAGATTCCGCTGCTGATCGGCACCACATCGATGGAGTTCGGCAATTCGATGCCGACCGAGCAGTTGATGAAGGCCATTGACCGCGAGGCGGGCGACCTGGCGCCCAAAGTGAAGGCTGTTTACGGGCTCAATCCCGACGCGCAAGGCAATATGAATCCGCCGACCGATCCTTTGTATGGCGCCGCCGGCCAGCAATGGACGGCCGACACCAGCTTCCACTGCCCCATCTCGAGCGAGGCGCTGTGGCACAGCAAGGCCGGCAATCCGACCTACGAATACGAGCTGGATCACGCGATTCCTGGACAGGAGGCGCAGGGCGCGGTTCACTCCTCCGATCTGCCCTACGTGTGGGGATATTTCCCGAAGGAGGGCAACATATCGGGCGCCTTTGGCGCGGTCGACACAATGCTCGCCGAACTGATTGAGACCTACTGGACCAACTTCGCGCGCACCGGCAATCCCAACGGCGGCTCAACTCCGGTGTGGCCCGATCTGCGTCTCGCGCAGACCTATATGCAGTTCACTCAGAACGGCGAGGGCGTGATGAGCGCCAAGCCGCTGCGCGCGGCGCAGTGCGAGGTCTACCGGGAGTTCACGGCCGAGAGATTGAAGGCTGCGAAGTAGCCGGAGCCGAGCGCCATGTTTCAAGCTGGAGCCCGTAGAACGATGCCGCATTTGATCCTGGTTCTGGAGTTCGTCGCGCTTTTTGTGGCATTGCCGCTGGCCTATCGCTTCTCTCCGGCGCGGATTCCGGCGCTGCCGTTGTTGTGGGTGGTTACGGCCTACGCAGCGTGGCAGTTGCTGCGCGACCCGCACTTCAACCGGGCCCGGCTGTGGAATGCAGGCGAACTGCCGGGGCGCCTGGCGGTAATCCTGGGCATCTTTGCCGTTGTTGCGCTGGCCATCTGGCTGGGTGTGCGGCACTTCGAGCCGGAGCTTGAGTGGAGCTTCGTGCGCCGGCATCCCGTGTTCTGGGCGGTGGTGATGATCGCCTACCCGGTGCTGTCTGTTTATCCGCAGGGGCTGCTTTACCGGGCATTCTTCTTCGAGCGCTACGCGCCGCTGTTTCCAGGCCGGTGGACGATGATTGTGGCCAGCGCAGCGGCCTTCGCTTTTCTGCATATCATCTTCCGCAACCCTCTCGCGCCCGCGCTCACGTTTGCAGGTGGATTGCTTTTCGCCTGGCGCTACGCCGAAACCGGGTCGCTGGCGGTTTCAAGCTTTGAACACGCACTCTACGGCTGCTGGCTGTTTACGGTTGGGCTGGGAGGGTACTTCTATCACGGGACGATTGCGACGCTGGGAACCGCAATGCGCAGGTAACGCCGCGGTCGTGTGACGCCGTACCTTGAGTAAGCTCTCCGAGTGTATTAGGCTCTTTTGCATTATGCGTTCAGCGGGCCATCTCGCTTTGATTCTTGCCCTCGGGCTTCCTGCCGTCGGCCAGGGAGGGACAGCGCCGAAATCGGGCCTGCCGGAAGATCCACAGTCGGTGTTTGCTGCTGCGGCAGCGTTCTACGACTTGGGCAACCCATCGCTCAAACCGTGGCATTTAAAGGCGACTTACCAGCTCTTCGATTCGAAAGGCAAGCCGGGGGAACAGGGGACGTATGAATATTGGTGGGCGTCTCCAAAGGTCGATCGCAGCAGCTGGTCGCGCCCTGCCGCCACGCATACCGAATGGCACACTGCGAACGGCGAGCGCGCCTACCTGGCCACCGGCGAATCGCTGGACTTTCTCGAGTACAAGCTGCCATGGGCGTTGCTATCGCCATTGCCCCAAGCCACCGACCTCGACCCCGCGCGGGTTCGCTTCCAGATGGAGAAGCAGAAGCTCTTCGCTGCAGGCGAAGAGCTTACCTGCATCATGGCGGTCCCCGTGATGCCCCTCTACCCCAGAGAGACAGAGGAGGCGCCCTTCGGAATGTTCCCGACCCATTGCTTCGACCCCAATCGACCGGTGGTCAGGGCAGTGAGGGTACTTGGAACGGTAACGCTGGGGCTGAACGACATCGAACAGGTGCAGGGGCGGTTCGTGGCGCGGAAGATCGATCTTTATGACGGCAAACGCCAAATCCTGTCGGCAACGGTCGACACGATTGACGAAATATCGCCCTCGGACCCTGCACTTACGCCTGCGAAGGAGGCGAAGGTGACGAAATTGGGGAAGGTGCGGATTTCGGAGTCGATTGCGCTGGGCATGCTGGTGAAGAAGGTGGCTCCTCTTTACCCGCGGGACGCAGAGGGCGCCCGGACGTCAGGGACGGTGTCACTGCGAGTGAACATCGGGACGGACGGCGCGATTCGCGACATGCACATTCTGCAGGCTCCGTCGCCGACGCTGGCGTCTTCGGCAGTTTTCGCAGTATCTCACTGGAAATACAGACCCTATTCGATAAATGGGGAACCTGTCGAGATGGAAACGACAGTGAATTTGGACTTTGCCATGAGCCGTTAGAGCGGCAGGGAGAGTTCAAGCGCCCGCTGCCTTTCACCAACGCAGTTTGCAGGCACGATCCGATTTTTCTCTTGACAGATAGTACGCGTCGTACTATAGTACGAATCGTACTATGAGAGCCAAATCCGCACTCGAATTCGCATTGATAGGTCTGATTGCGCAGCAAGCCCAGTCCGGCTACGACCTGCGCAAGACCTTTGCCACCACAGCCATGCGCCATTACAGCGACAGCCCTGGATCGATCTATCCAGCGCTTAAGCGGCTTGAGGCGCGGGGCTGGATTGAGGCGGTTCCAGGCCGAACCGAGCAAGACGATCCCCGCAAGCGCCAGCTGTTTGCCCTCACGACGGATGGCCTGGAGGCACTTCTTACCTGGCTTCGTCAGCCGGTCACGCGAGATGACGCGATCTTTCGGGTTGCCGAGTTGATGCTGCGTTTCGCTTTCATGGACGGCAACGTGCCGCGCGCGACGACGATTCGATTCCTGCGGGAATTCGAGCGCGAGTTGGCCGCCTACGCCGCAGAGTCGCGCGGCAAACTCGAAGAAATGCGCTCCAATATCCCCCTGCACACGGGGGTTCTCGCCTATGAGTCGGGGATTGAAGTCATGGAATTACAGGTGAGCTGGGCGCGGCGAACCCGCGAGCGGCTCGAGCAAGCCGAATGTGAGCCTCCGCCATCGGCGGCAAGCTGTTGATGCGGAGCTTGGGCCCGAATTCCAACGCAAGAATCACAAAAAGGAGGATGTACGATGAAAGACCTCTTGAAACTCGTTCTCTGCTGGATCGCCTTCGCCGCGGCGTCAATCGCTTCCGGGGTGATTGACCGGATATTTCACCTCAACCCTATTGCTTTGCCCGGCGGAGTGACCGTTCAATCGATGTTCCTGACTGAGCTCGCAGCCGGTGTGGTGCTGGTGGTGGGGCTGTACCCCCTGGCGCGCGGATTGGCCGCGCCCCCCATCGTGAGAGCCGCGACAATCGGCGGATTTCTGCTGCTTGGTTACGGCTTGAACGGTCTGATCGAGGTCAGGGTATTTACGCACTTTCTGGATGGCGGTATGGGGGGCGTAATCGCCTTCTACGTAACGCTGGCCGTCGTTCTCGGAGCCACTTTCGGATTCTCCTTCGGCAGCCGGGGGCAACCAGCGGGATTGGCGCGCAGAACCGTGCCGGCATGGCTCTGGAGAGGAGCTGTCGCCTGGCTGGGCTGGCCGGCCGTCTACTTCTTGTTCGGCATGTGCGTTGCGCCCATCGTGGTTCCGTATTACCGTGCCGGAATCGCGGGATTACAACTACCGAATTCACTGTCGACCGTTTTCGGCATCCAGCTTATCCGCAGTGTTTTCTTCCTCGGCTCATCGCTGCCTTTTGTGGCGCTGTGGAAGGGCTCGCGGCGCAGCTTGTGGCTCACGCTGGGGCTGGCTCATGCATTCACCATTGGGCTCTACGGCCTCGCCGGCGCAACGTGGATGCCCATGATTCTCCGCGTCGTGCATTCGCTGGAGATGACGGGCGACGCTTTCGCATATGCGGGGCTGCTGGTGCTGCTATTCGCCAAGGCAAGCGAAAAGACGCAGGCACAGCCTGTCGCCGCGCGGATTGAACAACTGAGCTCAGACTTGGCGAAGTGACCAGCGCGGGGGAAAAGGGGTTCGCAAAGAGCGCGCTCAATGTAGAGCATTCGTGCCGCAAAATGCGAAAGCCCTCCGGACTGGACCGGAGGGCCTGCAAACCTTATCAGCGCCGCTTAAAACTTGACCGACGCAGCCCGCGGTGAAACTCCGCTCAACTCGGCCGCGCGGGACTCGGCGTAAGCGGCCGCGCCAATCTGCGCGGTGCGGCTCTCAAGGATGATGCGCACCGGCATATTGATGAGCAACTGGCTCAGGCGGCCCTTGTCAGTGAATGCCTTCATGAAGGTGCCGTCCTTCAGCTTTTCAATAATGCGCGGCGCGATGCCGCCGCCCACATAAAGCCCGCCGGCCGAGAGAACCTTGAGCGCGAGATTGCCGGCCTCGGCGCCGTAGGCCGAGACGAACATGTCGAGCGCATTCTCGCAGATCTCGCTCTTGGCTTTGAGGGCCAGTTCGGTGATCACCGCGTTGCGGTCCTCAGCGGCCATGCGCTCGGCAAGCCATGCCGGCTCCTCAATCCCACGCACCTCGCGCAGGAACTCGTAACAATTGGTCAGGCCCGGGCCGCTGACCACGCGCTCGTTGCTGATGCGGCCGTTGTACTTCTGCTGCAGGAAGCGGAGCAGGTCGATCTCATCTTCGTTGCGCGGGGCAAAATCGGTGTGGCCGCCCTCTGAAGGGTAGGGCACGTAGCCGCGCCCATCCCACACAAGAAAACCCTCGCCCAATCCCGTACCCGCGGAGATGAGCGCGCGGTTGCCGATCTGGCTGGCGTCGCCCTCGCTCAGTGTATAGATCTGATCTGCCGTCAACTCGGCAATACCGTATCCGTTGGCCTGCAGATCGTTGATCAGGAAGACGTAGTCGATGTTGAGATCCTTTGCCAGCTCGCGGCTGTCGAGGGTCCAGGGCAGGTTGGTGAGCCGCAGCCGGCCATCGCGCACCGGGCCGGGGACGCCAAAGCATGCCGAGGTCACCTTCTCGCTGACAATAAACTCCTTAACGATCTCTTCGAGGCCGGAGTACTCCTTGGCCGGGTATTCATGTTCGCGGATGTGCTTCAGGTTGCCGTCAACAAACTCGTAGAGTGCAAGGTACACTTTGGTGCCGCCTACATCGCCCGCAAGAATCATTCTTCCCTCTCAAAAACGCCGCGCCCACTCCCGTCAGTGGCGGGAAGCAGCGCGGCCGAAGCCTTGTCAAGGATCAGTGTCAGTATACCGCTCGCCGGGCTGATGAGCTGGCTGGGCAGCCGGTCAGTATCGCGCGGCCCGGTAAAGACTTCGCTCAAAACCTGTGCCTTGTCAGTCCCGCCAATAAGGAAGAAAACGCTGGCGCCCTGGTTGATCACCGGCCAGGTGAGCGTAATGCGCCAGGCGTCCTTGTTCTGGACGTGATTGGCGACCACCAGCCGGCCCACCTCTTCAAGCGCCGCGGTGTGCGGAAAGAGCGAAGCCGTATGACCGTCCGGTCCCATGCCCAGGGCGATGAGATCGAAGCGCGGCGTCTCGGCGCCTTCCAGCCGGAACGCGTTGCGCAGAAACGATTCGTAGCGCGCTGCGGCCACATCGGGTTCGAGCTCACCCTCCATGCGGTGCACTTGGACCGCCGCGAGCGGCACCTGGTCCAGCAGGGCTTCGCGGGTCATGCGGTAATTCGAGTCGGGGTGGTCGGGCGGAACGCAGCGCTCATCCACCCAGAAGAGCTCCAGCTTCTGCCACGGCATGCGCGCGCGCCATGGCTGCGCGGGGTCGGCCAGCAGTTTGAATGCGGCTTTGGGTGTCGAGCCGCCGCTGATGGCGATGCGGGCGCGCCCGCGTGCTGCAACCGCGGCTTCAGTGACTTCGACAAAGTGCTGCGCGGCCCGCACCGCCAGCGCGTCGGTGTCGGGCACGACGATGTATTCGATTTTGAGGCTCTGTGGCATGGGGAAGGCCCTCCGAGTATTAAGGTAAATGGACGGTCGCTTTACCGGCTCAACTTTGGTGACTCGCGCCTCAATGCGGCCTGTTAATCTTTGAAGAACGTGCCCAATACTTTCAAGCTCGGAGTTCTTGAAGCCTTGCGCAACCGATTCGGCGAGTTGCATAAGATCAAGGGAAGCGAGTCTCTTTTCTCGATTGGGGAAGACGCGGCACGAATCTATTTCCGGTACTCGAAGGTGCACGACGGTGGACGCACGTTTTTCGGGCTTCGGGAAATCGACCTGAGGCAGCTCGAAGGTCGCAACTCATTTCTCTGCTTTCTAGTGGACGACGGTTCGGCGCCCCTGTTTGTGCCATATGGGGATTTTGAAGAGGTCTTTAGAAATGCGCAAACCGCAAGCGACGGCCAATTTAAAGCCCAATTGATTTCCAGGAACAACGGACTGGAACTCTACGTCGCGCGCCAGGGACGATTTAATGTCGAGGGCTACGTGGGATTGGAACCAATCGCACGCAGCCTTAACACCGCTCTGCTCCACCAGGCACAAAACCTTACCCATTCACAGGTGCAAACCCTGCTTGCGGGAATCGGACACCTCAAAAACTACCAAGTGTTTGTGCCGGAACGAGACGCCGGCGGGCTGGAATGGACTATGACCGAACAGTTCGCCCTGAGGGCCAACATCCCTTCCGGTTTTGAGCAAGTTCGCGGCGTACTATCTGAAATTGACGTAATTTGGATTGCACGCGGCAGCGAGGCGATCGAAGGGCTTTTCGAAATCGAACACTCGACAACTGTGTACTCGGGGCTGCTCCGCTTCAACGACATACTCCTGACTGACCCTAAAGTCTCCCGATTCACCATAGCTTCAAACGAAACAAGGCGCGCTCTATTCTCGCGACAGCTCTTTCGACCAACCTTCCGAAAGAGCGGACTTGCCGAGCTTACAAGCTTTCTTGAATACTCTAATGTTCTCGACTGGCATATGCGCCTTGCCAAGCATCATCCCCATGAAATGTCGGAGGAACCAGTATGAAGCAAATTGCTTGCCCGAATTGTGGAAGCCGGAAGCTACGCCACTACACCGACGCCTACCTGGTGTGGACCCCTGTTTTACAAGACGACGGGACTCTCGGAAAACTTGACCCGGAAAAAGAAGAATACGACGAGTTTTTCGAATGCCGCGACTGCGGACACAAGCCGACCGAAGGAGAGTTACTTCTGTCGGCAGCGCAGCTAATCGGTGGTGCTCCGCAAAAAATGGGAGAAGCGGATCATGGGATGTGAGCACAAAGAACGTGAAGATTGCCTGGTTTGCGCCAGATGCGGAGAGTGCCGGGAAGACCTCGACGACGCGGACACGTGCATGGATTGTGGCGGCGTCGACGTAAACGATTCTTGGCTGGGCACCACGCAAGGTGACGGGAAAGTCCGAATCTACTGAGCAAGTAAGAGCTTGGCGTTCATTTTCCCAAATACGCCCGGTACTGCTGCTCCAGCACTCCGCAAGACCGAGCCAGCGCCAGCTTCGACAGGTTGTACTGGTAGAGGCTCTCGACAAGGTTGGTCTGCGCCGTGGCCAGCACGGCCTGGGCCTCAACGAGCGGCAGGTTGTCGTCCACGCCGGCCTTTACGCGGTCGGTTTCATCGCTCAACGCCTGCGTAGCCAGATCCACGTTCGAGCGCGCCACGTCAACCAGCTTCTTGTTGGCGGCAAGGTCGAGCAGCGCCGACCGCACCTGCTGGTCGATGTGACCGTGCAGATCGGCAAGCTGGTTATTCACCGCCTGCATCTGCGCCAGCGAGGCGTCTTCATTGCCGCGCAGCCCGGCCTCGCGGAAGATAGGAAACTTGATGGTGCCAAAGGCCATGAAGTTGCCGCGTGTGCCGGCGCCGTCTACCGCGGTTTCAGCGTAGTAGCTGTTGAAGCTGAGCGTGGGCAGGCGCTGGGCGCGGTATGCCGAGTGCACGGCCTTGAACTCGACAGCCTGGTTCCTGAGGTTCTGGTAGTCCTGGCGATCCTGGTAGGCAATGGCCATCACCTCTTCAGGCGTTTGCCCGGCCAATTCGCTGTACGGAGCGCGGTCAGTGAGTTCAATGCTCTGCCCCGGTTCGATGCCGATCTCGCGCTTGAGCTGGATGAGGTCCTTGTCAAGCTGGTTTTCCGCGTCGATCTCGGACTGCTGCTGCGCCTGCAACTCTACCCGCGCGCGCAGTTCATCCAGATTCGCCACCGTGCCGGCCAGGTGCTCCTCGTGAGCGTGGTTAAACAACACCTGCGCTTCGGCCACCTGCGCCTTGGCGTTCTCCACTTCGCTCTGGTCGGCAATCGAGCGCAGGTAAATGCTGGCGACCTGCTGAACCACCTCGCCGCGCGCCGACATCTTTGCGAAATACGACGCGCGTACAGCCGCTCCGGCAGCGCGCCAGCCGGCAATCACGGGACCTGAAAAAAGCGTCCAGTCGAGGTGCGCCTGGCCCTCGGTCAGGTTGTCGCGGGTAATGCTCGCGAATTTCATTGTCCCGCCGCCCGGTAAAAGCGAAGAGAACTTCCGGGCGACCGAAGGACTGAAGCCGAGAGCCACCAAGTCGTTCTCGGCATACCTGGTGTCGCCGGAAGCTGTAATGGTGGGCAGGAACTCCTGCAGAGCCTGGTTCTGTTCGCCATGCAGCGCCTTCTCGCTGTCCTCAGCTTCTCTCAAGCCCAGGTTGTTT
>Ga0326727_10009254_pt1 | contig 24366 bp, 21 predicted proteins | sample MB2enrmetagenome_FD_207643 | JGI IMG/M metagenome (GOLD analysis project Ga0326727, IMG submission 207643) | Lab enriched peat soil microbial communities from McLean, Ithaca, NY, United States - MB29MY | ecosystem: Environmental > Terrestrial > Soil > Wetlands > Peat | place: USA: New York... | reverse complement strand
CGCGTCTTCTTCGAGTAACGTTGAAACTCCGCCTGTTGGGCCAAGGTAAGCTGCTTCATCCGTGAACGATCTCCTCAATCCAAATTAACCGCACAGGCTCTGGAATAGGGGGATTTTCAGAGGTTCCCTAACGCCGTGTGCCGAATTGACCAACATTGCAGCTATTTTCGATGACACATTGGCTCTATAGCTCAAATTAATGGAATCGGAGAATGTAAGATGCGCGATGAGACCCATAACTCTTCAGTGCAACTTCTGATCGTGGACGATGAGCCCGCAGTTCGAGACTTGTTGTCGCATATGCTCACTAAGACCGGCCTGTCCATCCGATCTGCGGAGGACGGCTTCTCCGCATTGGCAGAGATCAGGAAGGATACCCCGGATATCGTTCTCTCCGATCTCAACATGCCCGGTATGTCAGGCTTTGAGTTGCTCACGGTGATCCGCCGCCGTTTTCCGGCGATTGGGATCATTGCGATGAGCGGCGCGTTCTCCGGCGACGAAGTGCCTTCCGGGGTGATTGCTGATGCCTTCTATCCCAAAGGCAGCGACATCCGCTGTTTGATGAAGATCATCGGCGGGCTTGCCCGGCCAGAGCAGTTACCCGCTAAGCATCCTGCCCCATCTGTACCTTTGTGGATTGCGCGTAACGGAAACGATGCGAACGGCGCCCCGTACGTTACCATCAAATGCCCGGAATGCCTGAGGATTTTCAGCCAGCCAATCGACGGTGCTCTCAGGCTTATTCGAGAAACTCATTGCGTCCATTGCCGCAGCGCGATTTGCTATGCAATTGTCGAGCCCGTCGACTGGGTGCCTGTACGCCGTCAGTCGTCTTGCATGCATGACTTTACGCCTATCTGATCAAGCTATCCTTCCAGAGATTCCATGCCATCGTGGATCTTCAAACAACAACTGCCACGAAGGAAATGAGGAATCGTGCTATACTAGCTTTGCGCTCAGTGATTTGGTCGTGAGCGGCGCTTTGCCTCTGAAGGCAACTCAGCCTTGCACAGATTTCCCCAAGCCCCTACAGCGTAATCCTTGAGTTTCCCTTCCGGCGGCTCAATTTCTGAATCGATATTCGTTCAGGAATTCCACGTTGCTTTGCCACGGCAAAGTGGCTTGCCTGCCAGGCTGGGACCGCGCATGAAATGGCGCGAAAAGGGTGCCGACCGGCAGCGTGCCGGTGGCGTATCGTGTAGCGTGGGTCAGTTCCGGGCGCAGGCATTTTACAAGCCTGCCGCCAGTCCCAGGGACGCATTTGGTTCTTCCTTACGCGCATTTTTTAGCTGGCTCGTGCCCTTGATGCGGCTGCGCGCCTTGATGTCCGGCTCCGTTTGCAGGCCTCCATGAAATCGAGGCTCCCGGAGTCCATAGAAAGATTGTCTCGTTTGACGACTCAGTTCTCGCAGTTTTCTCTCTCCGACGCCTTGTTGGCGCAACTTAAAGCAAACCATTTTGAAACTCCAACGCCGGTGCAGGCGGGGGCTATTCCTCCCGCGCTTGAAGGCCGCGACGTGCTGGCCACGGCGCAGACCGGAACCGGTAAGACCCTCAGTTTCCTGATTCCCATCGTGGAGATGCTGGAAAAGGCCGAAGGCCGCGACACTCGCGCGCTTATCGTGATGCCCACGCGCGAATTGGCCATGCAGGTTGAAAAGTCCTTCCTGGCCATCCGTTCCAATCATGCGCAGACCGTGGCGCTGGTGGTGGGCGGAATGCCGGAACGCACGCAATTGGATAAGATCCGGCGCGGCGCGCGGTTGATCGTGGCCACCCCGGGGCGGCTGGAAGATTTTCTCAAGCGCAAGCTGATCAAGCTTTCGGCAGTCAAAATCATGGTGCTCGACGAAGTGGACCGGATGCTCGATATGGGCTTTGAGCCGGCCATTCGCCACATTACTTCCATGATTCCCGCCGAGCACCAGACTCTGTGCTACTCGGCCACGCTGGAGGGCAAGGTCAAGGAAGTGGCGCGCAAATATCTCAAGGATCCTGTGCGCATCGAGATCGGCTCGGTGATGAAGCCTTCGGAGAACGTGGAACTGCGGGCCTTCAGCGTGGATGCGGACAAGAAGCAGGAGCTTCTGGAGCATTTGTTGGGCGCCGAAGAGGGCAGCTTCCTGGTCTTCGTGCGCACCAAGCATGGCGCCGACCGTGTCGCGCGGCGTTTGACCCGCTCCGGTCATGCGGCCATTCAGATTCACGGCGACCGCACGCAAGCGCAACGCAACCAGGCTCTGCGCAACTTCACCGAGGGCCGGCATCGCGTGCTGGTGGCCACCGACGTGGCAGCCCGCGGCATCGATGTGGCCAACGTTGCCCATGTGGTCAACTACGATCTGCCCAAGGTGGCCGAGGACTTTGTGCATCGCGTGGGCCGCACCGGCCGCGCCTCGGCCAAAGGCGTCGCTTCCACCTTTGCTGGACCGGCCGAGCGCAATGATCTGCGCAAGATCGAACGCGCGCTGTCGATCCGCATGCGCCACTACAAAGTGCGCGGCGTGAATGCAGACGCCGAACAAGAGGTTGCGGCGTAGACGTTGTTACACGTCGCGGAAATGTTCTGTGTTGGCGGTTTGAAAACCGCCAGCATAGCCGCTCTGAAGTACTGTTGATCTTCGTCCCGCCCCTACAGGGCGGGAAAGCTTTGTGGTAAACGTGTCCCCAGGGTTTCACCCTGGGCTATTTTCCTCTCGCCCCTCCGGGGCGCGGTGTTTCGCGCACAAAATATTCCGTATTCTTGTCCGCTCTTCGAGAGGAACGGTTCGCAATTCGGCCATCTGATGGATTAGGATTCTCGCCTTACATCCGCTCGCTCGCCTCGGCGAGCAGATCCGCTTTATGAGCTGCAGCCGGCAGCGCGGGCAGCTTGAATTTGGCGAGCTTCCGCGTCATGACCTGGAAGTGATAGCCCATCACGGCCAGGGTCATGGCGGTGCCGAAGGAGCGGCGGTAGCGGGTGGCCGCGGCGGCAACGAACTTCCAATAGCTCCAGCGCTGCCGGCCGAAGACCCCCTGGCGGACGATGGACGTGACCAGGGCGCGCGCGTTGGCTACTGTCAGCCAGGGCTGTTGGAAGCGTTTCTCGCCGGGCGCGCTCTGAATTCTGCTCAGGTAGAGCTTGACCCGCTTATAGTACGCCTCGCTCGAATAGATCTGCTTCAGCACCGAGCGATAGCCTTCCACCAATTTCGTTGCGTCCATGCGCGGCAAAAAATTCAGGCTGATGCTGGTATTGTTGCCTGCATCGGTATGCAGAATGCGGCCCTCGCGCCACAGACGGCGGAAGAGTTGCGTTCCCGGCATGGCCTGCAGCAATCCCACCATGGCGATGGGGATGCCACTTTTTTGGATGAACTCGGTCATGCGGTCGAAGATGTCTTCGCGGTCGGTATCGAAGCCGAGGATGAAGCCGCCCATCACCTGCATGCCATAACTTTGAATGATGGCCACGCTATCGAGCAGGCTGCGCCGCGTGTTCTGTAGTTTGTTGGCGGCGATCAGGCCCGAAGTGTCGGGCGTCTCGATGCCCAGAAAGACCGAGAGGAAGCCGGCGTCCTTCATCAGTTGCATCAGCTCGGGATCGTCGGCCAGGTTGAGCGAGGCCTCGGTCGCGAAGCTGAAGCAGGTTTTGAATGGACGGCGCCACGCGATCAGCGCGGCGCATAGTTCCTTGGCGCGCGCCTTGTTGCCGATGAAGTTGTCATCGACGATGAAGACACTCTCGCGCCAGCCGGCGGCGCGTAACTGATCGAGCTCGGCCAGGACCTGCGCGATTGCCTTGGTGCGCGGACGGCGGCCATAAATTTCGATGATGTCGCAGAACTCGCAGTTGAACGGGCAGCCGCGTGAGTACTGCACGGCCATGGTGGAATAGCGTTGCATTTTGAGGAGGCTCAGATCGGGCAGGGGACTGGTCTCCATCTCTGGGCGCTCGGCGGCCTGGTAGACGGGTTGGGCCGCGCCTTGCTCCAGATCGCGGGCAACCGTGGCCATGAGTCCTTCCGCTTCGCCAATGACAAGGTGGTTGGCATTGATCTCCGCGGCGGGCAGGCTGCTGGCGATGGGACCGCCAACCACGGTGCGCAGGCCAAGTGTGCGGCAGCGCTCGAGGATTGCGAACAACGAGTCTTTCTGAATGTGCATGGCGCTGATCAGAGCCACGTCGGCCCAGCGCAGATCGCGGTCGCGCAGTTGCTCGATATTTTCATCGACGAGGCGCTTGTTCCACGAGCCGGGCAGCAGCGCGGCGATGGTCATCAGGCCCAGCGGCGGCTGCGCGGCGCGCTTGCCCAGGAACGACAGGGCGTGCTTGAAGCTCCAATAGGTCTCGGGGAAGTGGGGGTAGATCAAGAGGACGTTCATGGGACACCTCGCAGGAAGAAAATGTATCCGGCAATATAAATCACCAGGAATGTAATCAACTTGCACCGCCGCATCAGAGCTACGCAAGTTGCCGCAGCGAATCTACCAAAGAGGCTCTTCGACAGGGCCCTCTGTGCCAGATCGCCTCTTGTGAATCCACTTTACTCTTATTTATGAGCGGAGCTGTGCAGAAAAGCTCACTTTGCCCGGGCTACAGTTGAGGTGTAGGGCTGGCACTGTCGCGTCCTATTTCGGGCACGAGCAAGCCATACCGCGTTTGCGGCATGGCTCCATATTCAAGTGGGAAGAGAGGTCAATATTGATTAAATAAGTGGAGTCACTAGCGTGCCTATGACGGCAGGGGGTGCTACTTCGGGCATTTCCATGTCGACATAGCGGCCTTCGGCAACTTCGGAAAACACCCGGTTGACGGTGTCTTCGATTCTGCCGGAGCTGACGTGCAGCATGTGCGCCGCGCGCATCACGGTAGTGGACAACAAAAAGCGGTTTTCTATTTTGATTCCGGCCAGATACACTAGTTCAGATCGCATGTGCGCCCCAATTCTCGGTAGTCGTGCGTTTGCTACAGAGCCGGGCTCGTCTTGGTGTCATCCGTTCAACCAGATTGGTGCTCTACGCAGGCTATGGCGGAAACACAAGGAGGAGAAGGCTGAAGAGAGAGGAGAAAGTTCTGCCATCCTCCCATGCCGTTAGCATACGCTTGTCGGGGGACTTTTCCTAATTTCTGCCCGCAAGCGCCCGTAACTGTTGTGTATTGCCACCTAAGCTGACGGAAAACCCCTCGACGCATCTGGAATTTCATCTCCGCCGCAGGATCTCGATCTCAAAGAATGGTATACTAATAGCTGGTCGTCGAATCCGACTTGGCGTTCTTGCCTGTTCTGCTATTACGCTCAACTTGCAAACAATTCCACTTGAGTTCAGCGATACATCATGCAATTGAGGAATAGCTTTATGGAACAGGGAATCGTGAAATGGTTTAACGATGCGAAGGGATTCGGCTTTCTGAGCCGTGCCAACGGCGAAGATGTGTTCGTGCACTATTCAGCCATCAAGAGCGACGGGTTCCGTTCGCTGCAAGAAGGCCAGGCGGTTCAGTTTGACGTCGTGAAGGGGCCGAAAGGCTGGCAGGCTGAAAACGTTCAGGTTGCCTAATACAATCATTTGCCAGGGATAGGTCGTCTTCGATCTTTTCCGGGCATTCCCCGGTTTGCCTGAAGATTCCAATACCCGGCAGCGGCGTATGCTTCTGAAGTGGGGTCCATACTCTGTCTGGTCATTTAAGATGGGCCATGATTGGAATTGCAACGCAGGAAACTCGTCAATGAGTTCAACGGACGACGCAGTGGTTTTGTCGATCGCGAGCGGCCGTAGCAAAACATTCAACGTAGTACACAACTGAAGCACGGACGAAAGGAACATATGGCTCAAGATCAACAACTCCAATGCAGCGACTGCGGGCAGTCATTCACGTTTTCCGTTGAGGATCAGGACTTCTTCCGCGAGCGCGGCTACTCCGAGCCCAAGCGCTGTAAAGCATGCCGTCAGGCGAAGAAAAACGAGCAATCGGGAGGCGGCGGATTTCAACGCAGCGCATCGCGGGGAACCAGCGTGATCTGCTCCGGATGCGGACAGCAAACCACGGTGCCATTCGAGCCCCGTGGCGACCGTCCCGTGTATTGCCAAAACTGCTTCCAGAGCCGCAAGTCCAGCAGCGGCGGCGGCGGTAACCGGCGCGGCTACGGCCGGGGCCGGTAGCACGTTGCTCATGTAACGCGGACCAAGTTGTATCTTTCAACTCTCGGGACGTATCGGTTTTCCGATTTCCTTATGCGGTTCTGGCCAGCGCACTAGCTCACCACGTGAAAACGGGATCGAGCAAGATTCTAGCCTTGCTGGCCAGGCCGCCGTCCCCCAACTTTTCTCTTCTCCTGGAGTTCCCCATGAAAAAAGAAGTGCCGCACAATAAATACTTCCTCAGATCGCTCCATCAGGAAATTGATCTCTACGATCGCAAACTCTCCTATCTGGAGAAGTATGCCCAGTTCGCGACGGTCGCCGATCGCAAGGAAGCCGAGAGCAAGTTGATCTCGAAACGTGCGTCCCTTGAGAAGACGGCCAGACAACTGGTTTCCGACGGCGTGGAATTTAACCCGGCCGACCTTCCCCGCTCCTATCGTGCGCTAGAGCCCGTCAGCGTAGAACAGTAATTTCGGCGCTGTCTCCGGCCGGTCTAGGTCCATCCTTTTTTCCCGCCTTCGTGTGACCGGCCTGCTGGAATTTCTTCCTGGGGGGACCATGAAGAATCATCCCAAAGCGCTATTCTTTCCTTTGTGCGATCTGCACCATTCTCCAATGCTGCGAGTCATGCTCGAAGAGTTGGCATCGGATGATACGCAAGCCTTCCACTATTGCGAACGGCGTGATTGCCACCGTATCTTTCGCGAGAGTCTGGGCTATTTGGATTATATAGATGGCCTGTACGATACATCGCGATTGTCACATCGTGAGTGTCCGGCCTGTAGAGGGGTGCTCTACCTCGCTGAAGTCGACTGTGCGATGAAGGTTGAAACATGGGAATGTGCGGAGAGCGAGTGTGACTACACCGAAGATATTCTCTCTCCGGCTTCGCGTTGGATATACCAGTAAGAATCATATGCCACGGAATCGTGCAGGAATGTACTTGAATCAACGCCTTCCTGCCTGAATCGATAGTTGCCGAAGATAGAAAATGTCACTGCTGTAATCGGCCGCCAGTTTGAATGATTGATCGATCATTTTGTTGATGTGCCAAGGGCGCCAGGCGTAGTTCGCGGCTGGCTCGGGTGAGGCGGTTGACTACTTTATAGCGGTTTCCTGGATATACGGACTTAACGTATTCAACAGCCGTTCCGTCTTCAATGTAGGATAGTCTCGTGAACAAAAAAATAGGGCTCCGTGGTTCGATCTCCATCAGTTGCGCTTCTTCGGCGGAAGATTCACCGACTTCGATAATCTCGTCGGTAACCATCAACTGGATTCCGTACTGTGCGGCTAAAACCTCATATAGAGAAGACGATGGATCGAATGCTTCCATCAGTCCAGGAAAATATTTTACGGGTAAGTAACTGCATTCAATGCCCATGGGAACTGAGTTGCCATAACGGACCCGCCGAAGACTGTAGACTTGATCCTCAGGGTTAAGTTTAAGTGCCTCCTGTACCTCAGAGCTTGGCGTCTGCACCCGGAATGACAATATTTTTGAACTGGGAGCAGCCCCGCGGGCAAGTGTCTCTTCAGAAAAAGAGAGAACCTGACGGAAGTCCCTCTCTAACTTGATTCCTGATATAAAAGTACCTTTTCCTTGTCTGCTGTAAATAACGCCGAGTTCGCAAAGTGCCCGTACGGCCTGACGGACCGTCATTTGACTTACGCCCATTTCGGCGGCTAGTTGCTGAATAGAGGGCAACGGTTTTCCAGGTGCCAGTGCCCCAGACTGAATCTGCCCGAAAATCCGTTGTTGTATCTGGCGATATAGCGGAATCCCACTTCGGCGGTCTAGCGGAGAAGAATGCGGTTTCTTGTTCGTGTTCATCAGAATCTCCAAATGACCAATGTGATTTCCATTTTCATCTAGCTGAGCTTATGGCAAGCCATACTTGTACAGCGCTGCCGGTAATTACTTACTGCAATCGTGAATAGTCCATCGCCGTTTACAATAAAACAAGACCCAGTCCAGGGCCGTCTGGAAGAATGAGCTTTCCCTTCTCGACGCGTACTCCCCGCCACGGATCGTTTGCCAGCAATAAGTTGCCGTCGAGATCGGCATAATCGACGAGAGGCGACAAATGCGCGGCAGCTGTAACCGAGCATGAACTTGAAACCATACAGCCCAGCATGACCTTCATATTCATTGCGCGTGCTGTCTCGATCCATCGGCAGGCTTCAAGCATGCCTCCTGACTTATCGAGCTTTACATTGATGCCGTCGTAGGCGTCTTTAAGCTGTGGAATCATCGTGATATCGGTGCACGCCTCATCGGCGAAGATGGGCAAGTGCACTCTGCTTCTAACATATCTTGTTTCCTTTATCATATGAGCAGGCATCGGCTGTTCGACATATTGAACGCCTTGCGATTCCAACCAGTTGATTTTGCGAATTGCCTCTTCTTTGTTGGTCCATCCCTCATTGGCATCTACACGAATCGGCTTGTTTGTAACACTGCGGACAGCTTCAATTGTTGCTTCGTCAGTATCGAGTCCGACCTTGACTTTTAATACCGGAAAATCTTCTGCTTCGCGTGTCTTCTGGCGGGTGATTTCCGGCGTGTCGATTCCGATGGAAAAATCGGTAATAGGAGCGTCGGCAGGGTCAATTCCGAAAATCCTATATACCGGCATGTTCAGTTTCTTGCCGATCCAGTCGAAGATAGCAATATCAATGGCAGCCATGGCAGCATGCTGGCTTTGGCCGAGAGCTTGTCTGATTTGAACAAGATGCTTGCGGTACTTCCAAGGATCGCCAGACGTAATGGCGTTAGCGATGTCCTCGATAGCACGCATTGCCGAATCAGGAAATTCCTTGTATCGGACAATAGGTGCGCCTTCTCCAAATCCCAATATGCCGTCGCGGCTATATTCTACCATGACAGTATCTCGGTACTGACTTGAAGACATGCTTGTCGTCCACGTATGGCGCAACATCAAACGCTTTAAACTGGACTTTACCTGACAAGGTTCGGTTGAGGCTCGAAGGGGCATATTAAAGGCTCCGAAAGGGAGTGCTGCCGCTGCGCTGGCGATCTTCAGGCAATCGCGCCGATTCATGGTTTAATCCTCCGTATGGCGACCAGAAGCTGGGCCCAAGGTATATCGTCAAGATGGCTAATTTGGACGCCCGGATGACTATGCGTGGTGTCATGGATAAATTCCCCATTGCCCAAATACATTCCCGTGTGTGTGATCTTATCAATGCTTGTTCCGAAAAATAATAAATCGCCGGGCTGTGCATTCGCACGTTCAACAGATACTACGCCGCTCCATATAGCCTGCATGTTAGCGTCTCTCGGCATTTCGATTCCGCGCTGCCGTATCAACATCTGTGTGAACCCTGAACAGTCAAAACCAAAGCTGCTAATCCCGCCCCATGTATATGTAATGCCAAGAAACTTTCGCGCTAGTTGAAGTGTGTCACTAATGCCGAGTGGCGTAAAGTTATCACTTGTGTCTCCACGCTGTACCCATGCGGTGCGGCCATCAACAAGGATAACCTCAACCCAGCGCAGGTCCGCAGTAGAGGGGGTAGCAACCTCTAAACGCGCCTCCCAGGGAAGTTGTAGTAGTGGAGCGTGGCGGGTCACATCCGGTGCGTCATATATATTTGCACTCAATTCGGCTATCCGGACAGCTTTACTGTCTGGGGCGTAACGGCTGCCCTTCAATAACCTAAAATCGGTTGTTAAGGACCATCCAACGTAACCATCTGCCGTTCGGATCTGCGACCATAACCGATTATTCTTGATAATTGTGACGCATGTTCCATAAATCGTTTGAGAAACAACATCGCTGTCGGTCGAGGCTGTGCTATACATATTCACAACCGGCTTTGCGGCGACAGCCTGCACAATATCATCGGGCATTTGAGCACGGGTGGTCGAGGAAGTAAAAAGCATAGCAGTAAAAAATATAATGCAAAGGGTTAAGGATGCAATCGTAAGCGTCACTCGGCTGCGGCAAGGTGATTTGCAAATCGCGAATTGATGAGTTAAAGATAACATTAAAGTCAAAAAAACACATCCTCTCCGAAAACATACATTGCAGATACTAATACAAAAGATACATCGCTCGAATTGCCATGAAATCATTGATTGTATCCTGCCAGTCTTCGGCGATACGCCGTGGATCTTCGCCTGCTTGTAGAGCATCTATCGTCATCTTGTTTCGGACAATGCCGTCTATAGATTTAATATTGATTTTGTCTGGATATAGATATTGAAGCGCAGCAGCTACTTCCAGTCCTAGTTCTGGTGCATCGAGCGCGTCGCGATTCGTGACAATAATGTTAATGCCGCCGCACCTTTCTTTTGCGTAAATCGATGCGTTGGGTGTAAAGCTTACAGGTACAAATCTGACACCGTCTATTTCGCGTGAGTTCAAATAAGCCGCCAAAGATGTTGCATCGATCCATGGAGCGCCGACCAACTCAAATGGAGTATCTGTGCCGCGTCCAACAGAAATATTCGCACCCTCGATCATGCCAATACCGGGATACAGCGTTGCTTCGTCAAGATTGCGTAAGTTAGGAGAAGGATTGACCCAAACTTTTCCCGTTGAATCAAACCAATCGCCGCGCATCCAACCATGCATGGGTATAATGGTCAATTTGGCGTTAATACTCCGCTCACTATTAAACATCCGTGCCAACTCGCCCACGGTCATGCCGTGGCGTAGAGGAGTGCGCCAATAACTAACAAAAGCCTCGCGTCCAATGTCGGTAATCGGGCCCTGCACATAGGACCCATTAATGGGGTTCGGACGGTCGAGCACAATAATCTCTTTGTCGGCTTTCGCGGCTGCTTCAAGAAAATATCCTAGTGTGCTCTCGTAGGTATAGCAACGAACGCCAGCGTCTTGGATGTCGTAGATGATAACGTCCAAACTGCCGATTTGCGCCTCCTTCGGCCGACGTTGAATATCGGAGTCCCCGTATACACTATAAACAGTAGTACCTGTGGCGGGATCGTAAGAGTCTCCAATTACTGTAGTGTCGAGATTACCGGCAATGCCGTGTTCTGGACTGAATATTGCCACCAATTTAAGGCCAGGAGTTTGAGCGATAAGGTCTGCGGTACGCTGCCCGTGGGAATCAATCCCAGTTTGATTCGTAACTAGTCCGACTCTTAAAGGATGGGCAGGGTCTGTGTGTAATTCACGAAAATTATGCTCCTCGAGTACATCTATTCCAGACTTAATGTCGCCATTACGGTAGGATAGTCTGCGCTCTGATGTTAGCGTTTCATTATAACCCGTTATGAGCGATAGACGCAGCTTCTCGCGCTCGTCAACACTGAGATCTAAAGTCTGAACAGCGGCCGTGGCCACACGTGAGCGTAGGGATAATGTTGATTTACCGCCTCGGGGATGTACAGCATTTGTAAGAAGAACAATATAGGAGTTAGTTGAAGGATCAATCCATAGTGAGGTTCCTGTAAATCCTGTATGTCCAAATGATCCTATGGGAAGTAGCTCGCCTCTGTTGCTGGAAAACGGAGAATCGATATCCCAGCCTAGGCCCCGCAAATTGGACGCTGTGGCCGGCTGTTGCGGAGTTGTCATTTTTTTGATCGATGACTGACTGAGAATCTTATCTCCACTCAATAGAGCTTCGGCATATTTGGCCAGATCGTCAGCTGTCGAAAATAAGCCGGCATGTCCTGCTACTCCTCCCATACGGCGAGCTGTAGGGTCATGCACTATACCGCGCAGCATATTTCCATCGTCATCGTATTGAGTCGGGGCTATACGACCCATCCAAGTCGATGGAGGTAGAAAGGTAGTGTCGTCCATGCCTATTGGCGCAAATATGTAATTATGGGCATAGTCATTTAATGCGAGTCCAGAAACCTTCTCAACCAGGAATCCAAGAACTTCAAAGTTAATGTCGCTATATAAATAATGTGATCCGGGAGTATAAGCAATCTTTGTTTGCATGGCCAAATCGAATGCTGTTGCTTTACTCTTCCATGACTGCTTCAGGTCAAGGTCTGCTGGCAAACCAGAGAAGTGCGTTAATAGTTCACGAACTGTGATTTGACCTTTTCCGTTTTGCGCAAACTGTGGCAAATAGGTCGCGACTGGATCATTCAACCTTACTTGTCCAGACTCGATGAGTTGCATGACGGCAGTGGCGGTTACAATACACTTTGTGAGCGAGGCGACATCAAATACGGTGTCTAGGGTCATCGATTCCCTCTGGGGTTCAATCGATCGAGAACCGAAAGCCTTGCGATACACAATGTGACCGTCATGTCCAATAAGTACAACGCCTCCGGGGATATTACCGTCATCGACCGCCTGCTGCATGATCGCGTCAATCGCGGAAAAGTTGCGCTTTTGCTTTGCAGCGCTATTTTCGGACGTGCTTATTTGCTGCGCTGTTAACTGATGAGGTAATCCTTCTGCGTAGATAAAAACCAGTAAGTACACGAGCCGAAAATAGCGTTTTGAAAAATAGGTTGATATCGACATGTTAATCCTCAATCGCCTTGCGAACATTGCCCTTGGATTTACGAAGCCTTTGCGAAGCCTGTGATTTACCGATGCGCGCCTTAAGCATTACCAATGCTAAAGGTACACTCATGTCCGCTATTTTGAGTGTTTTCAGCGCAGTTAATTGATCGACATTTGTTAATTCTTCAACAATAGAGATGCCGCGGTGTTTTAATTTATTGTTGGTAAGATGCAGATTAACCATATAGTTGCTGTATACGTAGCCAAGCCGGGCCATAGCGCCGGTGGTCAACATATTACAAACCAGTTTCGCGCACGTCCCAGCCTTCAGGCGTGACGAACCAGTCAGCGCCTCCGGACCTACCTCTGCTTCGATTCGAATATCAGCAATATCCCCGAGAGCTGACCTGCGGTTGCAAGCGATTGCAATAGTAGCTGCTCCTTTGCTTTTAGCGTATTCCAGAACGCTGATAGTGTAAGGAGTATATCCACTAGCCGCGATTCCGACAATAACATCGTGCTTGCACGGCTTCTTTTTTGCGATGTCATTTCTGCCTATATACGCTGAATCCTCGCTGGCTTCCGTGGCTTTCACCAGTGCTTTTTCTCCACCCGCAATAACAAATTGCACCATTTGCGGATCAACGCCGAATGTGGGGGAACATTCTGATGCATCCAGTGCGCCAATGCGGCCGCTGGTACCGCTGCCAGCGTAAATCAGACGTCCGCCCTGTGCCAGGCACTGTGCCACCAAATCGATGGCCTGGGCTATCTCTGGCAATACGCGCCGGATCGCACGGGGAACAAGCATGTCTTCGCGGTTCATAGCATAGGCAATATCGAGAGCGCTCATACGGTCGAGGTTCTCTGTCGCCCGATTCCGCCGCTCCGTAGTCAACTTGCGAAGTTGTGTTTCAGCTTTCATCGCCAAGAATGATCATGGCCTTTCTGCCAGTATGTCAGGCTCGTTCATGATCCAATGGAGCACGCTATCATGCTGAATGAAACAATCGATTGCGCAAATCCACTGGATATAGCATTTGAAATGCCGTCAGCTCGAAAGTGATTGAATTGCTGGCCCGCCGGTAGAATCAAAATATCGGCGGGCCTAAATAGTCTTCGGTTGAAGTTAAAAAGTTAACTTGCCGGCAAACTGCATAATGCGCGGATCGCGATAGCCTGTTACTTCTCCGAAGTAGGATGAAGAGCCAATCGCGGTAACAACCGTTTGCACGTTTGTATGGTTTGCGGCATTGAATGATTCCGCACGGAACTGGAAGTATGCGTGATCCCAAATACGGAAATTGCGGAAGACGCCTAGGTCAAGGCGCTGGAATCCGGGGCCTTCAATGGTGCCTCGCTTTTCTGTGCCAGGTGTTGCGTAGTTGCTCGGGTCGGGGGCCGCGAATGCACCGGTATAGAACCAGAGTTTGTGATAACCCTTGTTATGGATTTTGGCGTTATAGCCGTTATTGGGGTTGCCCAGCATATTGGGCCGCAGGCCAGCATTTGTGTTGCCATTAATGCTTAAACCGGCGTTGTCAGTGATATATCCGGTCGTAGCACGGTTGTTGAATACACTCGTTACACCACTAGGTAGATTGTAGGAGGGTGAATAGCCGCTGCTTGCAGAGACCGTCAGAGGTAAGCCTGAGTTTGCAGTGTAGATAGCAGATATCTCCCAGCCGCCGAGTAGTCGACCTTTCAGGTTCTTCTGCTCGCGGAAGAAGGGTTCCTCGACTACAGCGTCGACGGTGAAGACCTGGGGGCGATCGACTGCGGCGCGCCCGTAGTCGCCATTGATGTTGTAAATGTTCTGAATGAACCCTGAATAATCTGCCTGGGCGTTGGTCAGGTCGCGGGACCAAGTGTAGTTGGCGTCGATATAGGTCTTACCTTTGAAGTGCTTGGTGACCTTGGCCTGCAGAGAGTTGTAATTCGAACTGAAAACTGTGCGCAACGAATCAATAGAGAAGTATCCCAGATAGGGCTTGATCTGGTTCAAAACGCGGTCACAAGTTGTGTTGAGGAAAGATTGTGCATTGGTGTCAGGATCGAGGCACGAACTTCCGGAGTTTTTCGGCTGTACAACGCCGTACCAGGCACCCGGTTTGGGTTGGTTGATATTGAGGGCGCCGAGCAAGTGTGTGCCGTGATCACCGAAGTAACCGATATCGAGCATGAACGAAGGAGAAATTACTTGCTGGATGTCGAGCGAAAACTGCTGGACATATGGCGTCTTGTAGTCGAGCGGGGTTGCTTGAATCCGCCCTGGGGTTGTAGAAACTGAAGTCGTAGAGCCACCGGCCGGTGTGTCAAATGATGTCTGGCTAACCGAATAAGTAGCGACCGCCGGAGGATTGTTGAATACCGAGGTCTCGTAGTAGCTTACCTCGGCATCGTCGAAGGCCCATCCGTAACCGCCGCGGAGCACGGTTCTGCTGTTGCCGAATAGATCAAAGGCAAATCCGAAGCGCGGCGCGAAGTTAGTCTTTTGCGCATTACCTACTTTATTGCCGTATTGCGAGGCCTGGTTGTTATTGGACGATGAGGAGCCGTTGAAGATCATGCCATTGATGTAGTTAATGCCCGCATAATCGGCGTTCGCATTGGGCAAGGTGGATAGTCCGGCATTGCTGTTGGTTTGGCTGCAGGTTCCGGTAAGGCAGATCAATCCCGTGGTAGCAATCGTCGGCGATTCTGAAGCGGAATACTTTCCTGAATCGAAATTACTCAAAAGGCCGTTTGCATCCCACGGCTGGCCATAATAGGCGTAGCGGACACCCACGTTGAGAGTGAGGCGGGGGATCGCTTTCCAGTTGTCCTGGATAAATGCCTCATAAAGGGCTGACTTGATGTCGGTGATGGGGTCTTTCGATAGTTGCGTAAAGCCACCGTTGGCGTTGCCGGTCAGGAAGTTGGCAAAGGCTTGCGATTCGGTCGATCCCGAGTCGCCGCTCGCGGGAGTTGAAATACACGTAGATGTAACGGTGCCGGAGCAGTAATAGGCAGTGTCGGTAGAGAATGTAAAGGCGCCTTGTGTTCCGGTCGTGTTGTTCTCAAGTTTCTGATAGTGGTTGTAAGAGAAACCGGCGATGAATGTGTGCGTGTGCAAGGTTTTTGTTATGTCGCCAAAGATCTGGTGATTAGTGCCGTGGTCGGTATATGCCACACTACCAGTTAGTGATGTCATGCCGCTGACAGACACGGTTGGAACAAGACCCACGGTATTTGCATAAGGTAGCGTTGGGCTAATATCTGGCGACTGAGCCGAAGCTAGGAAACCTGACGGTGTACTGACAATATTACCGTTCGAATAGGCGTAACCGGCATTTAGCACCAGAGTCGGATTCAAGACATAGGTTCCATGAACAAGGTGCTGCGTGCCAGGATTGATAACCTTCGTGGTGTTTGCGCCGGCAATATAGACCGTAGTGAACTGACCCTGCGGCAGTGTTTCCGGGTAGGTGTCATGCATGTAACGATAGAAGACACTGACCTTTTGGCCCAACTGCTGATCGATACGGACTACTGAATCCAGGTTGTTGAAGATATCTTTGAAGTTCGTGAAGATGGTGTGAGGATCGAAGCCATGAGCGATGTCGTAGCTCGAATTAGGAACCGGGACTTTGTTGTAGATATCTTTCAAGTAGGCTTGGGCTGTGGATGAAACGCTGGTTACAGAAGTGCCCGTGGCGGTGCAGGAATTCACTTGGGTTGCAGGGTTCGTCGAATATGCGGTACATACAGAGACCGGCGCCTGAGTCCACGCGCCACCTACATATTTATAGGATTGAGAAAAGTCGCCGGTGCGTTCCGCGGCCAAAGGTACAGTAGCCGAGGCCTGCGAGAGGTATTGCACGATCCGCTGCCACTCTTCGGATACAAAGAAGAAAGTTTTATTGCTTCCATTGTAGACCTTAGGCATGTAGACGGGAGCGCCTATTGAAAATCCAAAAACGTTGTAGCGGTAAGGCGAGATATGCGTACCGAGAAAGTTATTGGCATAGCCGTTGGCGTCGAAATAGTCGTTGCGGAGGTACTCGTAGGCACTGCCGTGAACATCGTTAGTGCCCGATTTAGTGACCACATCGATCTGGCCAGAGGCATTGCGCCCAAATTGCGCGCTATATTGACCACGGAGAGTTTTGAATTCGGCAATGGCGTCCGGACTGGGGTAGTTATAGAGTGTCAGGTTAGATCCACGGTCGACGTTATCCGCGCCGTCAATGGTCCAGCTATTGGAGGTTGTGCGGCCGCCATTAACAGAAAAAGATACCGTACTGGAAGCGCCGCTTAGGCCGGATGGGCCGCGGGTCAGATCGTCAGTAGCCCCCCCGAAGGATACGCCAGGCTGAAGGTTCATCAAGGATTCGTAATTGCGCGTGACCAGCGGCATTTCGTTCATCTGCGTGCTGTTGATTAGACCGGCTGAAGTAGCGTCTTCCATGTCGAGTTGGGCCTCGCCAGCGTTGACTAATACCACCTCGCTGGCGCCGCCAGGCGTTAGTGACCGGTTAACCGTAAGAGCGTCGGTGGCGTGCAACACAATGCCTGTTACTGCTTCGCTCTTGAAGCCAGTAAACGTAATAGCGACTTTGTAATTTCCCAGCGGCAGTGATCCGGCCGTGTAAAAGCCTGCCGAGCTGGTCTTCAGAACGCGCATAGTTTCACCGCGGTCGGTATTGGTAACGGTCACCGTTGCGCCAGCGATGAAGGCGCCGGTTTGATCCGTAACCGTGCCGCTGATGCTGCCGGAAACGCTGCTCTGCGCTAAGGCATGGCCGCCGACATACAACAGCCCAGCCGCAGCCAAAAGGGACCAGATACTTTTCAGGTAATTTTGCGACATATGGGTCGATTGCCTCCTCAAGGTTTACTCGTTTCGCCGATCAAGAAAACTTCCTGTTCTGTTCCATACCGGCATCGAGTTGAGCTGTAATAATGACGCCGGTCGAGCGGAGAGAAAGACGGGATCCGGCGAGAGTAGCGCATGCGAAAACCAGAAAGCTGATAAGAAAACTGCTCGGGCTTGGAGACGATGTTCTCCTTTAAGCCGAAGCGCAGATAGTAGCTTGCGCCGGCTCGGCGGTGAACCAGGAAACGATGCTGCGGTACCGGCCCAGTATGGCAATCTTCGAGAGCAAGCGTAGTTGATTGTGAACCAAGCCCGGCAGAAAATCGGACACGAAATTAAGACGCTGCGTTCTCACGCGCCGTCCGAGCGGAAAATAGATCTCGAAATCCAGTCATATAGATGACTGGATGAGTTAAAAAATAGGTCCGCTTCGCGGAAATGTCAATGAAAATCGCATAAAGAAATCGCCGATCTTTTTCGCGGCGCGGCTATTGCTTCTGGCCGTCTGGGCTGCGGGGCGACGTTTTGCGGACCAGTGGAAGAATGGGCAGACCGATCAAAATCAGAGCCGTGCCGAGCAGCGAGCCTTTGAGGTTTCCCGCATAGCTGGAGACCAACACGACGGCCGAGCAGATCACAAAAATTGCTGGCAGCACGGGATAACCCCAAACCTTGAAGGGCCGCGGCATTTCCGGCAGTTTTCTGCGGTAGATGAAGACGGTGCTGGCGGCGAGCATGTAAAACAGCCATTCGGCGAAGATCGTCAGCTCGAACAACTGTTGAAAATGGCTGAGGATGAGCAGAAACGCCGTCGATAGCAGTCCCTGGGCGATCAGCGATGTAGAGGGGGAATGGAAGCGGGGTTGGATGGTGGCGAAGCGGCGGAAAAACAGCCCGTCGCGCGCGGCGGCAAAGGGAACGCGGGCTCCCGACATCGCCGACCCGTTGAGGGTGACGAATATGCTCAGCGCGGTAGCCACGGTGACGAATGCCGCGCCGCGAGGACCAGCGGCAGTGGCGAGCGCCGCCACGGCTGGCCACTCGGAACTGGCAATGCTGGCGGCGGGCAACAAATATTGAATCGCCGCGTTGGTGACCATGTAGAGCAGGCCAACGGACGCCAAGCCGGCGATGAGAGCCAAGGGAAGATTGTGCTCCGGCCGCCTCACCTCGCCGGCGATCATGCTCAGATCGCTCCAGCCGTCGTAAGCCCAAAGCGTGGCGATCACCGCCAGCATAAAGCCGTTCCAGCCGCCGATGGCCTGCGGCAGAGTGGTGGAAAAATGACTCCAACTGCCCAGCGGAGAAAGAAAGCACAGCGCGGCCACGGCGAGGATCAGAACGCCCTTCAGCACGGTGAAAAACAGTTGGAAGTCGCCCGCTTTTTTAATGCCCAGATAATTCAACCCGGTGATCAGCCAGGTGACGGCGATGGCGAATACTTGCGACCAAAGGATCTCGAATGGCAGGCCATGGATGGGGTAGCCGAGAAAGTGGAAGACGGGAAAAAAGGCCAGCGTACGCGCCAATCCGATGGCGATCGTCGCCAGCGAACCCGGTTTGGCGACGGCAAACCAGGTCCAGGTATAGAGAAACGCCGTGGTATCGCCGTAAGCGCCGCGCAGGTAAACATACTCGCCGCCGGCGTAGGGAAACAGCGCGCCCAGTTCTGCGTAGGTCATGGCGCCAAATAGCGAGAGCAACCCGCCTGCCAGCCAGGCCAGATAGACCAGCATCGCCGAGCCGGTTTCATGCATCATTTCGCTGGGAATGAGGAAAATGCCGCTGCCGATCACCGTTCCGACAACCACTGCCGTAGCCTGGCTGGCGCCTAAAACGCGAGGTAGATCGTTGGGACGATTGTCCTCATGTACGTGTGAAGAATCTGCCATCCGTGATAGTGAGCATAACAGGAATTGTTTGCTCATCGTCTTGCCTCGCGGCCTGGCCGAGCAACGTCGCGCAGATTTCGCGCCTGATCGATCGTCTCTTGTGTGCCAGACCGGGATGATCCCGCGAAAACAAAATACAATACGGCAAACGGCCGGTTATGGCCCAGCCGTTTGCCGTCTGAGTTTTCTCTGTTGCTGAAAAAGACCTTCGCAATGCTAGCGGGCAGAAGGCAGATTAGAAGCCCAGCTTGCGCACTTCGTCGTTGTAGTATTTGCGGTAAAGAATCTCCCACTCCTGCGAGCCTTCGAGGATGATCTTGCGCTGGTTTGCGATCTTTTGCCGGGCCTGCATGTCGATCTTCGACTCTTCAGCGAGGAGATTTTCCAGAGCCTTGCGCGACTCCTGGCGGATGGTGTTGCGGTCGTCGAGAAAACCGACGGCGTCGATATCGGCCAGCGTGTCGGCGACGGTATGGGCCAGTTTGTTCAGCTTGTCGCGGCTGATGCGCATGCCGCTGTTGCGCTCGCGCTCTTCCTCGTAGCTCCTCATAGCACCGCCTTGTATTTCTTGGCCAGCTCGGTCTTCACCTTCTTGAACATCTCCGCGTATTGCGCGCCGGTGCGGCGCATCTCGTCGGAGTAGGCTTCAAGGATTACGCGAACCTCGTCGTTGATGCGGTCTTCCAGCGACAGTTCGTCGATCAGCGCCGCACTGACGCGTTCTTCGGTGCGCTTCAGGTCGCTGGTGGTGATCAGCTTGGCGTCCATCAGATGCTTGACGGTCCGGCGTGCCAAATAGTCAATGTAGTCGCGGGAGAAGATCATGGGCGAAACCATAGGATAACGCACCGGACCGTGGGCTGTATAGCGCAAGTTGTCCGGGCAGGGAAGGATTAGTGACCAGGAACCAAGTACTAGGGTCTAGGGACGGGCTTTCAGCTTTCAGCTATCGGGTTTGGGGCACTATTGAAAGCATATCCCTCAAGATTTCCTAAAATTTCTTTATTCCTCGTCCCTGCCTTCCTCAACTTCTGTGCGGGCAGCTCTTCGTGTTCAGGCACTCGTCGGCAATGCGCAGCCGCGCGACGGGCCGGCCCTCAATCAGGTGCTCGTTGACGATCTCTTCGGCGTCTTCGGGCCGGACGTTGCCGTACCAGACCGCCTCGGGATAGACCACCACCACCGGTCCGTGCTCGCACTGGTCCAGACAGCCGGATTTGTTGATGCGCACCTTGCCGGCTAGTCCTGCCTCGCGGGCCAGCTGTTGCAGCCGCGTGTGCAGTTGGCTGTTTCCATCGGCGCAGCACGAGGGCCGCGGCGCTCCGGCCGGACGCGTGTTGCAGCAGACAAATACATGATGTTCGAAGGCGGGCAAGCGGTGAACCTCCTCGGGTTTGTCTCCCTTACAGACTAACGCCTTGCGGAAGCGAAAAAATTCACGGCGAAAGATTTTCTCCACCGCCTGACGGCTGGCCCCCTCATCTGCGAAAATGGGGTCTGGAAATGAGCACAGAAAACTTACTTTCGCTGAAAGACGATATGGTGGCCTTCATTGAGGGTCACGGTTTGCGCCGGCTCCCCGGCTATGTCACTGAGGATATCCCCTCCGTTCTATGGGAGGGCCGCGACAACCCCGACTCCTGGAAAGATTTCGTGGAGATGGCCAAGCACGTCGGCGCTCCCTTCGTCGTCTTTAGCGAGATGACGCTGGATCACGACGAACTCGACGCCCTGATCGAAGAAGCCAACGAGATGAACTTTCCCGACGAAGAGGTCAGTGAACTGGTGGAGGCCCGCTGGCTGCGTAAGTACACCGGCATGTTGGGCTATATTCAGCTCGGCTTCGTCTACCAGGGCATCGCCTTTCTTCACGAATCCACCACCGAGTGGTACGAGCGCTACCAGGCGCTGGTAGAAAATATCCATCACTTCCACGACATCGTCATCGACGACACCGCGGACGAAGACGGCGAGGAAGAGTAACCGGCGTGAGCGTTGCGGGCGCGCTGAATCCACCGGCGGCTGCGCAACCGGCCGATCGCTGGCAACTGGCCGCGGCGCATCCTGAGGCCGCGGCTCTGGCCCGCGAGGCGCGCTTGCCCGTGGCCGTTGCCGAGTTGCTGCTGGCGCGCGGCGTTACCAACGCCGCCCAGGCACGCATCTTTCTTTCGCCTGACTCCTCGCATCTGAACGATCCCTACCTCATGGCCGGCATGACGGCCGCCGTCGAGCGGCTGGAACGCGCCATCGCCGCGCGCGAGCCGGTGCTGCTCTATGGCGATTACGATGTCGATGGCACCGTGGCCGTGGTGCTGCTCAAAACCGCCATCGAGATGCTCGGCGGCCAAGTCCGCTTTCACGTTCCGCACCGGCTGCGCGACGGCTACGGCATGCAATCGAGCGTTCTTGAAGAAGCTCATGCCATGGGCGTGCGCGTTGTGGTCACCGTCGATACCGGCATGCGCGCCTTTGCCGAGGCCGAAACCGCACGGCGGCTGGGCCTGGACCTGATCATTACCGATCACCACCTGCCCAGCGCCGGCGACGCGTTGCCCGCGGCGCTCGCCATCCTGAACCCAAATCAACCGGCCTGCCAGTATCCTGAAAAAACTTTGTGTGGCGCGGCCATTGCGCTCAAGCTGGCGCAGGCTCTATTGGAACGCCGCGACCCCGTGCGCACCCGCCAAAAAACGCTGCCCAGTTTTTTAAAGATGGCCGCCATTGCCACCATCGCCGACGCGGTTCCGCTGCGAGGCGAAAATCGCGCCATCGCTGCGCTCGGCCTTGCCGAGCTGCGCCAGCCCGTGGGCGCCGGTCTGCGCGCCCTGTTTGCCGCTGCCGCGCTCGATCCGGCCGCCAAACAGATCACTGGCTTCGATATCGCCTTCCGCATCGCGCCGCGCATCAATGCCGCCGGCCGCATGGACGTGGCCAGCGAGGTTGTCGAGCTCTTCACCACGCGTGACGCGCCGCGCGCCACCGAATTGGCCAACAAATTGGAACGGCTCAATGGCGAGCGCCGCGAGGTGGAAGCCGCCGCGCTGGCGCTCATTGAAGAGCGGCTGGCCACTGACAGCGAACTGGCCGCAGACCGCCTGCTGGTTGTCGCGGGCGAGGGCTGGCATCGCGGCGTCATCGGCATTCTCGCCTCGCGCGTCGTTGAGCGCACCGCCAAACCGGCCATCGTCGTCAGCATTGAAGATGGTCTGGCGCACGGCTCTGGCCGCTCGGTTGACGGTTTTCCGCTGCTCGAAGCCATCGAGCCTTGCGCCGATCTGTTCACGCGTTTTGGCGGCCACGCCTTCGCCGTCGGCTTTTCCATGCCCGCGGAAAATCTGCCCGAACTCCAGCGCCGCCTGCGCGAGTTTGCCAACCAGCGTCTGGCCGAACGCAAGCCCGAGCGCGTCATACGCGTTCACGCCGAGCTGCCGTTGGACCGCATCACCCCGGTTCTTGCCGGCTGGCTGCGCAAGCTCGAACCCTTCGGCCATGGCAATCCCGAGCCGGTCTTTCTGGCCCGTGGCGCGCGCCTGCTTACCGCGCCGCGCATCATGAAAGACCGCCACCTGAGCCTCGATCTCGCGCAAGACGCGGCTTCGGCCCACACCGCCGCCCTGCATCCCTCGGCGAGCACGCAACCCTTGAGCCGCATCCGCGGCGTGGGCTGGAACCTCGCCACCCGCGCCCAACAACTGAGCCTCGGCGAGGGCGACGCCATCGACCTCGCCTACCGCATCCGCGAAAACGACCACCCCGACTTCGGCGGCCTGGAGATCGAAATCGTCAGCCTGCGCCGGCCCGAAGCATAACCGCGAATCCTCGCCTCGTTTCATCCAGCGACTTGTACATCTGTCTTGTATATCTGATCGACTTGTCATCCTGAGCAAAGTTTGCCGTGTTCGTTGCGGCAAACGAAGTCGAAGGATCTGCGGTTGCTTTTCAGCGGTTTTCAGACTCACCACACTCGGCAAAATGGGCCGGTAAGAGCATTTGGCTGATAGCGCCAGTTAAAGCCGCCTGCTGGTGTAGACTGTAGCAAATTTCTCAGGCCCCAAAATTCGCGGTTTGAGGTTGGTATGTCGGCGCACCATTCCAGCTCCCCAAGGACGCGGTCAAGAAAGCAAGCATTGGGCAGTCGTTTGCAGAATACGATCTCATCCAAAAATACCCCTCACTATTTGTGGAAACCCCAGCAATGCGGGCTGCTTTGGACTTGAATCGACCAAAGTGCTTCTTCGTCGGACGACGCGGCACTGGAAAGACTGCGGTCACCTTCTATCTTCAGTCTAAGTTCGAAAAGAACACAATCTTGCTCATTCCGCAGCTTCTATCAGGAGCCGACGAGTATATACCATCTGACCAAGAAGTTGACGTTCATCAGCAACCATTCAAAACCCTTGTGTGTAGCTTCAAACGTGCAATTCTCGATGAAGTCCTTTCCGCCTGGATTAAACAAGGTTTGCTCAGGCCCAAATCTTCGAGTGTAATTTCGCGCGAAAGGAACGAAATCGAGCAGTTTGATTTTGATATTAGGCTGTTGAACTTTATATCCGAGGGATTTGAATACCTAAAGACAAACCAAAGGGATTGGCTGAAGTTTGCTTCCAAACCAAAACAGATAACGGAGGAAATGAATGAGGCGACGGACTCAGCTCGCCACTCCTTTGTGGTTCTCATTGATCGTCTCGACGACTCATGGAACGGCTCGAACAAAGCAGTGGAGCTAGTGACAGCATTGATGCATGCATGCGTTGAACTTAATGCCACAAGCACTTGCGTGCAGCCGTTGGTGTTCATCCGCGAGAACGTGTTTGAGAGGGTAAGGAGTCTGGATCGCGAATCGGCAAGACTTGAAACGGCGGTGGTCTCTTTAGAATGGACGCGCGAAATGCTGCGAGAATTCATCGAACGCCGGCTAAGGAACCTCTGAACAAGCCCCTCAAAATGAGAGCCGCAAAAGGATTTATCCTTTCCGCTTGAAAAGTGGCACTCATCCGGTCGAAAAACGCGAAGCTAT
>Ga0326727_10009251_pt1 | contig 24370 bp, 16 predicted proteins | sample MB2enrmetagenome_FD_207643 | JGI IMG/M metagenome (GOLD analysis project Ga0326727, IMG submission 207643) | Lab enriched peat soil microbial communities from McLean, Ithaca, NY, United States - MB29MY | ecosystem: Environmental > Terrestrial > Soil > Wetlands > Peat | place: USA: New York... | reverse complement strand
ACCATTAACGCCTGTCAAGATCAGCACTTTGATCTTAGGGGGCGTTTGAGCGGGCAATGAAGCCAGGCTTGCACAGAGCATCAGAAATGCCATTAGGATTCGAGACATGATGGTGAAACCTCCGGGCTGCCATTATACAGACCACCAAGACACCAAGTCACCAAGTGTTGGAGCCTCATGAACCTGGGACTTCTCCGCGCTGAGTCAGCGTGATAACAACCCAACTCTGTCATTCCGAGCGCAGCGAGGAATCTCGCTCTGAATGTTCTCAACGCAGGGCGAGATTCCTCGCCGCCTGCGGCTCCTCGGAATGACAGACCGATCGGTTTTCACACGCGCTCCTCGCTGCCAGGTGCCTTGGCGGTTAGAGATGTGATATTGTTCTGTTCCACCCAAATTTCACGAGGGCTTATGAAATTCAAGACACTTGCTATCCACGCGGGATACGACCCCAAAGAACACTTCGGCGCGGTCATGACCCCTGTTTATCAAACCTCCACATTTGCCTTTCACGGGCCGGGCCAACATGGTCCCTTCGACTACTCGAGGAGCGGAAATCCAACCCGCAAGGCGCTGGAGTCCTGTCTCGCCGCCTTAGAGGGTGGGACAGCCGGTTTCGCTTTCGCGACCGGTATGGCGGCCGAAATAACCCTGCTCATGATGTTTGAAGCGGGCGACAACATCGTCGTGCACGACGACCTTTACGGCGGCACCTACCGCCTGTTCGAATCGGTTCTGGCAAGCAAGCAGATCCACGCTCACTACGTCGATCTGCGAAATCTCGCCAAGTTCTCCGAGGCGCTCGCGGCCTCGCCCAAGGCGGTCTGGGTGGAGTCGCCCACCAATCCTCTTATGAATCTGGTGGATATCCAAGCGGTCTCCGACTTGGCGCATCAGCACGGTGCGTTGGTCATCTGCGATAACACGTTTCTTTCGCCGTATTTTCAGCAGCCCCTCGATTTGGGCGCGGACATCGTTGTGCACTCCACCACGAAATACATCAACGGCCATTCGGACGTGGTGGGCGGCGGCCTGGTGGTGAAAGACTCGGGTCTCGCGGAACGGATCTATTTCTTGCAGAACGCCATGGGAACTTGCGCCGGGCCGCAGGATTGTTTTCTCGTGCTGCGGGGCATTAAAACCCTCGCCGTGCGCATGGAAGAGCACAACCGCAGCGCCTTGGAAATTGCCCGCTGGCTGGAGAAGCATCCCCAGGTCTCCGCCGTGTTGCATCCCGGTTTGGAAAGCCACCCGCAGCACTCGCTGGCCTTGCGGCAAGCGCGGGGGTTTGGGGGCACGTTCTCCTTCCGCACGCGAGGAGGTGAAGATGCCGTCAAGAGGACTTTGTCGCGTCTTCGAGTTTTCACCCTCGCCGAGTCGCTGGGAGGGGTCGAGTCGCTCGTCGAGCATCCTGGCACGATGAGCCATGCCTCTGTACCTCCTGAAGTCCAAGCAAAGATGGGGATCACGCCGGACCTCATCCGTGTTTCGGTGGGTCTCGAGGATGTTGGGGACCTGATCGCCGACCTTGACGCCGCCCTCGCGGGCGAATGAACGCCTACGCATCGGACCCTTGCCCCGCCTCGCGAAATGCGGTTAAATTATGAGGAAATGATTACACAACAACAATATGAATCGGTGGTCGGACGCGCATCGGAAATGCTTGCGCGAGCCGGCATTGTGCTCACGCGGGAAGAGCGGGCCCGCTTTGAGGTGGCAGATTTCGGCTTGGGTGAACTGGAAAAGACCGGCCTCGAGATCATCACGTATGTCAACACCGACCGTGTGTGCGCCAAGGAACTGGTCCTCTTGCCCCATCAGACCTGTCCGGAACACCGGCACCCGACGGTAGGCAACAAGCCGGGCAAGGAAGAGACGTTCCGCTGCCGCTGGGGGACGGTCTATCTCTACGTTCCCGGCGCTGTTGAGGCGCAGCCGGCCTGCCGTCCGCCGGAAGGCTCCGAGGCTTACTACACCATGGGTCGCCAAATTTGCCTGCAACCCGGCGAGCAATGCACCCTCTTCCCGGATACGCTGCACTGGTTCCAGGCAGGGCCGGGAGGCGCCATCGTCTCCGAATTCTCAACGCGCAGCACTGATGACCAGGATGTCTTTACCGACCCGCGCATCAAGCGCATGCCCGAGATTGCTCAGGCCTAATATGAGGTGGGTACCTGTCTTCCTTCTTGCAATTCCAACCATGGTCATAACGACTGGACCGAATGAAACCACGCTCGAAGCTCGACGCGCTCAACTGACTGCGGCGCTCCAGCAACAGTGGGAATATGAGCTGCGAACTCACCCCGAGATGGCGACCTATATCGGAGACAACCGGTACAACGATCGCCTGAGCGATCATTCCGCTGCGTCCTACGCCCGGGAACTCGAGCAAGCCAAGCAAACACTGCGGAGCATCGAAGCGATCTCGACAGACGGCTTCCCGCCACAGGAACAGTTGAACAAGCTTCTCATGGTTCGCGGCCTTCGCGAGGACATCGAATCGGCCGGATTCAAAGATTGGGAAATGCCGGTCGACCAATTTGGCGGCATCCATTTGAGCTACGCCGCCCTGCCCTCATCAACCCCCTTTCGCTCCGTGAAGGACTATGAGGATTATCTTTCGCGCCTGCATCAGATCCCACGTGTCTTCGATCAGATCAGGGAGAACATGCAACTCGGGCTGCGCGACGGCCTGGTTCCGCCGCAATATTTGCTGGATAAGGTCGCCGTCCAGGCCCAGGATATTGGAGACAAGTCCCCGCACGACAGCCCCTTTACGCAGCCCGTGCTAAAGTTTCTAGTCGGCATTTCGGACTCTGATAAGCAGCGGCTGCATGATGCCACGCTAGCCGCCGTGAAGAACGAAGTGGCGCCCGCCTACGCAAGTTTTGCAGCCTTTGTACGCACCCAATATGCCCCTCACGGCCGCGTCGATTACGGCATCTGGGCTCTGCCGCAGGGCGACGCCCGCTATCGTTTCGACGTTCGGCAAATGACCACGACCGATCTAGGCCCGGAAGAAATTCACCAAATGGGCCTGAAACAGGTGGCGGAAATCGAGGCCCAAATGCTCGATCTCGCTCGCCGCCAGAGTTTCGCCGACCTGGCGAGCTTCAACGAGCACATCCGCAACGACCGCAAGCTCTACGCGACTTCCGGTGAGCAGCTTCTGAACCTCTACCAGCACTACGCGGACCAGATGTATGCCAAGCTCCCGCAGCTTTTCGGCCACCTGCCGAAAACCAAACTGGAAGTGATCCCCATGGAGGCCTTTCGCGCTCCCGATTCCGTCCCTGCCGACTACTCGCCCGGCGCCGGCGACGGTTCGCGACCCGGCCGTATCAACGTCAACGAATATGACCCTCAGCATCGACTGCTGCTCAACGTCGAGGCGATTGCCTACCATGAAGGCATCCCGGGCCATCACCTCCAGTTCTCCGTCGCGCAGGGATTGCCCAACCTCCCGCCCTTCCGCCGATTTGCCTCTTACACTGCCTATTCCGAGGGCTGGGCGTTCTATGCCGAGCGGTTAGGCAAAGAAGCCGGTTTCTACCAGGATCCTTATAGCGAATATGGACGCTTGGAGAACGAAATGTGGCGTTCCGTGCGGCTCGTAGTGGATACCGGCGTGCACTACAAGCATTGGTCGCGCCAGCAGATGGTGGACTTCTTCCGCCAGCACACCGCCATGGATGAACCCAACATCCAGACCGAAGTGGACCGTTACATCGCCTGGCCCGGACAGGCGCTGGCCTATAAGCTTGGCCAGATGAAAATCCTGGAGCTCCGCCAACGCGCCCACGACGCACTCGGCGACAGGTTCGACGTGCGCGCCTTCCACGATGCTGTGCTCGCCGACGGTCCCCTCCCCCTCGACGTGCTGGAATCGAGAATTCATGCCTGGATCGGCTCACAGAAGTAGCTGAGTATGGCCGAAGAATCCTTGGCCGTGCCGCGCGAGCAGGATGCCCGTGCCACCGGAAGCTCAGTCGCTACCTGGTCACATTCGTTGAATCTTCGGAGAGCTTGCGTGTATACTGTCCGCTGGTTTGCCTGGGCTTTCTGTCTATGTAGTTGCGTCTGCTGTCGCCTAAGGGCTCTGGGCCCGAGGCCGAACCGCCCCAACAGAAGCGTCCCGGCATCAGCCGTGGGAGGCTGAAGAAAGGCAATAAACGACATGAGAGCGGCAGTCTTTTACGGGCCTCGAGACGTCCGGATCGAGGATGTTCCGAAGCCCACTGCGGGACCCGGCGAGGTTGTCTTACGCGTCCAGCGCTGTTCCGTGTGCGGGACGGACAAGCGCATCTACACGCACGGGCAAAAGAATGTGGTGCCACCGGCGATCACGGGGCACGAGATTGTCGGAACGGTTCAGGAGATCGGTCCGGGTGTGGACGGCGGGCTGAGCATCGGCCAGCGGGCCGTGGTTGCCACGGTGGTAGGCTGCGGAAAGTGCATCTACTGCCGGCGCAAGCAATACAACCTGTGCGACTCGTTCACTGCGGTGGGCTACGATTATGCCGGGGGATTCGCGGAGTACGTCAAGATTCCCGCCGCGGCGGTGGCTCAGGGTAATGTGATCACAATCCCGAGCAGTATGTCCGTGGAGCGCGCGGCGCTTATTGAGCCGCTTTCCTGTGTCCTGAACGGTCAGGAGTACCTGACGCCCCAGCCGGGCGATCGAGCCGTGGTTTTCGGGGCAGGACCGATCGGGTTAATGCACGCCAGTATCCTGAATGCGCGCCGCTGCGACCCGGTAATCGTGTCCGATGTGTCGCAAGAGCGTTTGGACTATGTCAGTGAGTTCGGTGTCGGCCAACCCGTGAACACGTCCGGCGGGAACGCGCTTGATAAGATCATGGCGGCGGGGGGCGGAGAGAAATTCGACGTGGCCATCGTGGCCTGCTCCGTGAAAGCGGCCCAGGCTGACGCCCTCAAGCTGGTTCGCAAGAAGGCGCGCGTTTCCTTCTTTGCCGGTGTTCCCAAGGACAACCCGGTTCTTGACCTCGACGCCAATCTCATTCATTACAATGAAATCTCCGTCTTTGGCTGCTTTGCTTCCAACCTCCAGCATTACCACCAGGCGCTGGAGACGGTTTCTCGCGACGACTTGCCCTGGGACCGCTTCCTCACGCACCGGTTTAAGTTGCAAGATATGGTCAAGGCCTACGCCGTGGTCGAAGCAGGACAAGGAATCAAGGCGGTCATCGACTGCGAATAACCACCACCATGGACAAGGAATCTCTGGCGCAACTCATTGCAATCTCGCGCGCCGTCGGCGCGAATCTCGACTACGTTCAGGCGGGCGGCGGCAATACTTCGGTGAAATCCCCGGACGGGCGGACGATGGCCATCAAGGCCAGCGGCACGGCACTGACGGCGATGGATGAGACCGCCGGCTGGGTCGAATTGGACACTGCGCGAGTGATGAGCATCTTCGATCGCAGCGACCTCGCCACCCTCGAGTCGAGTATCCGCGAAGCGCGCGTACTCCAGCATTTGTCCTCCGCGGTCATGGGCGGAGCCGGGCGGCCCTCGGTCGAGTCGGCGCTCCATGCCATGCTCGGCAAGGTAGTCATCCACACTCACCCCGTGGCGGCCAACGCTTTGAATTGCGGCCCCGGGTTGATGGCTTTAAAGGCAATTACACGCGCCGGCGAACTCCCGCCGCTCTGGGTGCCCTACACCGATCCCGGCTGGCGCCTCGCCAACACCATCAAGTCGGCGGCAGAGAGCTACGAGAAGGAGCACCGCCGCCGCCCAGATGTGATTTTCATGGAGAACCATGGCCTTCTCGTCTCGGCACCGGAGGCGCAAGCCTGCCTGGCCCTCCATAATGACTGGGTGGCGCGATGCGCGTGCTACTTCGCGCCGCAAGCGCCGCCGCTCGGTGCGCCCGCGGGCTTGGATTCTTCAGCGATGCGCAAGGCAATGGCCTCCCTGCGCCGAGCGTGGAAAGAGGCGCGAGGCAGCGCGCCTTTCATCCGCTTGACAGATGATGCGGAACTGGCCGGTGTAGCGTGCGACGAACGGGCGGAGACGTTGGCTGCCGGGTCGCTGACGCCCGACCACATTGTTTACACCGGGGCGCGCGCAATTGTGGGCGATTCAATCGACGAAGTAGCGTCGAGGCTGAAACCCGCGTTGAAAGAACTGGCTCCGCCCCGCGTGGCCATCCTTCGAAACCTCGGGACTTTCCTGCTTGCTGACAGCCCCGCGAAGCTCGATGCGGCGGAAGCTTTGGGCGTAGCCGCCGCCAAGATTACACGCTTGGCGCTGGGACGCGGCGGCGCGCATAACCTCGCCCCGGCTTTCGCCGAGTTCATCATTAATTGGGAAGTCGAGCACTACCGCGCGGCTCTGTTTAACGCCGCTGTGGCTCCCCTGGCCGGTAAGGTCGGCTTAGTGACGGGCGCGGCATCCGGCCTGGGCCGTGGCATAGCCCAGGGCTTGGTGAAAGCGGGCGCGTCGGTGGCCTTCTGCGATGTTGACGACCGGGGCGCGGAAGAAGCGGTAGCGGCCTCGCCGGACCCCTCGCGCGCGTTGCCTGCGCACATGGATGTCACCGATGAAGGCTCCGTGGCTTGCGCCTTTGACAAGCTGTTGCGCCACTGGGGCGGCTTAGATATCGTGGTTTGCGCGGCGGGCGTAGCCCCAGCCTACGAGTTGGTTGAGATGCCGGTGGACGAGTGGCGGCAGGCGCTGGAGATCAATCTCACCGGCTATTTCTTGGTGGCGCGGGAGGCGGCTCGAATTATGCGCGCGCAGGGTGACGGCGGCGCCATGATCATGCTTTCCTCAAAAAGTGGCCTGGACGCGTCCAAGGCCAATTCCGCTTACAACGCGACAAAGGCCGGCGAACTCCACCTGATGCGCGGCTGGGCGCTCGAACTGGGCCCCGACGGCATCCGCGTCAACGGCGTTGCCCCTGGCAATGTCTTCGAAGGGTCCAAGATCTGGAACCCCGAATACATCAAAACCGCCGCCCGCAAGAAAGGAATCAAGCCCGAAGAAGTCATCCCCTACTACGTTTCGCTGACCGCGCTGAAACGCGACATTAAGCACGAGGACGTTAACTCCGCCATCGTCTTCCTTTGTTCCGACGCCGCTCGCTGCATCACCGGCCAGACACTGGTGGTGGACAGTGGGCAGGTGATGGTTCGATGAGCAAGGAGACTTCAAATCGGAGCACTTATCGGTAGTCCACCAATGCAAAGCACGGCCCAGCTCGAACCGGCTCTCTACGAAGGCGGCCTCGACCAGCGCCTGCGTGCGCTCGGCCAATTGTGTGCCCAGCTCGGACCCAGAACGAAGCGGGGCACCAACTGCCACATTCACACTAGTGAATCATTCAGCGTCTTTCGCTCCCCCACGGAAGCTGTGTGGCAGGCGGCGCGAGAGGGCCTGGCGGTACTCGGTATCAACGACCACTTCACGATTGCAGGACACGAGGAGTTCCGCCGCGCGTGTGAAATTGCGGGCATCGCGGCGGCGTTTTCTCTCGAAGCCGTGGCCATGGATCGCGACGCCGAAGCGCACAGCGTGCTGCTGAATGACCCCGACAATCCCGGCCGTGTGTACCTCTGCGGCAAGGGCGTAACCAGGACTCCGTCCGATTCTTCCACGGAAATGCAAAACCTGGCGCGCATGCGTGCGGCCCTCGAGCGCCGGAATCGCGAGATCACCGCCAAGGTCGCCGCGCTCTTCGAGGAGCGAATGCGTGTCGAAGGCCCTACCTGGGAGTCTGTGCAGGGCTTGACGCCGCGCGGCAATGCCACGGAGCGGCACGTGGCCTGGGCGACCCTGGCGAGCCTGCGCCAGTGGGCCGCCACGCAGGGAGTGCCGCTCGCGGAGGCCATCACGAAATGTTGTGGCGCGGTGCCACCGCCCAGCGCTGACGACGCCGCTCTGCAGATTTTCCTGCGGGCCAAACTCCTTAAGGCGGGCGCCCCTTGCTTCGTGCGCGAGTACGAAGAGGCCTTTGTCTCCGTGGCCGACCTGTGCAGGATCTTCCTGGCTTTCGGATCCATCCCCACTTATCCAATCCTTGGGAATCCCGTAACTTCCGGAGAACGGGACGTCGAGGCGCTCCTTGACCGATTAGAAGCGGCGGGCTTTTACGCCGTCGAGGTTATCCCGCATCGCAATACGCGCGAGCGGCTGGCGGAGATCGTCTCGACGGCGCGGCGCCGCTGGTGGCCCGTCTTCAATGGTACGGAACACAACACTCCCGAGGCTAAGCCCATCCTCGACCCTTACGCGCTTGACCCGGAGTTTGAGCCCTGGTTCCGGGAAAGCACCGCTCTCTTGCTCGGCCACCAACGGCTGGTCGCACAAGGCCGGCCAGGTTTTGTCGATCTGGAAGGCCGGCCGACGATTGCTGACGCCCGTACCCGGTTCGAGCACTTCAGCGAGGAGTCAGGAGTCGGAAGTCAGAACTCAGAATGAAGAACCCGCCAGAGCGGCTCGGAACCGCGCAGAAACCGCGCCATTCCCGCGAAGGCGGGAATCCGTCTCTTCGCGGATTCCCGCTCTCAGTCTCCAATCTTCTTGCATTTTCGCCCTTATTGGCGGAATATAGGCGATTTGGTTTTAGGAATACATTATCTTCTTGAGAGGCGGAGGACGAGCAAAGTGGCAAAAAAAGAGATTGCGATAGCAAAGCCAAAGGGGAAGTTGGGCGTTCTTACGGTAGGGATGGGCGCGGTGGCAACGACCATGATCGCGGGCGTGGAAGCGGTGCGCAGAAAGATTGCGCTGCCGATCGGGTCACTCACCCAGATGGGCACGATTCGCCTGGGAAAGCGCACGGATAAGCGGATTCCCTTGATCAAAGATTTCGTGCCCTTGGCCAATCTGGATGATCTGGTCTTTGGCGGCTGGGACCTGTTTACGGACAGCGCCTATGAAGCGGCCAGCAAAGCCGGGGTTCTGGACAAAGGTCAGGTCGAGCAGTTGAAGGATTTCCTCCAGGAATTGCGGCCTATGCCTGCCGCGTTCGAGCAGAAGTGGGTCAAGAGGCTTCATCCCAATAACGTGAAGACCGGCAAGACAAAAATGGACCTTGCCGAGCAAGTGATGAAGGATATCGAGGGGTTCAAGAAGCAAACCGGCGCTGACCGGCTGGTGATGATCTGGTGCGGCTCGACGGAAGTTTTCTCGAAGCCCCATCCCGTTCACGACACCCTTGAGACTTTTGAGGATGGCCTGAAGTCGAACAGCCCGGACATCTCTCCCAGCATGATTTACGCCTACGCGGCATTGAAGCTGGGCGTCCCGCACGCCAACGGCGCGCCCCACATCACCACGGATATTCCCGCCCTCACGGCCTTGGCACTGCAAAAGAAAGTGCCCGTCTGCGGCAAAGACTTCAAATCAGGCCAGACGTTCATGAAGACCCTCCTGGCTCCCGGCATCAAGGCAAAACTGCTGGGCCTGAAGGGTTGGTTTTCAACCAACATTCTGGGCAACCGCGACGGCGAAGTGCTGGACGATCCCGAAGCTTTCCGTAGCAAGGAAGAAAGCAAGCTTTCGGTGCTCGAGTACATCATCCAACCGGACCTTTATCCCGAGCTGTATGAGGGCTACTTCCACAAAGTGAGAATCGAATACTACCCGCCCCGGGGCGACAACAAGGAGAGCTGGGATAACCTCGATATCTTCGGCTGGCTCGGCTATCCCATGCAGATCAAGGTGAACTGCCTCTTCCGGGATTCGATCCTCGCCGCACCGATGGCGCTCGACCTTGTCCTTTTCACGGACCTCGCGCAGCGCTGCCCGAGCCTGGCAAAGATGGGAATCCAGGAATGGCTGTCCTTCTACTTCAAGAGTCCGATGTGCCACGCCAGTGTTTACCCCGAGCATGATATCTTTATTCAACTTATGAAACTTAAAAATACCCTCCGGCACCTGCGTGGCGAAGAATTGATCACTCACCTGGGATTGGAGTACTACGACTAGCGAGGCAGTGGGCAGATGGGCAGGTAGGCAGATCGGCAGATGGGCAGGTCGGCAATGAACAGGTAGGCAGGTGGGCCTGGCAGTGGCCGAGCCCCTCGATGTCGCCCGCTTGATGAATGAGCTGACGAGCGGCGCTGTATTCTCGGCCTCTCCCGGGGAGGCGTGCAAGAGCGCGCGTTACGGGCGTTTCAGATGTGGAATCTGTAATTTGCAATCTGAGACTTGCCTGCGCTTCAAGCTTGGAAGCGATCGATGCTTGTGCCCCTGCCTTCTGCTTTCTGCCTACTACCTACCTGCCCATCTGCCTACTGCCCTTTGCCTGAGGCCTCATGACCCCATCCATTCCCATTGAAATGCGCGCCCTGGTTCTCGATGGGACCGGTTTCGCTCACTTGCAAGTGCGGTGCGTGCCGGTTCCTCGTCCCGGGCCGCGTCAAATGTTGGCGCGGGTGGATGCGGCGGGGATTTGCACCTCCCTCATCAAGTTGGTTGAGCAGGGCCCGGCGCACGCGCAGGTGTATGGCTGGGATCTCGAACGCTTTCCCCTGATTCTTGGGGACGAAGGCTGCGTAACGCTCGTCGAGGTGGGCCCGGAGCTAACGGATCGATATCACCCGGGCGAGCGATATGTCATTCAGCCCGCCGTCGATCACCCACCCATCAATCACCGGGAGCGTTATCCGGACGGGAGTCGAGGCGTCGCCAAGGTCGCCGTCGGCTACACCCTGCCGGGACACCTCGCGGAGTATATCCTCATCATGGAAGAGGCGGTGGCCGCGGGCTGCCTCCTTCGCGTGCCCAGCCACTCGTTTCCTTTCGCACATGCGGCACTCAGCGAACCGGTGTCCTGCTGCGTCTCGGCTCAAGACCATCACGTGCATTTGGTGCAACCGACGCCTACGGGGCCGCGGCAGATTGCTAAAGGTCTCAAGCCGGGCGGTGTAACCGTAGTGATCGGCGCTGGGGCGATGGGCCGTATGCATGTGGACGTTGCGCTCAGCCAGCAACCGCGCGCCCTCGCCGTGGCCGACCTCGTTGAGGGGCGCTTGGAGTTGGTGAAAACGTTGTTCGGTCCGCGCGCCGGCAAGCTTGGAATTGACCTACGTGTCGTCAACCCGGCGACAACCGATCTGCACGAGATCGTAAACGAGCTTACAAACTACCGTGGTGCCGACGATGTCATCGTCGCCGTGGGTTCAAAGCAGGCCATTGAAGTCGCTCAGCGCCTGGTCGGGCGCGGCGCCGTCCTGGACCTGTTCGGCGGCCTGAAAAAAGGCGAAGACGTTATTGGCTTCGACACGGGGATCATCCACTACAAGGAAATCAACGTCACGGGTTCCAGTGGAGGCTCCCCCTGGGACATCGCTCGGACTTTGGAATTGATGGCAAAGGGTGAAATCAACGCCGGACGCCACATCACTCGCATCGGCGACTTGGAACACGCCATTGAATTCCTGGGAATGATCAAAGCCCAAGAGATCGATGGCAAGGCCGTGGTTTACCCTCACCGACGCAGCGCCGAAATCAGGGCCGTGGCCTCATGGAGCGCCGAGGACGAGGCGAACTACCTAAAGAACAGTGACGAGTGACGAGCTGAGTCAGAAGTCAGGAGTCAGAATAAGTCAAGAGTCGAAGGTCGAGGAGTTATAAACTTTCGATTTTCGAGTCTCGACTCAGGCGGCTCGAAAGTGGCCATCCAAAATAGCCCCAGTCCCAAGCCCCTAGCCCCCAGACCCTTCCGGCCCCGAACCTTCGTTGGCTTCGGCTTCGGCCCCATCCAGGCCGGGCTGTTTCTCTACGAAGCTTTCCGTTCCGGGAGTTTTCGCCGCTTGGTAGTTGGCGAAGTTGCGCCGGAAATTGTGGACGCTGTGCGGAGAGCGGGAGGCCGTTTCTCGGTGAACATCGCCCACCCGGATCGCATCGAGCGCGAGGAAGTTGGACGAGTTGAAATTGAACACCCCGGCTCTGAATCCGGCCGGTGCAATTTGGTGGAAGCAATCACTGAGGCGGAAGAGATTGCCACGGCGGTTCCCAGTGTCGAATTCTACGCTTCGCCAAACCCCGGCAGCATTCATCGGCTCCTTGCCCAAGGCCTGCGACGCAAGGCAGCTACGAAGGGCCGGCCAGCAATCGTTTACACTGCTGAGAACCACAACCACGCGGCCGAAATCTTGCAAGCGAGAGTCCTGGAGGAGATCCCAGAGGACGAGCGAGAGCCTGTCGCGGGCCGGGTCCGATTCTTGAACACGGTGATCGGAAAAATGAGCGGCGTGGTCTCCGACCCGGACGCAATCAGGCGGCAAGGTTTGGCCACCGTCACTCCCGGCAGCCGGCGTGCTTTTCTGGTTGAAACCTTTAACCGAATCCTGGTTTCCCGAATTCGATTCCCACGAAGCGGCGACACGCCTCCCTTTAAGCGTGGCATAAAGGTCTTTGAAGAGAAGGACGACTTGCTGCCTTTCGAAGAAGCCAAGCTGTACGGGCACAACTCGACCCACGCGCTCGCCGCCTACGTCGGCGTTATGCGCGGCGTGCAGCGTATCGCCGATCTCAACAAATACCCCGATATCCTCGGGTTCCTCCGCGCCGCCTTTATTCAAGAATCCGGAGCAGCGTTGGTGCGCAAGCACAGGGGCCGCGACCGGCTCTTCACTCCCGAAGGGTATCGCGAATACGCGGACGACCTTCTCGCTCGTATGGCTAATCCTTTCCTGAACGACACCGTCGAGAGAGTCGGCCGCGATCCGCAGCGCAAACTGGGGTGGGACGACCGCTTGGTGGGCACCCTGCGCGTGGCGCTGGAGCAAGGCATCAAGCCGTGGCGTTTCGCCTTCGGGGCAGCGGCTGCCCTGGCCGCATTGGACCGGAACACACTTGAAACGGATGTCCCGATCGAAAACTGGCTGGACCCGTTGTGGCAATCGGCATCTCCGGATAAACTTGAAAAAGAGAGCGTCCTCAGGCTGATGGAAGAAGGCCGCAATCGGCTTCGGCAATGGCGGGCTTCGGGCTTTCAGAACCTCGAGGCGATGTTTTCAATATAGCTGAAGGAAGGTCGCCAGAGAGGGGCTGAGTCAAATTGGTTTGGCATTATCTCATCGAAGGCCCTTGGATCGTCTTTTGCGTCTATTGGGCCCTGGGCGCGCTGAAGACGCGCAGGACTGTGTCCACAGAGTCCTTTGTCGCGCGCGCCCGCCACCTTTTTCTGGAAATCACTGGCTTCGCCCTGCTGTTCGGGGGCTTCACGGGCATCGGCGCGCTTGGTGAACGCGCTTTCCATCGTACCTACACGACCTCGGTAACGGGCGTCGCTCTCACTTGGATTGGAATCGCTCTCGCCATCTGGGCGCGCTGGCACCTCGGGCAGTATTGGAGCGGCAGAATCACCCTAAAGGAGGATCACAAGCTCATCCGCACCGGCCCCTACGGTCATTTCAGGCATCCGATCTATTCTGGAATCATTCTCGCCGCGATCGGTGGAGCCTTGACGATAGACAAATGGCGATGCGTTGTAGGACTCGCTGCAATCATCCTTGCCTACTGGATCAAGGGACGCAAGGAGGAATCTGTTCTGGCCGCGCAATTCGGGGAAGAGTTCAAGGAGCACTGTCGGCACACCGGATTTCTGATTCCGAAGTTTTGACTTGATATGACTTCTCTGTGGTTTGGACCGGCAGGAACTGCGGAGATTCTTCGCTTCGCTCAGAATGACAAGCCGCCAGCGGACTGCGTTGCAGGGGCGGCCCTTGGGCAGGCCCTGGCAACCACGAGGGTTGCCCCTACAAGTTGTTATTCTTCGCGCAAGGCGCGCATCGGATCCACACGGCTGGCCCGGCGGGCGGGCAGAAAACTCGCCATCAAGGCAGCAAACGCCAGCACGCAAATCATCAGGGCAAAAGTGAGTGGATCAATGGAGCGAACACCGGTTACCAGGTGCTCCAAAAGCCGCGCTGCAACGAGGGCGGCAATCACGCCCAGACCAACGCCGGCGAGAATCATTGAGAGGCTCTGCCGCAGCACAAGCCGCATGACGTCGCGGCGGCTGGCGCCGAACGCCATGCGTACGCCGATTTCGGGCACCCGCCGGCTGGTGACGTAAGCCAATACCCCGTAAATGCCGATACAAGCAAGCAATAGCGCCAAGCCGGCGAATATGCCGAACAGGAGCAAAAGGAAACGCTGTTCGCCGAGCGACCTGCTCGCGAGCTGCTGCATCGTATAAATTTCGTAGAGAACTTGATCTCCTGTGGTGCCCCGCGCTTCCCGCCGCAACTGCCCGAGCAGATTCAACGGTGGGATCTTGGTGCGAACGACGATCGACATCAGCTCCGACCAGCGAGGCAGAAAAGGCTCCGCGACCTGAGCGAACGGGTAATAGAACTGCTCGCGGACGCGCGCCTGATCGTCGCCGGCGAGCCCCCAGTAGCGCACGTGACCCACTACACCCACGACTTCGTAGGGATCGGTGCAGTCATCGAAGGTTTCACCTTTAGGTCCGACACAAGGCATATCGGGAATCCAAAGGTGCTTCCCGATCGGGTCTTGTTTGCCGAAGGCGTGCAGCGCCATCACCTCATCAATCACGATGACGAGCTTGCTGCCCATGCGGTCGTGCTCATCGAAGAAGCGGCCCTCGCGTAGTGGGATGCCCAGCACTTTCAGATAATCCGGCGTCACGCTGCTGGAAAGCGCCAGAGGCATCTGATGCTTCTCCGGGAGAGCCGCTGAGGTCCAGTAGCCAACCTGGTTGTTCCCTTCACGCATCGGGACCGTATCGACCACGGTAGCGGCCTGCACGCCCGGCACGCGACGCATGCCATCCAGCAGTTCCTGCCACGCCGCCGGGATCCGAGCCGGATTTGCGAGTATGGAGGGCGCAAGCGCAGCCCGAGCGACAAGAAGGTTCCGCATGTCGATGCCGGGGTTAAGGGACGACAACCGCCAGAGCGTCCGGCCGAGTATGCCGGCGGCAACCAACAGCACCACCGCTAGCCCGATCTCAGTAACCACAAAACTGCTGTGCAGGCGGCGTGAGCTTGTGGCGACAGTGCGCGCTCCGGCGCGGAGAATCTGCTCCAGATCGCGCGTAGGCGCGCGCAGGGCGGGCGCGAGGCCGAAAAGAATGCCGCACAATAGGGAGACGCCGAGCGCAAACAGCAGCACATGCCAATCGAGTTGAACCTCTTCAGCGCGCGGCAAACTGCCTGGCCAAAGGGCCACAAACGGGCGGCTGCCCATGGCCGCGAGCCAAACCCCCAGAGCACCCCCGGAAAGCCCCAACAGCGCGCTCTCCGTCAGACATTGGCGCACCAACCGGCCCCGGGTCGCTCCCAGCGCCACACGCATTGCAAGTTCCCGCTCGCGGGAAACGGCACGCGCCAGCAGCAAGCTGGCGACGTTGACGCACGCAATCAGCAGCACCAAGCCAACCGCACCCAGCAGCAACCAGAGCATGTCGCGGTCGCCTCCGACCTGCTCCACCACCAATTCCTGACGAAGTGGCCGGGCCACGAAGCCGCGCCCTTCGTTGGTTTTCGGGTACTGCGCCGCCAGTCGCCGGCCGATTACCGCAAGCTCCTCCTGTGCTTGCCCCAGTGTCGCGCCGGGCCGGAGTCTCGCCCAAACATCAATGCCTGGATGCGCGTCACGCCTCTGCATGATCACGCTGGTGTTCTGGCCAATCGGAGTAAAGATTTCGGCATCCAGAGATAACCTGAGACCCGGAGGTGCGACCCCGACAACGGTGTAAGACTTTCCCTCAAAAACCACCGGTTTGCCGATTGCTGCAGTGCTTCCACCGTAGTGGCGCTGCCATAACGCGTAGCTGATGATCGCCACGGGCGAAGCTCCGGGCCGATCATCTTCCGGCAGGAAGGCGCGCCCGCGCGCGAGGGTCAGGCCCAGGACAGGGAAAAGCTCCGACGACATCTCCATGCCGTCAACGTGTTCGGCTTCCCCGGGTGTGCTCACTGTGCCCCCGTTGTAGCGCCACGCCGACATTTCCAAAGTGCGGCTTTCAAGCTTGCAGTCGAGATAGTTGGGGTAGGAATACGCCCAGAGATCGCCCCATCGGTAGTCGCTTATCCCTTTCGTCTGCTCGTTGAGAGTGAACAACCGGTCAGGATCCGGGAAGTGCAGAGGTTTGAAAAGCACACCATTGATGACGGTGAACATGACGGTCGTCGCTCCGATGCCGAGGGCGAGGGTCAACAGGGCGACAGCCGCAAAACCGGGTCTCTGCCGCAGGGTGCGAAGTGCATAGAGAAAGTCTTGCGCCAGGTCTTCCAACCAGCGTGTCCCACGGGCGTCGCGACACTCCTCCTTCACCTGCTCCGGCCCGCCCAGCGCCAGCCTGGCTTGCCGCCGCGCTTCCTCCGGCGCGTAGCCGCGCGCGATCAAATCAGCCGTATGTTCTTCCAGATGGAAAAGCAACTCCCTATCGAGTTGTTCTTCCATTTGCTTTCGGCGCCACAGCCGATGCCACCAGGTCATTCCCCACCTCCCTCAGACAGACGGAGGATTAGACCGACGGCTTCGGTCAGTCGCTCCCAGCTCGCAGCCTCCTTCTCGAGTTGGGCGCGCCCTTTCCGCGTCAGGCGATAGAATTTGGCCTCCCGCCCCGTCTCGGTCTGCTTCCAGTCGGCAGCCAAAAGGCCGCGGTTTTCCAGGCGGTGCAGCGCCGGGTAGAGCGATCCTTGCGGAACGCGGACGACGAACCGCGAAACTTGTTGAAGACGTTGCGCAATGGCATATCCATGCACAGGTCCCAGAGCTACAACTTTAAGAACCAACAGTTCGAGGGTGCCTTGGGGGAGATCCGATTTGACGGTCATGCTCATACCTCCAGCTTCTACAGGTTAGCGCATGATGTGTAGAAGGTCAAGGTATTCCGTCTCAATTTTTTGGTGGTGAGACTCAGGCTTCAGAGCCTAATGAAGATGCGCTTCTTATACAGCCAGAAGCAAAGCAGCCAGAGCATGCCCCAGACCACGAGGCTGGTGACAATCGCGGCATGGAGGGGACCGGCCCAGGCAAACAGGCCCATGGTGAAGGGTCTGGCAATCCTATTGAACCACCACGCTCCGCCGGTCATTGTGAAGAGGTAAATAAAGAGTGGATTCATGCCCACGATGTTGAAGAACAGGGTCCACTTCTTCAGTTTCTTGACGTCGATCAGCCAGTAACAGAGCGCCAGGGCCAGCAAGCACCACCCGCCGCTCACGATCACGAATGAGGTGCTGGCGATGCGTTTAATGATCGGAGTCCAGGGGTTGAGGGCGTAGCCGACCACAACTCCGATCAGGCCGGGAATGACGAGCAGGCGAATCTTCTGCACGGAGGTGCGGCTGCTCATCAGGACTTGTCCGGCAAGCACTCCCCACATAGTGTGCGCGGCGGTCGGCACGGCGTTAAACGCCACCCAATGGTCCGCGTCAAGCTTGTGCATAAGCACCAGATCCATCCAGGATCCGAAATTGTGGTCCGGCACCCATGGCTGGTTGAATCCTGCCACCGGCCATAGCCGATAGAGGAGTTCGGTTGCGATCAGAAACAGGAGGGTGACACCAATCTGAACTCGCGCCGGCTTGCGCATGAAGAGAAAAGCCACGAGGTACGTAAAGGAGAGCTGGGCCAGCACATTCCAAAGCTCAAAGGTCAGTTTTCCAGGCACAATGCAATAGAGAGCCCACCCGAACAGCAGCAGCAGGCCCGATCGGACCAGGGCATGATGAAGGGTTTTGCTCCAACTGTCGCCTCGCTGCCAGCGCTTGCCGAATGAGAAGGGCATCGCGACGCCAACGATGAACATGAAGAACGGCTGGATCAGGTCCCAGAAGTGCAGCCCATTCCAGGGATGATGCTCCAACTGCCAGCCGATAGTGCTTACCAATGTGCCATTAAAAGCCGGCGCCCTGAGCAATTCGTAGAGGCCGGTGGCCTCTCCCACCAGAAGGAACATCGTCAGTCCGCGATAGAAGTCGAGTGAGGTCAGCCTTTCCTCGCCAGCCAAAGACTGTCCGGAGTTCTTGTCCATATCAGCTATCCCTATAAGCTCATCGGTGATGCTCAAGACCAAATCGTCAGGCTCGGGCCTCCCGGCCCGAACGCAAGTCTCAAGGGAGTATGTTTCTAACAGGAAAAGTCGCGGCCGTCGAGGAGATTCTTCTTGCCGGCCGCGTAGGGAGTCAGCGCTACTCGCTTATACAAGGTCCGGGACATTTTCGATCAAGGCAACCGCCGAGGGTGTGGACGGCGTTCCCGCGAACAAGACTGTTCCCATTCGGGTGACTGGAGTTGTCGATACCCAATTCCATTTCGCGAAGAACCAGCGCTATATCGATTCCGATGGAGCGTGACCAACGGCGGTTCATTTTCTAGTCGCTGCCGGTGGAGATCATAAATAGCCACGAGCGCGTTTTAGCCATGCTGGATGGCTTGCTCTCGCGGAAGGAGTACCGGTCGTGTGTGGTATTGCTGCTCATCGACCGCGACACGCAGCGTGTCTGTCGCTTGCATGACTTCAGCGAAACCCACCACCTCGTGCCTGGCCAAGCCTGCTGCGCGAGCGTGGGACTTCACAATTGACGACCCGCTCGTAGCGCTTGGATTCTCCTCACGCTGGACGCGCTACCCGATGGCAAGGCACAGAGTGGCTTGCAGGTTTCGAGCCTCAGAAAGTTAACCTGAGGCCGAATTGAATTATTCGCCCGGAGTTGGAACCGCTGAACAAGCCAAACCCGGGTACGCCCAGAGTTGTGCCGGGCCCGCCGAATACGTGTAGGTTAAAGATGTTAAAGAATTCAGCGCGAATCTGGAGCGTTTTCGATTCCGTAATTTTGGTGTCCTTAATGACCGAAAAATCGAGATCGTTTCCGGACGGGGCAAGGAAAGTGTCCATTCCCAAGTTTCCAGGGTGGCTTTGCAAGCCCGTGGCTTTCCCGCCTGGAGTGGCGAAAATCTGCTGGCCCAGCGTCGTCCCATCTTGAACCACGGCAGGCGTAAAGTACATCAACGATTGGTTGTAGTTTGATGGGCTGTTCAAAGTTGCTTTCCCGACCATGTCGGGCCGGGTCGCGATGACCCCATAATACGTATCCGTGCCAAACCCAGCGACGGGATACGGGCTGGTGACGGTGAAGGGTGTGCCGGACCTGGAGGATTCAATCCCTGAGACTTCCCATCCATGGATCAGCCGGGTCGGCAAATGGGACAGCGCCTGCCAATGCTCAAGAGGGAGATTATAGATGGCGTCCATGACGAAATTTTGGGGAGTATTGATGTTCCCCGGACTCTTGTCGCAACGCCAGCAGAAGGGGTCCTGTTGAACCAAGCTGTTATTGAGGCCGCTATTGTCACCGTTGTCCAACAGTTTTGAATAAGTGTAAGACGCTTGAAAAGATAACCCGTATCTAGGCGAGGTTTTTCGAAGCTGCACTTGGAGGGCGTTGTAGGTCGAGTGCTCGTGGTTGTCTATTACTTGGAACTCGCCGAGGCCGGGATTGGCGTCTGTGTAAGGCGTGTACTGAGGTGACGCGCCTGAGTAAGCATTAGGGAAGCTTGACCCTTGAAGCCCCACCCCATTGCTGGCAACGTAAGCGACACTCAAAGCCATGTCGCCAGGTAGCTGCCGCTCCAAACTCACGTTTCCGTTGATCATATAACCGTTCCTGAGGCTCATGGATATTGCGTTGAGCTCAATCGGTCGGCCAAAATACGCGAGCTGCGGCGCCAGGTTCAGGGGCGTGTTGGGAGGGATTGAATTGGTGTTCCCGTTTGGGGGTATTGTAGCACCGGAGAGCGATACCAGGGCGGGAGGAGTACCAGGCCTTACAGCGCTGACCGACGGAAACGTGGAGGTCGCCACAGTGGTAGAAGCGGCCCAAGGGAAAATGGCTCCGCTTTGTTGGGCCGACTGCGCGATAGGAAGCCCCGTAAAGGTGCCAAAGCCGCCACGAAGCACTGTCTTGGGACTAAGCCGGTAGGCCAAGCCGACACGCGGGCCAAAGTCATCAGCACCATAATCCGGTTGCCAGAGTGGTCTGGGATTTAGGACTAAGTCCCGGTAGAGATTACCGCCGTCAAGGTGCGAATCGTCCACGACTGCAGTCACTTTGCCGTGTTCCTCGGTTGGGATCGAATTGTACTCCCATCTTAAACCGAGATTCAGCGTGAGTTTGGACGTAAGCCTGATGTCATCTTGGAGCCAACCAGCCAAATTCCAGTACCGTAATTGGTAGACGGCTCCTAAGCCATTTAACAGCCCACCTAGTCCTGGGAAGGCGAGGCCTTCCGCGAGGCTCACTGGAGCGCCCACCATCAGGCTTACAAGGCCGCTAGGGCTCGGGCTGCCAGCCGCTAAATTATTGAGCCCGCTGGCCGAGGTAATGCTGACGGGAAGAGGAGTTCCTGCCCCGAACGTATACTGGCCGTTGGCCTCGCCAATGGAGAAACCGGTTTGGGGGGCATGGGTGTCACGGATTTCGAATCCCGTGTTGATCATATTGCGCCCTTTCACCCAGTTAATCGTATCGTTCACAAAGCCGGTGTCGGGATTACCGCTCCATCCGCCTACCTCAGGTCCCCAGCCCGCCAGGCTGCCGTCGTTTGTGACCACAGCCACAAGATTAGTCACACTCGGCGATGCCAGATGATTTATTGTCCGCGTCCAGGTCAGAGCTAGCGTGTTGGTTAGCGTCGGCGTAAAGATATGCACCTCGGAAACCGTCAAATTTCGCGCATCATAATAAAGTCCCTGTGACCAGGAAGGACCGCCGATCGCCGCCTCCCCCAATTGGGTTATTGGCTGGGCCATGTTATCGTAGGTGAACCGTCCAAACATCGAGTCTTTGTCCGAGAAGCGATGGTCGATGCGCCCCGAGTATTGGTTACTGTTGAACGGCGTCTTAAGGGCAGAAAGATAAGTGTTTGGACCATAAGGACCGGTGGGATCGTTAGGTAACGGATATCCGTTGAGCACCGTTTGGGCCGCGGGAGTCACCGGAACCTGGAGTTGATCCGGCTCCCCATTCGCCCCGGTAATGTCAACTACTCCATTGCGGTTATCGGCCGATGGGAATATGTAAAAATTCGGGTTTCCCGACTCTTGCCGGAACCCGGCGTAGTCGAAAAAGAAAAAGGTATTGTTTTTGACGATTGGACCGCCAATGTCACCCCCAAACTCGTTCCTTTGCAACGGGGGAACTGTTGTCGCGAAGAAACTGCGGGCGTCGAAGTCTGAATTACGCACGAATTCGAGCAAGCTCCCGTGGAATTGGTTCGTGCCCGCCTTGCTGGCAAGCTGAACAACATAGCCTCCCCCACTGCCGTACTGGGCAGAATAATCGTTTTGGAGTACTCTGAACTCGGAGATGGCGTCGAGATTGAAATTGGTCATCATCGCGCCGCCATATTCGTTATTGGTCACGTTGCTGCCGTCCAGGTACGTTACCGAGGTAAAACCGCGCGTGCCATTGCTCGACATGAATGAGTTGCCTGTCACGTTAAGGACTTGGGGCCCGTTCGGGTCAGCTACCGTTCCCGGCTCGAGCCCGATCAAGGTGGTTATGTCGCGGCCATTCAAGGGAAGCGTCTGCACCTGCTGGCCGCTAACGATTCCTCCCAACGTAGCGTTGCTTGTGTTGAGCAACGGGGGCGCCGCAGAAACGGTTACCTCTTGTGTGCTTGCTGCCAAGGCCAGAACGAAATTAACTTCCCTCTGCTGACCCACCTCTAAAGCAACTCCAGTAATCGTTGCGACCTTGAATCCAGAGGTTCCTCCGGTTAACGTGTATGTGCCGATAGGAAGACGCGTCAATGAATAGTTACCTGCACCCGTCGTGACCGTGGAGAACTTTAATCCCGTGCTTTGCTCGACGGCCGTAATATTGGCCTGCGGAATGAGTGCGCCGCTTGGGTCACGCACGGTTCCCCAGATCTCGCCCACCGCCTGGGCCTGCAGCAGGCTGGGAACGAGCAAAAATAGCGCAGTCCAAAGCCATGCGTACCTGAAAGTCTGCTTAATCATGATCGCCTCCTCGTCTCTTCGACGCTCTCGAAACCATTGACAATCGTGTTGTGGACATCCCGATCGCTCCAACGCCCTGCGAACGGCTGCGGAAGCCCTTTCGGGCCGGAGCAACCCGCATAACAATCTGAACCAGCTTTTGGAAGCCGGTGAACTCGGCGGTCAGACTGTACGTGCCGATCTTGATGGGGGTAAAGGCAGAAATTTCCGTCAGCAGCCGTAGTCGTCGTGGCCGCGAGGCCTGTGTCTTGGCTGGTCGCCGTGACCTTCACTCCCGGCACCACCGCTCCGGATCTGACCCGTAACCAAACGCAAGCGCCCGAAACCAAAGGGCACAAAAATCAACTTGCGGTTAGTATAGCATAATCCACAAAGTCAAATCCGCGAAAGCAAACGCTGGTCGTGTCTCGGTTTGAACTTGCCGCGGCGATCCCGCGTCCGCGGGGTCGCCAGGTGACCTTGCAAAGCCGCCTCTACGCCCAACGGAGATACTCCCGAGCCATGGCACGGAGTGTTCGAGATTCGAAAAGAAAGCGGCAGGTCCGCCGCGGCACTCCCCACACAGGCCCTTCGCCCTCGTACAGGAGTTTTCGACAGCGGTCCGCTGTAGCCGACTATTTGTCATTTTCCCGGCCTCGCCTTGCCGCTCGGAAGCTTTGGCTCGTTCGCGCAAAATGTGCTGTTTTTGCTCCTTTCAGGGTCTAATTTGTGCTAAATTGCACGCAAAACGGGCATAATTTGCACCATTCAAAAAAGTGATGTGCTTTGTTTTCAGTCACTTCTTAGCTTCGTTCCCATTATTTTTCATTTTTTGTAGTTCCCTACAATCCCCCGTAGCCAGGACCCTTCCGCTTTCCGTTGCGCCTCGGCCCGCCGAGGCGTTAGTCTGCGACAATGTGTCGACAACAACACCACCATGGTAGGCTATCACAAGTCCCTGAAGTTGTCAAGTGAAAAATGCAAAAAGGGAGAGGACTTTCCCGAATTCCCTGGCGCTGCCCGACCGGACCGCGACAAGATGTCTGACTACGACGAAATGTCGTAGCGTCTCCGGTTGAGGTTGTAGCGGCGAGTTTACCTCGCCAAATGGCGGCGAAAAAGCCGCCTCTGCGTCAGACTGAGGCACTACGCGAATTCTCCTTTGGCACCGCGCCCGTGGCCGGAAAATGAGAACCTGCCCCCTCCCCTGCACGCCGGGTGTCCCCCGAGGTCACATCTGCCGTATGCCGGACGTTAGGTGAATTGTGATCGGCAAGCCCTACGGCATCTGGGAGCACCTATTCGGCGATTGGTTGTGGAAAGGGCTGTGCTCACCAGCTAAAACGCGCCCAGAGAATAAACCTGTCACTATCCAGGATGGCGGCTTCCCAGGCCAAATCCTGAGTGCGATCCCAACTGTCCCGCTTGTAGCGATTTGCAACCAATCGGGCCAGGCGCCGAGTTTTGCGGGGAATCGGATAATAGCCAGGAAGTTTAACTTGGTCGGTTCTCCGGATCACTGACCCTTCAAGCGTGCGGTCCAGTCGGTGATCAGCGTGACTGGGGAGGAAGTGCCGGAAGGGAATGAGTTGATCAGGAAGCGACCATCGGGAGCGACATCATATTGAAATGTTGCGAAATTAGGTGCGACAATGCGCGTCTGAAAAAGAACGCGCGGCACGCCGACCGACCCCTTCTGTGGATCGAAGCTCACCGCCACCAGCTTGCGGTCGGGCGAGATGTAGAAGATCTGCCTGCCATCACGACTCCAGCGTGGCTGGGCGCCGGGGCCGCTGGAAATCTGGATGCGTCCGCCAGGGTGGGCAAAGGGCTCGACCAAAACGCCGCGAGATGCGGTGTAAGCGATCCACTTGCCGTCGGGGGAGAACTGTCCCTCCGCGCCGACGGCGAATTCTGTAACTCGCCGTTCGCTAGCAGAGTAGACATCCACGCGAGGACGACCCTTGGCGAAATCCATGAACAGAAGATGGCCGTCCGGTGACCAGTCGTTGGGGATCATCATGGCGCCGCCCTTGATCAAGACCCTCGGCTGGCCCGAACCGTCGGCCGCGGTCTCACACATCGTGAAGCTGTTACCGGTAATGCTGACGTAGGTGATCCATTTGCCATCGTGCGACCAGATGGGCGTTTCATCGATTACCGCTTCACTAACCCGAGCGCTGATGCCACGCCCGAGGTCGGAGACGCGGATGAAGTATTTGCCATTGTGCTCATCGTCGGAGGCGACCGCAAGGAAGCGTCCATCAATTGAGAGCCGCGGATCCTTGTAACCAGCATCAGAAAGGTGGCCAAGCTCTTTGCCGCTCGAATCAAACCACACCATCCGCGATGGCGCATCGCCTGCGGACTGGAACACCAGCACTCCATTCTCGGAGACAGAGAAAC
>Ga0326727_10009250_pt1 | contig 24372 bp, 16 predicted proteins | sample MB2enrmetagenome_FD_207643 | JGI IMG/M metagenome (GOLD analysis project Ga0326727, IMG submission 207643) | Lab enriched peat soil microbial communities from McLean, Ithaca, NY, United States - MB29MY | ecosystem: Environmental > Terrestrial > Soil > Wetlands > Peat | place: USA: New York... | reverse complement strand
CGACCACTCCCAAGGCTGCCGATCCGTAATGGCATCGGCAGGAGGCACTTCGGGATCATCGAGACCGAGGCCTGGCGTGAGCTCGATCGTGACCGAGCGCCGCTCCCGCCAGGCCGCTCCGAGCTCATCCGCGATCTCCCGGTTCACACTGGCGACGCGAATCCGCTTGCACGACGACCATTCACCGGGGACAGCGTCCCCAGGTCCCACCACCACAGATCGGCCGAGAGCTATCGGGTCGGACACACTGTGATCTTGCCTTACCGACCTTGGTCCAGGCGACCATCCTGGGGAGCAAGCCGCCATGGACTGGCTAGTGGACCCAATGAATTCCTTGACTGGCTCAGGCAGTCGCGGTCTCGTGGCGGTCGAAGGAAGCACCTGGCGCGTCGGAGGCAACAGGCCGAGCTACCGCGCTCCGGACTTCCTGACGCTGTTCCGAGCCGGATCGCGTTCGGCCAATCTCCCCAGGTAGCCCTTCCCCGTTCCGAGATTCTTGTTGAGCCCTCCCTCGACCGCCGGATGCAGATCACCAGTAACTAGGTCGACGTATCCCAGCTCAAAATGTCCTTCGACCGGATCGATAAGCCTTCCGTAGAGCCGTCTTGTCGCACCTTTGCGCCACTCCTGGCCGACAAGCACGGCCACGTACTTTCGTGCAACCCTGCCAAGGAGCTGTCCTCCGAGCAGTGTCACCGGTATTCGGGGCAGGCTCTCGGCTGCGAGCGGGACACCCGTTTCGGTTGCCGCGTTCAGTACTGCCTTAGCGAGCTTGGCGTCGTCGTCGGAGCAAGTCAGGCTTACCTCGCCACCAATGGTGTCCTTCCAGCCAAGGTCCCTTCCCTTGTCATCCTTCAGATAGAGCCTGCGCTTTCCTCCTTGGCGCCAGGGTCGAAGGTAGTAAAAGCGCATGTAACCTGCGATGAGCGCCTCTACTCGCGGGCTAGTTGGTTCGACCGGATCCGCGGTCGCCACTGCGGGAACCTTGCTACGAGCCGCTCCGCCCGCAGGGGGAAAGGCGCGGCTGATGTCTCTAAACACCGTCTCGATCTCGACAGCGGACAAAGGCCGCGCAAATCGACAGAACTGATCCGCGAGCTGATCAACGCCGAGCACCCTTATGCTGCCGATCATTTCCGAACGCCGGTTTCGGTCCTCTTCTCCGGCAAGAGCCAGAAAGCCACGGACCGTGACCTTCAGCTGAACATCTCGCAACGCAGCCTCGACCTCAGCAACTTGGCGGCGCACTCCGTTCATGTCCTTGGCGCGACTTCGATCGCCCAAGAGGAGTCTTGTGCCGTCAATCGTCACGGCGCCGCTCCACGCTTTGGCGTCGATGACGGCGACGCCAGCTGGGCCGACAACCAGGAGGTCGATGTTGCCCCCGCTGGGCGATGCTCTGTCGTAGAGCGGGTACCAGCCTTTCGCTGTCAAGGGTGCAAAGGCTTCTGCCAGAGCTCTCTCCCCTGTCGCGCCCGCCGCGAAGTTTGCCGAGCGCTTTGAAGCCCACTCTGACTTGCGGCGCAGAACCTCTGACACCTCGGAGAGTTGCCTGGCTTGTTCGAGTGCAGAATCACCAGCAGTCATGGCAGACGAATTGTCGACGGTTGGCGCTTCCATCTTTAGCCTTGCCCGATCTCCGTCTCGCAAGCGCGCGAACATCGTCAGAGGAGGACGTGGCTCGGGTCTGTCAGCGGCCAACAGCATGGGACCACCTTGCGACGTCTTCAATGATGCCGGCCGTGGGCCCTCACGGGGCATCGAGCTGAGTAGTGCTCATGTCGTTCGCGAAGAGGTTCAGCTCGTTCAGCGTATCTTCCTCGGCGTCCGGATCGATGAGCGCATGTTCGAGCATCCGTGCAGCCCGGTAGCTCTGAAGGCTGTAGCAGCTGGAGCACACCGGAATGCAGCGACACGGCGTTGTCAAGGAACCGGGAGGCTCCTCGTCGAGTTCGTCGCCGCACACGGGGCAGTAACCGTCCTCAAGGTCCTCGGTCATGGCCCGCGCCCGTGCCTGCCACTCCTGGGCTCGGTCCTGAAACGCGGTGGAGTCGGCACAGGTAGTGCCGGCGTCGGAGTCGTCCTCCCTCGGCAAGTCAATCTGAATGTGAGGGATCAACTGCGCAAGCCGCACTGCTTCGACCACGCACGCCTCCCGGTAGTCATGGTCAGCGCCTAGAGCCTTCATGACTGTGTCTCCCTGCTCTGTGGCTTCTCTCGATCCGATCCAGGCAAGGCAGAGGGACGCGAGCTCCTCCGGGTGCATCGACGCGGCATCAGTGCATCGCGAGATGCCTTGTGAGGCTGGGACGCTTCCTTCCAGATCGTCAGGACAAGTCGCCGATGCGGCTCGTAGACGGTCGACACGCCGCCGCGTGTTCGCACCTCTCGAGCAAGTGGTCCCCAGCACGCTCCCGGCGACACCGACTCGAAGTCGGTCACGGCTCTCGCGGCCTCGGCGAGTGAGATGCCACGCTCCTGGGCCCTTGCAATTGCGTGCGCGGTGAAAACAATCGAGTCTCCTATGTGAGTCACACGAACCCCTCTGTCCGTCGTTGGCATGGGCTACAAACAGAACTATTTCAGGTCGCGCCTAGCCTGTCAATAGGGAGTTTCCAAGCCGGGGTGTGACCCCAACAGACAGGTGCTGTGACCAGGGAATATCGCTCTGCCTGGTGGCCCAACACAAAGAACTGAGTTAACGATGGTTATAGCTATTATTTAGCTAAGTCTACGTAATAAATGGCTGGTACGTTAAGAGAGGTATTTCAGCTAGCTATCTGAACAGCTGTACCAACGATATGTAGAATGTCATTAATAGCCACTTCCTGAATGGAATCTCAGAGAGAGTGTCTAGACAGCGTTATTCTCAGCAACGAGAAACTGAAGGAGAACCAGATGGAGAACCAAAAGAAAGACTGAAGGAGAAACTGAAGCGGGAAACCAAGGAAGAAAGACTGGTACCGCGAACATGAGCAAGCCGCGTGAGCGTTTCAGGCGGGCAGTCGTTGTCGTGAAGGATGTCGCTGGGGATGCTCACGAACGCCTTGTCGTTCCTGTTTTGGCCGAGTCACTCTCGCGGGCCTTGCGAGCCAGCACTGGTCTGCCTGGCTAGCCAAGCGTGACTCTTGTTGGACAACGCGATCCGTTGGCGCAGGATGTCATCACGATGTCATCACAACTTGGCGCGGCCTGGCGACCTCGGGCTGGGCATGGCCACACAACCTGGTCATATGCTGCGACGTCGAGGCTGAGGTGAAGCTCCCTGGTCAGGGCGTGGAGAGAGGCGGTGAGAGCAAATGACCCAGATGATCGATCCCGAGTTTCGCACTGCGCTATGCCGCACATACGCCGATCTGCTTCGCCGCCAGCAGACGGCAGCATCACCCTTCGCCCAATGGTCTCGGGCCGTTCGTCGCGAGCACGAGTTTGTTTGGCTCGGAGGGCCGCTGGCCCGAGTGCCATTGATGGGACGTGACGCCGAATTCTCAGTCGCCCCCCGCGACCAGCTCTACGACGCCGTCCACAAGATGTACGGGACCGCCAGCCTCAACCCCTACGAGCGGGAGGTTCTCTTTGGCTTCCCCTACATAATCGGTCGAGTCGGGACACGCTCCATCCGTGGTCCGCTGTTGACCATCGGGGTGGAGATCGTGCCCGAGGGCGACCGCTTGGTGGTCCGGGCGACCGACGACGTCGTGCGCTTCAACTCGCTGCCCTTCCGCAGCGAGTACGACACCGATGCCCACAACGCCTCGCTCAGCCGGATCCTCGAAGCGACGCCCGAGCTCCCGGTAGGTCCGGCCGCCCTCAAGGAGTTCGTGGCCGTGATCACCCGCGAGCTGCCCGAGGTTCGCGTGGAGGGCGCACTGGACGGGTCCTTGGGCAACGCTCCAAACGAGCCGCGCGTTGCCCTCCCACTGCAGATCATCGACCAGGCGGCTCTGTTCGTCGCGCCGAAGACCAACTACTTCTTGTGCTCTGACCTCGAGGACATCGCTGCGGGAGGTGGTGTGGACTCCGGCGCATTCGGTCCGCTCATCGCCGGCCCGGGAGATGACCCCGTCGTCCAGTTCACCGATGCCCAGGTGGACGCGGCCCGGGTTGTCTTTCCCTTCCCGGCCAACCGAGCCCAGCGCCGGGTGGCGCTGGTGGTAGAAGACGACACGACCCATGTTGTCCGCGTCGAGGGACCGCCGGGGACCGGAAAGAGCCTGACCATAGCCAATCTGGCTTGCCACCTGGCCGCGTCGGGCAAGACCGTGTTGATTACTTCCCAGAAGGACAAGGCGCTCGATGTGGTCGATGACGCTCTACGATCCCTCAGTCTCCCCGAGTTGCCGATGACACTGTTGCGCAAGGATCGCGAGTCCAAGCGCGAGCTGCTCCAACGGCTCGACCAGATCGACAAACGTCGTCCCACCGACGAAGTCAACGCCCACTACGAGTCCCTCAGCAACACGCTCGAGAAAGAATCCGCCGCGCAATTGGAAGACGCCCAGCGTTACGCGGACGCCATCTTCGCCGAGTCGGACATGGAGCAGGCCGACCGCGCGGCCGCGCTCGCTAAGGGTCTGCGTCGCATCGCGGCTCGAGGCCACGTGGTCTCGGCGCTGCGCAGGGCGAAGCGCAGTGCCCCTGAAACGGCGGACACGGTGGCCCAGCGGGCGGCCTTTCGTCGCGACGCGCTCCGGGGCCACGCGCTCGGCGTCCTCCAGGTCGGTCTCGAGCGCAACGTGGCCGTCGCCAACCGGGCTGAGCGCAGGGTGGTCAGGGTCCTCCAGGAGACATTGCGACGCAACCAGACCTCGCACAAGAACTTCTCCCTTTTCGACCAGATGAAGAAAGACCTCGATCATGCGAGGAAGCTGCTCAGGATCTTGCCGGTGTGGATCCTCTCGCCTGACGACACGGCCCGCCTGTTCCCCTGCTCACCTGGGCTCTTTGATGTGGTGATCGTCGACGAGGCCTCCCAGGTCGACCTGCCCTCGTTGGTGCCAATGGCCTACCGTGGCCAGAAGCTGGTGGTCTTCGGCGACACCAAGCAGATGCAGTCCCAGCGCTTCGCCTTCATGGCCGGCAACATCGCGCTCCAGGCTTGGCAGCAATTCGGCATGGCCAAGCTCAATCCTGCCCAGAACCTGCATCCCGTCAACCAGTCGCTGCTCACCTTGGTGGCCACTCAAGCCGAGGAGGACTGTATCCTCGACGAGCACTTCCGCTCACTGCCACCAATCATCGAGTTCTCCAATGAGCGCTGGTACGGCGGGCGCCTGCGCATCATGACCGACGTCCACCACAAGCGCTTCGGGTCCCCCGACCAGAGCGTGATCGAGCTGCACTACGTCGAGGAGGGACGGATCTCGGGCGGCAAGCAGGAGAACGAGATTGAGGCGAAGATGCTCGTCGAACATTTGGCACACATGGTGGAGGACCCGGACTACAACGGTGCTTCCATCGGCGTTCTCTGCCTCTTCGAGGAGCAGGTAGCCCTCGTCAAAGAGATGGTGATGGCGACGATCGCTCCCGAGGAGTGGGAGGAGCACGACATCGTCGTGGTCAACCCCGATGGGTTCCAAGGCGACGAACGCGATGTGATCCTCTACTCGTTGTCGTGGGACAACGACGTGATGCCGCGAGCCGCTCTCTCGGCGCGTCAGGCCGCCACCGACCACATCCAGGGGATGCTCAACGTTGCTTTCACGCGGGCCCGCGACGAGATCCACATCTTCCATTCGGCGCCGCTCGACACCTTCGCCATGGCTGGCGAGCGGCCCGGGGCGCTTGGAGCCTGGCTTGAACACTGCGCCAGGGTCCAGGCCGAAGGCATCCACCGCATCTCGACCCGGGCCGGGAAGGTCGACTCCGGGTTCGAGGCCGAAGTTGCAGACGCGCTGCGGGCCCGAGGCGTCGACGTCCATCACCAGTACCCGGCGTGCGGCTTCTCGATCGATCTCGTCTGCGAGTTGGACGGTGTTCGTCTGGCCGTCGAGTGCGACGGGGAGCTGTATCACCTCGACGAGCATGGACGGTTGCGGATCGAGGACATCGAGCGTCAGGCCATCCTCGAGCGGGCGGGCTGGAGTGTGCTGCGCATTCCGTACCGTTCGTGGCGGGCTCGGCCCGCCGAGGAGGTAGGCCGAGTCCTCGACGCGCTGCGTGACCTTGCCGCAGATCCAGACGATTACGACCTCGACGAAGAGGAAGACGGGGCGCTGCGAGCGCCTTTGGAACCGCTCCAGGAGTCTGGGCCGAAGAAGAAGGCGCGCGTGAGCGCGGAGGGGGCGGCCGTTATGGCCGCGCTCAGAGAAGGCAACCACGCCGAGGAGGACGTATTCCGGTACGCCCGAGACGCAATGGGCTACCAGCGGCTCGGACCCAAGATCCGCCAGTCCTTCGTGACGGCCACACGCCTGCTGGTGAGGGATGGCTGGGTGAGTCTCGAAGACGGTGAGTACTTCTTGACCCTCCAGGGCCGAAATGCCGACGTCCGGGCGGGGGCGCGCACGTATCAACCCTCTGCGGGCAATCGCTACGGATCCTATCGATCGGGGTCAAGGCGGCGGAGCCGACAACGCTACCGACGCTACTGACGCTCTGGAGCGCCGGTGCTAGGTGCGCCTCGCTTGTCACAATCGTCGGGATCGGCACAAACGGTCACGTCGGGATGGTGTGGAAGTCATGATTGTCGTTGATGAGGTGCCGACGGATCACCGATCAACCTCGACTGAGCGGCTTACCCGACCCGAACAAGAACTGCGAGCGACGCGCGACGACGGCGATGTGCGCCTACGACGAATCCTGGGCGGTTGGTCGCGCGGAGATGACGAGGCGCTCGTCCGTTTCGCCCGGGTTGGTCGGAGCACGGCGGTCGACCCTCTCTAGGAGGAATCCGAGCCTCTCGGCCAAAGCGGCACTCTTGACATTCGCCCGGTCGCACCCGAGCTCGAGCTCCGTCATACCGAGAGGGCCCAGAGCCAGGTCTTTGATCGCGCGAACGGCATCGGTCGCGTAACCGTGTCCTTGATGGTCGACGTGAAGCCAGTAGCCGACCCGGACCACACTGGGGCGGTCCTCGTCGACATCGATGTGGCCGGGTCCGCGGACGTAGGCTCCGTCCGTCTCTTCCTCCGGGAAGGGCTGCTAAATCCGCCTCCTAGTAACACGCCTCGCTACGAGGCAGTTCAAGTTGACTCCTCGGGAGCCGATGTCTCGGGTCAGCCCAGGCCAACCGATCTACTTGCCCTTCTTCGTGATCTTTGCCGGCTGCCGTGGCTTATCAGAGTCACTGCGCTTCTTGCGCCACGAGCCATCCTTGTTGCGGGTGCGAGGCTCCTTGCCTACGTACGGCCCTTGGTGGGGACCCGCTCGACGATCCGTCAAGGCGTTTCACCTCCTTTCGGGAACATTTCTCTTCTCGGCATTCGCGCGCTGGCGCTGTCGTGCGTACCGTCACCGCGCGCGAGAGCTGGCCGAACTGGTCTCTCGGATCGAATATCCCCACCGAATGACATCACATCCACGGCAGGATTTCGGCGACACCGAATTTGACGAAGCCGGCAGCATCAGGATAAATGCCAGCGGCAGAAAGTCCGAAGAGCACTCGCAGGTCCCGGAGGATCTGCTCCTTTGCGCCGGCAGCTATTCGGAAGTTACGCACCGGATGATCAGGCCGCCCTCCGCGTCCTGCCGCACCGTGGCATCGAACGCCTACCGATGTCACGTCGAGGACCTCCGCTGCAGTAAGCGGGTTGAGGAACCGGGCTCCGGAGCCAGGACCATGTCCCTGCAGATACCACTTCTGATTCCCCGTCGTGGTGGGCACTCCGCTGATGAGAAATGCACCCTGCTGGCGAACGATCCGATCGTCGATAGCGGGTGCTCTCCAGACTGTGTATGAGGTAATCCACCAGTCCGGCGCGGCTGTCCACCATGCTGGCTCCCGATTAAGGGGTCCAGACTCGAGGTTCGCGATGTGGTCAGTGAGCACTTGACCTTCGCCATCGAATGCGAAGACTCTCGCATCGCGATCTTCAGTGTCGGGGGCAGACGCACACGCGTCGTGCAGAGCGATGGCGAAGCTCCCACTGACGTCTATGAATCTGGATGGAGCTCCGTGGTGTCGGATCAAGGCAAGAAGCTCAAGCGCGCTAAGACGCCCTCGCGATGCCCAGCCCAATCCCCACTGTTCGGCGCTCGCGAACAGTTTGGCTTCGGCATCGACCAGGTCCCGCTCTTCTGGCCAGCGCCTTAACGTAGTCCGGAGGGTCCGGCTCAGGCTGCTGTGTAGGCCCCACGCGGCATTCGCCTGGCCCCGCCAGACCCAGCTCGAGAGATCTTCCGAGGCTGCCTTCTTCGCGAGCCGCACTGCATCGACGAGGCTCTTTGCGGTTCCAAGCTCATACGAAGTCCAGTACTCATCAGCGCTCACTGGCATCTCAAAGACCTCGGCATGCATCCAGCCGGCCTGCGCCACACGGGCTTCTGTGTCGACGGAAGGGCGAGCGACATAACCGACGTCGTATACGTCACGGTCGGTTGAACCACTGCAACAATCCTGCCGTCATGTTCAATTGGGACGACGCTTCGACACGCGAAGTCTCACAGATCTCAGGATGTGCACCAAGGTCGGCGGTGAACTTCAGTGCTCTCCTTGCAAGCTCCATTCGCTCGGGATATCGGATTCCACGGTCGTGAGCTGTCCTCGTAGCTGACCGAATCTCGGCGCTCATTTCCTCAACGCTCACTTCATCCTCACCTGATTGACCGACCAAGGACGCCAGAGATTGGCGGAGGGCTTCGACCGTCAACCGGTATTCCCCCACCAAGAATTGATTCTGGGCACGCTCAAAAAACTCGAAGGCTCTAGCGAGTTCTGGCTTTACCGTGCCGTCGGGTATCTCTAGTTCTGCGACAAGAACTTTCCTGAAATGAAGCTGGAACAAGGCGGCAAGCCACTGATCTCTACTCACTCGGTGTGGCTGGAACATGTTTCCGCCACCCGAGAGCGGAGAACCGTCACTGGCCCGTCCCGAAACACGAACGGACAGGACGAGGTCGAAGGAGCCGTCGGCTTGCGTTCGGTTATCTTCGATCCTTCGAATCTGGTCGTCCGTGATCTCGATGTAGAACATGACTTGGTAGCTACCGTCGCGTCGAATTGACTGTGGCGTTGTTGGCATGATCGTTCCGAGATAACCGCTGACGCGACCAAGGTTCTGCACAGAGGCCTCTCCAGTGAATATCACTGTCGAGCCGTCGGAGCGCTCGTCACCAGAGACATTGGCCGGAACGACGAGGCGATGCCTTCCGAGTCCTGGGATCACGGACACGTCTCCGAGTGTGATCCTCAAAGATGCGTTGTTCGGGGGAAGGCTCAGATAGTTCTCGACCATCGATGTCCTTCTTTCGGCTCCTTGGGCTCAGCCATCCGGCATATTGTCGAGGTTGTTAGCCGTCGTGGCGTCCCGCTTCGAACGAATCGTCTTGACATCGCATCCCTCTAGCCTGCAGCGGAACTTCTTGACTTCGGCCTCGTTTCCACCAGGATCGCACGTATAGAACTGGTCGTCGCCGCCAAGCATGCGACGAACCTTCTTGACCTTGAAGGTCTGGCGCGCCGAGCCGCCATCGGCGATTGCTTCAACCTTGACGATGTGCTCGTGAGGGTGGAGGTACTTGGTTGTCGTGCAGACGATCCGGTAGCGAGCCACGGGGCCAGAATACGACTGCGTAGTGTCACTCCGCGGACTTGTGCCGGCCTGAGGGAGAAGGTCCGAAACCGAACTCGGCCCCGGGTAGGTCGAAGCCACTACCCAACGTCGACCAGAAGATGGTCGACGAGTATCGACGCCGAAGATCCTCGGTTGTGACTCGAGCGGCTCCAAGACGACTTCGGGCCGGCGGTGAGCGGCTGCAACTGATCCAGGGTACCCATCGACAGGTGTCCGACCACGTACAATTTGATCTTCCTTAGCAGTTCTGGCCGGTGTCCGTCCTGAACGTACCCAATCATGTATCCGACTGGCTCGTGCCCGACATAGTCCCCGACGACCACATTGGTCGACCTTCGGGTACACCCACGACTGCATGGTTCTCTTGCGTCCGACCTTCGGGTTCGGGCCCAATTGCTGAACACTTACGCCAGACGAACCCGTCTTTCTCCCTCCAAACAACGCCTGCATGGACGATCGTGAAGACGCGGTACGCCGCTGTGAGGGTCGCCGCGGCCATGGGGCTGAGCCGGGCGACTTTTGGCACCTGATTTGCGCCGACTATCCATCGGATGCATTCGCGCACGTGCGCAATCTCGCACAGCTGGGCACTGCGACCGACTGCAGCACGACTGGTGACTGTCCCGTGTGTGTCGTCACGACGTGGGCAACCGGCGATCTGGCCGACGTGCTCGCAGCAGCGCAGTCCCATGGAGTAGACGTGAGACCGGAGACACCGCCGGACGTACGGGTCCCGGCACGGTGCTGACCACGGCGGTTGACGTACGCGATCTCGTTCGGCAGCGATCAAGAGCTCTTCACGTGCGCCGAGTGAGTCTTGAAGGAATTCCTCGGCTCTGCTGAATCCTTCTCTGCTCGTAGCTCGCAAGTACGCGAGCAGGCTCCTATCGGTTTGTCAGACGACGGCTACCAGTGTCCGAGGACAATGGCAGATAAACTGACTCCAGAAGAGCTCGAACGGCTGCGTGAGGCTGAGCGGACCATCAAGCGGTAGACGGAATGGTCCACCGAGAGCTGGAACAGGCTATCTGACGAGACGCGTAACAAGGCGTGTCGCGAACCTGACAATTGCGGCGTACTTATCGCCCAGTTTCAGCGAAGCAGCAAGTACGTATCTCCCTCAAAGTAGCGTCAGAGACGCGGTTCTACAGAGTTTGCAGTTGCTGTCTCAGGCGGCACATGAGCCGGAAGATCTGCAAGCCGATGGAGTATAATAGTATCGAATTCCTTGTCGAGATGTGCCCGATTCATGCTCGCATCCCAGGCCTTCTTATCCGTTACTACAACATCGCAGTAAGGGATTGCACCGCTGAGCGCTGCTATGTCTCGTAAATCGCTTATTTTCCACTCGCGGTGGACGTCCTTTAGATAGTGGAACTGTAGCATTGCTGCGACCCGCCGGGACGGTAGTGACATTAGAAACTCAGTAAAGCCGTCTTTCGAATCAAACGGTCGCCGCGTCTTGGAAAATCCAGCCTTCATTTCGGCCTTGACCCAATAGTCCAAGAACTCGAACAAGAACTGACGCTCTACGATCGCGTCAAGTGGACGCTTGCTAATTTCTGGGTGCGTTCGGAGTGTGTTCACCATGACATTGAAACTGGCGAGATCTCTGTCTGCCTGCTTCCTAGCGGCATAAGGGTCATAACCTGGTATCTGCCGGCGCAGTTGTTTAGGCGGACCGGTAAGAAACATGTACTCGGCAATCACGTTGAGTTCTGATTCAAACTCGTCAATGGACATTCCGACTCGTTCTTCAAGCCGTAGACGATCTTCCTCCGTGTGAGTTTCGAGGTGGAATCGCAGAGGATGCCCGAAAGCAAATCCAATCCCGAATCCAAACTTCTTCGTAGTTTCCGGAAAGGCTGGCCGTCCGAATCGAGCGTTGAGGGCGAGATCGATTTCTTCAGTGACGATCCTGGACATTGGAGCGAATGTGCGGAATCGAGACAACTCAGCCATGACCGGCGCGACTTGTTGCCGCATGTCATCCCGCGGGTTTTCGGTCAATTCCATGTAATGGACGGTGGAAAGTGGAAGAATTATCAGGTTGCGGTTTACCAGCGCTCGGAGCAGCTTCAGGACCTCCGGGTCCTTCTCTGACCGGGGTGTCCCTGCATTGGCTTCGCCCAGGGCATACCAATGATTGAGGTCGAGATAGACGGCCCTCGTACTCGATTCCACGGTTTGGATGCTAATGAACGTGCGCGACATCGTCTCATCCGGGTGGCCGCGCCGACGTGGCTTGGAAAGACTAACGATCACCCAGACGGCTCGGGCAGTACCGGCGAAGGGGTCCTGAGTGAACCGCCCTGAGTTTGATGGAGCTTCCAGGAAACTCAGGGCGCGGTTCAGAAAGCTACGTACAGGAAGGGAAACACCACGGACGCAGGCCCTGCGGCCCTGGGTCCAAGTCTGCAGATCACACGCGCGAGGCTCATGACATGGTGATCCGATCCGGAAGTGGGCAGCTCTCCAGCAAGCATGCCCCGGACGCCACCTCGACCGCAGTAGCCGCGGTCATGCGTGGCAATCGCAAGCGGGACACCCGACCCGAGCTAAGGCTCCGCTCTGAGCTGCATCGTATCGGCCTTCGCTTTCGCAAAGATCACCCGATAGCTGTCGGCCAGAAGCGAGTTCGCGTCGATGTCGCGTTCACCCGTCAGCGGGTTGCAGTATTCGTTGATGGCTGCTTCTGGCATCGCTGTCCACTGCACGGCGTCTCTCCGAAGTCCAACTCCGACTATTGGGGTCCCAAGCTGGATCGCAACGTCGCTCGTGACGTCGCGCAAAGCGACGAGCTGGAGGTGATCGGCTGGAAGGTGGTGCGCATTTGGGAGCATGAACCACCCCGCGAGGCGGCAGCTCGAATCCGTGATGTCCTCGCGGAACGCCGCGCACCTTCATGACCTCTGACACGATCGGTTCACCTTCTTGCCATACTTGAGATTGAGCCTCGCGTGGCCGAAGTAGCTCGTTGTGAGTTGCCTCTGTGCGACGGGGACGAGATCGAGGCAGCAAATGCCGGCAGCGAGCGACACCACTGAAGAACGGTGGAAGAGCTACCTTGAGTGGAATGCCGCGCTCGCTACGGTCGTTTACGGCCCCGAGGCGAGCGGCCTCCCGGTCTTTCTCGATCTCGAGGACGAGCTCCTAGAGAAGGTAGCTGTCGAGGCCGGTGGCTTCGGGTCGAACGCGCGCCAGGAGCTTCTCGATGCTGTGCGGCCGACTTTGAACGTGCCCGACCACCAGGCAGGGATGTTTGGCGGTCACCTCTACAGGCTCATGCGCTGGCGCCCTGAGAGCGGAGAACCGCCGCCTTCCATCGCGCTGCTGTCCGTTCTCTCACTCGCCGCTGAGGACATGCACGGAGGCGACGGATTCGTCGCACACGACTACTACAACCGCCTGATGCCTCTGCTTGGCGTTGACAACGAGGACGACAAGCAGCGCGTCGTCCGCGCCTACCGCGACTGCTCACAAAGGCTATGGGGCTCGCTCAACGACTGGCTCGAAGGGATCGATGGCGAACGGGGCCTTCCAACCGCCTTTGCGCTCGGCAACAAGCACGTGGGCCTCCCGATATCGCAAGCGATCCTTCGGGCCACCGATCGCGAGCACGTGCGCGAGTTCTTCGCCGACTTCGGCTTTGCCCCGCGTTCGCACACGTCACCCCGTGATATGGGCGCACTTCTCGGCGAATGGATCGGACGCACTCCATCCCCCGCGAGCAGCGCGATGCAAACGCTCTGGCGCCAACAGGGCGCTCGTGAACGGATCATCGAGGGCTGTTGCGCGTTGCTCGAGAGCTGGGATGGCCCTTCCCTCTCAGGGTCGGGAGGCGAGGCAGGGGCACCATCCGGTGCTCGCAGGGCGCCGATCAGGCTCACGGCGCTGCTTCGCACCTTCCCTGTTGCAGCGTTGGAGCTCAACTTCACTGGGCCGACCGGCGGGGACGACGACACCCTCCAGCTTCTCGATGCCGCCGACGCGCCAGGTGAGGTACCGCTCGCGATCGAGCCGATGACTGACCGGCGGTGGAGACTGACGGAGCCTGAGCGGCTCGATCCGCTCTCGATGCTCGATGGCTGGCTGAGGCTCCGTGATCGCTCGGGTCTCGTTCTCGAGCGGCGACCTCGGCGTGTGGTGCCGCTGACCAAGGACGACCTCCTACGGGTCTTCTTCGAGATCGAGCGCCTTCCGCTCGGGGAGTCGAGCCTCATCCTGAGCCAGGCGCATCTGGCGGATACGATCACCGAAGCCCTCGGGATCATCGCCCGTCCAGGCTTCCACCGCTCAGACGGCCCATTCCCTGGCTTGCCTTCCGGATGGACGCTCTTCTCCGACGTGCAGGTGCTCGCGCCCCTGCCAGCCGTCCGACCTGATGGATCTGGCTGGGGTTTCGAACTCGATCTGAATGTGCTGCAACCTCTGTCCAGCTCTCAGCTCGTCGTCGACGGGGGCTTCCGACTCCCTGGCCATCTCCGACGGTGGTCTTCGCTTGCGCCACCTGAGATTCGTTTCGCGACAGACGAAGCCACTTCGGTGTTGATCGAGGTCAGCCAGCTCCGCTCGGTCGACCGAACGATCGAGCCCTTTGACCGAGCGTTCGAGGGAAGCGCTGCAGTCCTCCCGCTCGCCGAGCTGTCCCTACCGGACGGCGAGTACCAGGTCGTCGCCTCTCGCGTGGTCAACGGCGCGAGCGAGCCAATCGATCAAGTGCGTTTGCGCCTTCGATCCGCCGACGAGGTCAACCCAGCTCCGCGGCAGCATCCACCCCTGGTGCGAGAGCTATCGGCACCCGAGCGCGCCGTCCTGACCGCCACCGCAAGCGGCGAGCAGGGTTGGACGATGCAAGGTCCCGTTGTGAACCTGATGGGGGCCGAGTCCAGCAGCCCTCAACTCGTGCCTCAGACCGTCGTCGGTGTCCCGGCGTGGTGGGACGAGCGGGCTTCGCACCGCCAGGACGCGACGCACGCTGAACGCGTGATCGTCCCAGCCGTCGTGCTCGACGATTGCTTCCGCACCGGCCGTCACGTCATGGTGCTGCCGACCTTCTACGGAGCAGCATCGAGCGCGACGTTCCAGGGACATTGCCGCCAATGTGGGATCGTGAGGCGCTACCCGTCGCACTTCCGGGCTCGAGGAAGGACCACAAGCAAGCGCCAACGCTACGTCCCACCTTCATTCGACGCCGCGGCGATCGAGAGCCTCGCTGAGCAGGCGGTGAAGCCAGATGTCGCGCTCGATGCGCTGAGCCACGATCGTGCAGGGAATGCCCGGGCCTTCGAGCAGCTCGCACTGCAGATCGAGCCTTCCCAGCTCTTCGCGGACCGCTTCCTTCGAGGCCTCGAGTGCCTTGGGCATCTTGAGGTGCAGCGCGATCTGCGGACGCTCTCACCGATCAGCTGGGAGATCGCCCCACCCGCTCTGGTGCAGGTTCGCGATGGTGTGTTCGTGCTGACGGGCTTCCGCAGCCGAAGGCTCACTAGCTCCTTCGAAGCTGCCGCGGCGACCATAGGTCTTCCCACCGATCGCCGGTCCCAGGTTGCGGCGCCCGACCGCGTCCGGGTGAAGGAGTGCGATCTCACAGCTGCGGAGCTGATCGCACGCCATGTCTTCGAGGAGGTGGGTTCGTCGCTCGCGATCGTGCCGGAGGCCGCGCTCACGCTCGCGCTGCTACTGCCACCGTTGACCCGTGTGGCCGAGGCGCTTCCGCGTTCCCCGATGATCGGATTCCGATCGGCGAACCGGTGGGATGAGCGTCTTGCAAGGTGGATGAGCGTCAGCGACGCCTCAGCGCCCGGCGCCTATCAACTTCTCAGTTCCACCGTTGCGTATTGCATCCGCGATGCCACGGACGTTGCGAGCGCAACGATGCGACGGGGCGACGCCCGACTCGTGAAGCACATCGCATCGTCGCTCGCCGGCTCTCCGCTCCTGGGGTACGACGCGGAGACGGAGACCCTCTACGCCCCGCTCGGCGCGGAACTCCCCGGCCTCTATTCGCGTGCCGCTGTTCTCGCGTCAGGCCTGTTGCCTAACGAGGACACCCAGCAGCGACTCGTTGCATATCCGTCGGTGCCCGAGGACCTTGCTGAACATCTCGCCTCCGTGATGAGCGCATGATGAGGGATGCATGACGCGAACGCCGCTGACCGTCTACCGCGACGTGCGCGAGGCATACCTTCGCTACGTCGACACGGCCTACTGGCTGCGCGACCCGATCCTCATGGAGGAGCGACGTCGCTTGCTCGAGCGCGGTGAGGCGATCTTCGCCGATCTCCTCCTCGAGCCCGTGCTTCCCTACGACGCCGATGTCGACCTCGACCCTCTAGCGGAGTCGATCGGGCTTCGCGCTGAGACGGCTGATCTGGTCGGGGACGCGCTCTTTGGCTCCTTTAGAAGACCTGGCGAGGCGATCCGCTTGAGGCGACACCAGGCTGAGGCACTGCGCCACTCGTTCCAGCCCGGCGATGCGGCGGGCCGAAACGTTGTCGTGACCTCCGGGACCGGCTCAGGAAAGACGGAGTCCTTCTTATTGCCCGTCCTCGCGAGGATCGTCGACGAGGCGCTGAGCTATCCCGCGGACCCCAATCCGCTGCCGTGGTGGAACTCGCCGAACGGAGCCTGGGACTGCGTACGCCAGGGCTCCATTCGACCGCCCGCCATGCGGGCGCTTGTGCTCTACCCAACGAACGCACTGGTGGAGGACCAGATCACTCGCCTGCGACGAGCCACGCGGGTGCTTTTGGCACGCGAGCCGCGCGCTCGACTCTGGTTCGGCAGGTACACCGGATCGACGCTCGGAAGCGGCAACCCTCCTGCCGCGGGCCGATCCGGCTCCCGTGTGCGTGAGGTTGCAACAGAGCTTCGCTCGATGGCCATGGAGTTCGATCGTCTTGTCGCCGCCGACGTCGATACGGAGCTGCTTGCCCAATTCTCCGATCCTCGCCAGGCCGAGATGCTGAGTCGGTGGGACATGATCGCCGCGCCGCCAGATCTCCTCGTCACCAACTTCTCCATGCTCAACGCGATGCTCATGCGCGATCTTGAGGAGCCCCTCTTCGAGGCAACGCGCCGGTGGATCGATGGAGGTGGCGTCTTCACGCTCGTCGTCGATGAGCTGCATCTCTACCGAGGGACCTCCGGTAGCGAGGTAGCGATGATCGTACGAAACCTGCTCTCGCGCCTCGGGCTCGAGCCTGACTCGCCGCACCTTCGCTGCATCGCGACAAGCGCCTCCCTCGACGACGACGAGAGCGGGCTCGACTACCTCGAGGCATTCTTCGGCGTCGATCGCCGCTCGTTCTTCGTGACAGCCGGGGAGCCGCGCCGGCTCGAGGCGGCGCTGCCGATCGCCCGGGCAGAGCTCCTGGCCGCCGCCCGACCTGGTGTCGAGCGCGAGGACTACCTTCGCCACGTAGCACAAGAGCTACAGCTGCCCGCGGCCCTTGCCGAGGCCTGCCGCGCGGAAGGCGGTCGACCTCGAGCGACGAAGCTCTCGGTGATCGCGTCGCGCCTCTTCGGCGAGGAGGACGAAGGCAGCGAAGGGATGGCCGGAGTTCTCGAGGCGCTCCAGCTCCTCGAAGGCAGCTCGGACAGCATCTCGTTTAGAGCCCACATGTTCGCCCGGACGATGCGCGGGGTCTGGGCTTGCACAAACCCAGAGTGTGACCAGGTCGAGGAGGCACATGCGATCCCAGGCGTGGGAAGGCTGTTTGGCATCCCCTCGTCGACGTGTGGATGCGGTGCGCGCGTGCTCGAGCTTCTCTATTGCTTCGAGTGCGGAGACATCAGCTTCGGTGGCTTCGTAGCCGGCGTCGAGGGCCCCACCCAGCTGTTGACGTCATCACCGGTCGAGGTGCCGGCGTCGGACGCTGGGCTCGTCTTCCGTCGGCCGTTCGGGGCCTATCTCTGGTATCGACCCGGCGCGCTGCCGCCCGGACCGACGTGGACGCACACCACGCCCGATGGAGGTTCAGTGCGACTGTCCTTCACCGGAGCCACGTGGGAGCCGTTCCTCGGTGCGGTCACTCCGAGTGGCGCCGATCGCACAGGCGTGATCCTGGCCGCAAGCGGCATCCCGGCTGAAGCGATCTGGCGGATCCCCGCTTTGCCGGAGCGATGCCCGCACTGCGAACTACAGACTGGCCGGCAGGAGCTTCGACAGTTCTTCCGCGGCATCGTCCGAAGCCCGATCAGGGCTCATACCGCCGGTCTCGCGCAGGCGACGCAGCTGCTCCTTTCGCAGCTCCACCGCAGCATGGGCGAAACCGCCGGCGACTCCCGTACGATCGTGTTCACTGACTCGCGCGATGATGCCGCACGTACTGCGGTCGGAGTCGAGCGGAACCACTTCCGCGACCTCGTCCGCCAGCTCATCCGAAAACAGCTCGAGGCACCGCGGTTGGACCGCGTTGCGATCGCGCGACGCGGCGCGGAGGACGAGACGACCCTCTACGAGGCTGAGCGATCCGCCTTCGATGAGCTGTCCGCTCGAGATGCCGCCTTGATCAGGGCCTACATGCGACAGTCGCTCAGCTCCGCAACCGCAGAGGACACTGCTCGCATCGCTCGGTTCGAAGCGGCCGAGGAACAGGCACGCGGTCGAAGCTCTTGGCCAGTTCTGCTTCTTCGCACTTCGACCGAGCTCGTCGAGCTCGGGGTCAACCCGGCGGGACCGAAGGCATCAATGGCAAGGCTGGTCGCCGATCAGAACCTGCCGTGGTACCGAGTTCATCGGCCGCCAACAGGGGGTCTGTGGCACACCCTCCCCACAGAGCTGACCGTCCACGACCTCGACCGCCAGCGCGAGTCTCTGGCTACCGAGCTCGCCAGCTCGATCTTCGATCGGGCTGGCCGAGACGTCGAGTCGATCGGGCTTGGGTGGGTCGATGTCTCGATCGAGCTGGCCGGCTGGCCGATCGCTCCCACCTTGGCAAGCGAGGTCGTTCGATCGATCATCCGGATCCTCGGCACGTCGCGGCGGTACGCGGGCGGGAACAGCAGCACTGGGATGCCCGATGCCGTGAAGAAGTACCTGCGAGCAGTCGCCGAGCTACAGGGCGTCGACCCAACCGATCTCTCGGATGCTGTGGAGAGCGCGCTCGATCAACCAGGCGTCGCACCCGAGTGGATGCTCTCGACGGCATCAGCAGACTCGAAGCTCGAGCTCGTCGTGGCGACCAGCGACGACCGATGGATCTGCTCACGCTGCGCGCGAGTACACCTTCACCACTCGGGAGGGATCTGCACGGCAACTGGCTGCAATCGTGCGCTCCGCGCGATCCCAACGGCGGCCCACGAGGACCTGGACTACTACGGGTGGCTTGCCTCTTTGCCGCCTCGCCGGCTCCGGGTGCGTGAGCTAACGGGCCAGACCAAGCCCCTCTCCCTTCAACGCGAGCGCCAACGCCACTTCCGCGGCGCGCTCCTGCCTCCGCCCGAGGAGAACGAGCTGACGACGCCCGTCGACGTGTTGAGCGTGACGACGACGATGGAGGTCGGCGTCGACATTGGCTCGCTGCGCTCGGTCATGATGGCCAACGTCCCACCGCAGCGCTTCAATTACCAGCAACGTGTCGGGCGCGCCGGTCGAGCTGGACAGGCCTTCTCCTACGCCCTCACCCTCGTGCGCGATCGAAGCCACGACGAGTACTACTTCACCCATAGCGAGCGCATCACCGGCGACGATCCCCCGCAGCCCTATCTCGATCTCGGGCGCGATCGGATCGTGAGGCGCGTCGCCGCGGCGGAGCTGTTGCGCCGGGCGTTCCGCTCCTGTGCCCATCCGCCTGTCAGAACCGGCGAGAGCATCCACGGGGCCTTTGGGCGCACCGATGAATGGTCGTCGCGGCGAGACGAGGTAGCCCAGTGGCTCTCGCAATCGGGAGACGTTCCGACGATCGCCCTCCGCCTCGTTGCTTATACGCTCCTCGCGGAAGCAGATATCGACACGCTCGTCGATTGGTGCCGCAACGGCCTCATCGACGCCGTTGATGCCGCGATCGCCAACCCGTATTACAACCAAGGTGAGCTAAGCGAGCTCCTCGCGAACGCGGGCGTGCTACCGATGTTCGGGTTCCCGAGCACGGTCCGATCCCTCTACGGTCGCCGAGTTCGCCGTCGCCAGGATCTCGACGAGGTCACCGTGACCGATCGAGCGCTCGACATGGCGATCTCGTCTTTCGCGCCCGGCGCGCAGACCGTGAAGGAAGGGTGGGTGCACACCTCGGTCGGGTTCGCCGCCTATGACGTCGTTGGCTCCCAGGTCCGAGCCAAGGATCCACTCGGGCCCCCGATCCCAATGGTCCGATGCCTTGAGTGCGGCACGGTCGACGTCGAGGCAGTAGGTGACGATCAGCTCGCAGCTTGCGGCGTCTGCGGGTCCCCGCTCCAACGCGTGCCCCTGCACCAGCCGCTCGGGTTTCGCACCGACTACTACCCAGTCGACTTCGACGACCTCAACGAGCCAGTCTCGAGCGCAGGAAGCCCCCAGCTCGCCGTGAACCCTGAAGGGCGTGCCGCGCCGGAGGCAATCGGAGGGATGTCGGTTCGCGTCCTGGACCAAGCCGAGGTCGTGAAGGTCAACGACAACCGCGGCCACCTCTTCGACATCGTTCGCGTGCCGGATCGCAGCGTCGTCTGTGATGACGAGAGCCTTTACGAGGACGGGTTCCACGCCTGGGTCGACGGCGCGACTCGCCTTCCACCAATTGCGATCGGAGACGTTCGCCCGACCGACGTGCTCGTTCTCACGCTCGACCAGCTCGCCCTTCAAGGAGGTGTCATCCCGTCGAGCAGGAACTTGATGCCGGCGGGGATGTCCGCGATCTGGTCATTCGCCGAGGTGCTGCGGCGCGGATGCCAGGTTGCTCTCGACGTCCAGGCGGACGAGCTTCAGGTTGGGTTGCAACCAGCTCGTATCAACGACGTTCGAACGCATCGGGTCTTCATCGCTGACGCGCTCGAGAACGGCGCCGGCTACGCGACCCAGCTTGGAAGGCCTGAGAATCTCCGGAAGGTTCTCGAGGACATCCTCGGAGATCTCGCCGCCCAGTACGGGGCGGAGGCGCATCAGGAATGCACCGACTCGTGCCCAGACTGCCTTCGGAGCTACGACAATCGACGGCTACATGGGGCATTGGACTGGCGCCTCGCATTGGACGTAACGGACCTCGCGTCTGGGGTTCCTCTCAACACGAGTCGCTGGCTAGATCGCGCGGAGCTTCTCGCAAGCACGTTCACCCGCGCGTTCGCCGCCATCGATTTGCAGGTCGAGGCAGTTGAAGGTGGCCTTCTGGCGATCTACCGCAGCGATCGAAAGCGGGGCGTCGTCGTAGGCCACCCGCTCTGGCGGCACGACGAGCAGAGCTTCAACGAGATCCAAGCCGTCGCCTATGACTCTGTGGTCGGTGACCTTGGCGTCGCCGAGGTATCGATGACTGACGCTTGGGTACTTCAGAGGATCCCCGCTCAGGTGTATCAACACCTCGCCCAAGGTGCCTGACCTTCCCGAGCCCGAGCCGGACGCGATCAGCTGGCTCTCGCCGTCACTCGCCAACGATCTCCTCGACTGCGCCTACCGAGTCGCTTGGAGGATGGATCCCGCTTATCGGACGTTTCGCCGCCCGAACACGTACACAGAGCTCGGCACCGTTGCCCACGCGATGCTGGAGGACGCTGGCAAGGGCGCGTTCATGCGGTTCGAGGACGAGAAGCTGCGGCGCGCGGCCGTCGAACAGGCCTGGGCTGAGCACGTCGGTCGGGCGCACCTCGAGCTCGCCAACGCTTGGTCTCCGATCACGACACCTTCCCCCGAGGAGTGGCCCGGCTATCACCTGACAAAGGCACGCATCATCCGACGCGCGATGCATCGTCGATCAGTGGACATCCCGGGTGAAGGAGGCGGGAGCTCACCGCTCATCGAGGCGGAGCTTCGCGACGATGTGGCAGGGCTTCGTGGCCGTCCTGACCGCGTGGAGGGCCCAACCGAAGCGAGACGCATCATCGATTTGAAGTCCGGGCTCAGCCAAGCCGATCCCACGCGGGCCCAGCTTCGCCAGCTGATGCTCTACGGCCACCTCGTCGAGACGTCGACGGGGGACCGAGTGAGCGAGATCGCCATCGAGGATGCGTCAGGCCATCGATGGGCAGAGCCCTTTGACCATGCAGTGGTCGACCTCCTCCTGAGTGAGATCGAGGACGCACGCTCGACCTTTGAGTCCGCTCGAGCGGCCGGGTCGCTCGCGGATCTGGCGACGCCATCGGCCGACGGCTGCCGGTGGTGCCCCTTTCGGCTCTTATGCGCGCCCTACTGGGAGTCGCTGGAGTCGTCGTGGCAGCACGGCTCGGTGCTTGGAACGATCGATCGTACGAAGTCCGGGGCAAAAGGCTCGATCGTCGAGATGACGACCGACAGTCCGACCGACGCCTCCGGCACAAGCTGGATCGTGTCCATGGCACCGGCTGAATACGCCAAGGTCGGAACCAAGCTTGCCGTCGCCGGGGCCGAGATCACTGGAGCCGAACGACACCTTCGCTGGCGCTGGACGACCGTCGCGAGGCTTATCACATAGTGGTTGGTGAGCGGCTCAGCGAAAGGACTTGACTGCACGTCATATATCGAGTGAGCTCTACGTTGTGAGGACCAGCGCCCGGTCAGGAGACGCCAGCCAACCCGACGAGACGACCTCGAACGAGCGTGGCGGACTCGTCCTCTCGTTGTTCACCGGCGCCGGCGGACTCGATCTCGGACTCGAAGCGGCCGGATATCAGACGGTTGCTTATGTCGAGAACAACGAGGATTGCCTTGCCACCCTGGAGTTCAATCGACCGTCTTGGAAGCGGCTCGAACCGCTGGATGCGGTAATCGCAGCGCGCAAGCTCCGGTCTCGCGACATCGGTCTAGAGCCCGGCGAGGTCGACATCCTTGCGGCGGGCCCACCATGCCAACCGTTCTCCTCAGCAGCGCAATGGCTCCCCTCGGGAAGACGGGGCATGGAAGACGATCGTGCCGAGACCGTTCGTGCAACCGTTGGCTTCGTCCGGGTGTTTCAGCCGAAGGTGCTCCTTATAGAGAACGTCATCGGATTCGTGCGCGCCGACGACGGTGCCATGCGAGTTCTTCGAGCAGGCCTTCAACGAATAAACCGAGATCTTGGCACCGAGTACGACCTTCATCACGTCGTTCTCGACGCCGCGGACTACGGGGTCCCGCAGCATCGGAGGCGAGCGCTCGTTGTGGCGAGCCGCGATGGCAAGAACCTCGTACCTCCGCCCCCCACGCACGTAGACAGACCCATGCGCGCTTGGGATGCCATTGGCGAACTTCCTGATCCAGGATCGGACGTACTCCCACTGGGAACCTGGGCGAGCGATCTGCTCCCGTCGATTCCCGAAGGCGGCAACTATCAATGGCTGACCGCCAAAGGGGGTGGTGACGAGGTGTTTGGCTACCGGACGCGCTACTGGTCATTTCTGCTGAAGCTCGCAAAGGACAGGCCGTCGTGGACCTTGTCTGCAAGCGGCGGCCCGTCAACCGGCCCCTTCCACTGGAACAATCGGCAGCTGACGGTTCGAGAGCGTCTCCGACTCCAGAGCTTTCCTGATGATTGGAAATTGAGCGGATCAGTCAGGTCCCAGGTTCGCATGGCAGGAAACGCCACACCGCCGCTTCTCGCTGAGATCATTGGCCGTGCAATCGCGCAACAGATCCTTCATCCGGGCACGACTCTCGATCAGCGAACCTCGCTTTCGCTCCCGCGAAAGAGGACGGTCCCAGCTGCGGTGGATCCCGTCCCCGTACCCGAACGGCTCCGATACCTGATTGGCAACAAGAAGGCACATCCGGGAGCCGGCTTCGGCCCTTCCCCAAGACACCCCGGGTCGTGAGCCTGTGCGGCATTGCCGCCATCGGGCCGACGCTCATCCGCGGCCTCACTGCTTCCTCCGTCGTTCTCCGACGCTGCGCCGACCCGTGAACTGGTCGCCTTCGCACCCGCCTACCCTCAGACTGACAGCAGTGACACGAACTACGCGCTGGGCTGCGTGAACATCGGGGTCCACTGGTACGCGAACCTGGTCTTTAGGGCCTCCCGTAGGAAAACGACGGCTGCTCGCGCACAGCCGCTGCATAGACGGATCAGATCGCTGGTTCTGATCGGCCCCGCACTCCCGCGTCTCGGAGTCTGCCGCTAGCACCTGCGCGTGAGGCACGTCTGAGGCGCGACGAAGGGGCGAGCGGCAGGTTCGACCTTGGGGCACGTCTAGGACCTGGGCTGACGGCTTGCATCGGCGTCGCAGCAAGGGGCGTCCGGACGTCACATACGTTACGCACAGAGTGCCGGCGACGACCGCCCAGGCGGCGCGCTTCGGGTATGCCGGCGGCTGGCTTGGGCGCCTGCTCAACACGTTCGCGGGGTAGCGCGGCGCGGCCTGTACGGTGAGTCTCATGCCGGACGCCCCGCCTCGCCCCGAGCCGTTCGCCCCGCAGACCGCCCCCGCGGCGCTCGAGGACCTCCGCGCGCGGCTGCGCGCGACTCGTTGGCCGGACGCGCCCGAGGACGCCGGGTGGTCGCTCGGGACCGACCTCGCCTATCTGCGCGAGCTCGTCGCCTATTGGGCGGACGGCTTC
>Ga0326727_10009249_pt1 | contig 24373 bp, 24 predicted proteins | sample MB2enrmetagenome_FD_207643 | JGI IMG/M metagenome (GOLD analysis project Ga0326727, IMG submission 207643) | Lab enriched peat soil microbial communities from McLean, Ithaca, NY, United States - MB29MY | ecosystem: Environmental > Terrestrial > Soil > Wetlands > Peat | place: USA: New York... | reverse complement strand
ACGGGAAATTATACTGGTTTTTTTTAACGGACCGCCCCCTTCGGATTGCGCAGAGCTGAGCTCTGCGCAATCCGGAAGTGATCCTGCAATCCAAAAGCGGAGTAGCGCTGAAATGTGCACGACTCCACGCTCGCATTCTCTCTGGATCATACCCTTAGCAATACCCTGACTTAGAGGTACTACCCTTACCCCTGCTGCGCCCCCCGCTAACCCTGATCAGTTAGAATCTCCAGGTTTTTCAGGTGCGCATAGTGCTTCGTGTTGTTGGTTACGAGAGGCGCGTCGAGATATCGTGCGGTGGCGGCGATCCAGGCGTCCTGCGAGGCGATCGGATGCCCGCTGCGGTTTGACTCGTGCTTGACCTCTGCCCACCCAGAGCAGAGCCGGTCATCGGGGTAGCAAACGGAGAAACGCGACAAATACTTCTCCAGCAGGCTTACCTTGCGAAACCCCCAATGTGATTTCAGTGCCCCGAGTCGCATCTCAGCCAAAGTGACGAATGAAATGAGCACTTCGTTGTCAGCCAGCAGTTCAACGTACCTTGGGGCGAAGGGGTGCCATTTGAAGATGTAGGATGCGACATCGGTATCCGCCAGAAGCCGCCTCATTCGGCAGGCACTCGCTCGCGATCGTGGCGGCGTTCTTCATAAATTAGTTTCACAAACTTCTCGGCCTCTTCTGGCGGACCCGGGTCGATACACTTCCGGAGCCGACCAATTGAGAATACTTTGTGGCGCACTATGTTGGAACGACTCCCGTTTTTAGCCGGCAGCCGCGCTTTGAGTTTCTTCACGTCGCCTCCTTTAGGATTAAGTCTACCACGGCGTCGTTCCATCGCAGCTTATAACTTCTGCCCGGTTCCAGAAGGCGGGGGGACGGGGGCAGGCAACACGTTACAAAGGATTCAAACATGGATAAACAGGATGGATAGGATTATTCTTCCGCTTTTTATCCTCTGGATTTCACTGGGTCGCCCCCCTTCGGATTACGCAGAGCGAAGCTCTGCGTATCGGTAACCGCGAAATCACGGCGAAGCCCCGACTCCGTGCTTAAAAGCCGCAGAATTTGATAGGCACAAACTATGATGCGCTGCACTGCTGCTCACCCGGCGTTCTATCGTTGGTGAGGCTCTGTCAGGGGGCTCGTGCCGCCGCCGTCCACCCACAATATTCCCTCCTCGTATGCAGGCCGAAGCTGCGGGTTGTCCTTCCAGTCGCCGAAGAATTTCCGAACGGGATTCCGTTCAAACAAGTGCTCAATGACAGCATGCTCAATGCATTTCCTCAGTTCTGCGTCTCCGGTGAGGTACAACTTTTCCAGGGAAGATTTTATGGCTGCGAAGTACTTTTTCTCCCGCTTCTCGTCCCACATCCATACAAACCAGCCCACTAAATCCCATCCTGCAGAGTACCTATTGTTCGCCCACTTGCTGTCGGGATTTGACTTCAAACAGAATTCGTAATACCGCAGCATGAAGTTAAAGACGGGATCGAATGAAAGCGGCGGCTTGATTCTTTGGGTGTGTACTATTTTAGACAAAAATGCGTATATCGCACCTAAAGCGTCGGCATCAACGTCCGCCTTCTCCATCCAATGCTGGACGCGGGATTGCGAAATTGGGGTCGGTTCGCTCCTACTTTTCTCGAGTTCTCGGACAACCTCTTCAAGCAATAGGCTCATGCTGTGGAAAGCTCCTTCGACTTGCGCATTTCTACTAGAACGCCCAAGCCAGACCCCAGAGAATTTGCCCTCCACTGGGAAAGGAGACAGACAGGAAGTTATACAGGTTTTTGTCCATATTGCGTCACTTGGGGCTGCCCAGCGGAAACGCAGAGCTTTGCTCTGCGCAATCCACAACGCGCTACCCGCCGCGATGCGCTACAGCCCCTTCGGGGCCATGGGCAAGGAGCGCAGGCGTTGGCCGGTGGCGGCGAAGATGGCGTTGCCGATGGCGGGTGCGATGCCGACGATGGGGGTTTCTCCGGCCCCTGCCGATGGTACGTCCTTGCGATCGATCAGGTGGACTTCCATGGCCGGAGCGTCACTAAAGCGCGGGACGCGATACTGCGCAAAGTGCGGGTTCAGGATGCGCCCGTTTTCAAACTGGATGGCTTCGAACAACGCTCCTCCGATTCCCATATTATTCGCCCCTTCCACCTGGTTGCGAAGCCCGTCGGGATTCACCACGGCGCCGCAATCGAACGCCGAGACGACGCGCACCACGCGCACTTGATGCGAAGCGGAGTCCACCGCCACCTCCGCGCACGTCGCGATGTAACCGCCCTTATCGAAGCCTCCGGCAATGCCGAAGCCGTGTCCCGGCTGGGGCTTACTCTGCCCCCAGCCGAATTTCCGGGCAGCGGCTTGGAGGGCATCCCGCAGGCGCGCATCGGTGAGGTTCTTGAGCCGGAAATCGAGCGGATCCATTTTGGCGAGGTGCGCGAGTTCGTCCATAAACGACTCGCGCGCGAAATGGTTGGCGGCGGCGGCGAGGGAGCGATACGAGCCCTGGCGCAGGGGCGATTCGACGGGGTGAAACTGAATGCGCTGATTGGGAATGTTGTAGAGGGTGGTGATGGCGGCCCCGCCCGAGTTGTAATTGTGAAATTCCCACGCGGTGATGGCGCCGTCGCCGGCCAGGCCCGCGGAAACTTCAATGACGCCGGCCGGGCGAAAATACGCCCAGGTGAATTCCTCCTCGCGCGTCCACACCAGCTTCACGGGATGGCGTGCCGCCTGGGCCAGGCGCGCCGCTTCCACGGCCGTTTCGCCAGTGTGTTTGCCGCCGTAGCCCGAACCCATGTCCGGCATGACCACGCGCACGTGGTCTTCCGGCAGGCGGAAAGTCTCCGCCAATTCGCCGCGCACTCCAAAGGGCCGCTGCGTTCCCGTCCACACGCTCAGCTTGCCGTCCTTCCACTCGGCCACGGCGGCACGAGGCTCCAGCGGCGCGTGGGCGATGTAGGCGACCGTATAAGTTTGGGCGAGGCGCTGGCTGGCATCCGCCAGGCCCTTTTCAATTGAGCCAACGACGTGGCCGACGCGTTCTTCACCTTGCCCCGCGTTCTTCTTCAGGTATTCAAAGAGCGCGTCGCTCGAAGTTTGCTTGGGCGGGGAATTCCACGTGGCGTGGAGGGCCGCGAGCGCGCTTTCCGCCACGCGGGTGCTGGGAGCGGCCACGCCCACAAAGTTGCCGTCGTGCACCACGGTGACGCCCGGAATCGCCTCCGCGTCGTGGCTGTCAAGAGCCGTGAGCTTGGCGCCATAAGCCGGTGGGCGCAGAACTTTGCCGTAAAGCATTCCCGGCAACTTGATGTCGGAAGGGTAGCGATGCCGGCCCGTCACGATGTCGCGGCCAGTGACCTTGGCGAGCGGCTGGCCCATGACCTTCCACTGCGCGGCGGGGGTTAGCGGGTCCTCGGCGGGAATGGCTTGGGCGAGTTCGCGTCCCTTGGCCAAATCCGCATAGCTGGCGGTGCGCTGCGATTCCGGGTCCGTGACCGCGCCGTTGGCCGCCCGCAGCTTGGCGTGGTCCACGTTCCAAGCCTGGGCGGCAAGGCCGATTAGGGCTTCACGAGCCGCTGAAGCCGCGCGGCGAAGCTGCGGGTTCATGGTGGGAGTGGTGCGGCTGCCGAAAGTCCCCATGTCAAAGGGAACGCGGTCCGTGTCGCCCATGAGGAGGTGGACCGAGCCGGGCGCGACGCTCAACTCCTCGGCCACGGCCTGAGTGAGCGAGGTGCGAATGTTCTGTCCCACTTCCACTTTGCCCGTGTAAACGGTGACTTGGCCATTTTCGTTGACGTGCAGCCAGGCGGAGATTTCCTGGGGCAGGGCTTGCTCAGGCCGGCGGCGATTGCGGCCGGCTTCCTGGGCGTCGAGAAGAGTATCGCGGAGGCAGAAAATTATGATGCCGCCGCCCAGGACTTTGAAAAAATCACGGCGGGGAAGATCGAAATGATAAGTCCGCCCGGCATGAAGTTCGTAGCGCTCGGGTTCTATGGACATGGGGAATTCACGGGGTGTATTCACGAGCGCACCTCCTGCATGGACTTTGCCGCCCGGCGAACGGCCGCCATGATGCGGGGATAAGTCCCGCATCGGCAGATGTGGCCCTCGAGGTAGTGGGCGATCTCCTCGTCGCTCGGATCGGGACGGACCTTCAGCAAGCCCACCGTGGTCATGATCATTCCCGCCGTGCAATAACCGCACTGCATGACGCCTTCGTCCAGGAACGCCTGCTGGACCGGGTGCAGCCGACCGTCCTTCTCCAGGCCCTCGATGGTGGTGATGGGCTTGCGCGCCGCATCGCCCACCGGCGTGATGCAGGAGCGCCGCGGCGCCCCCCCCAGCAGGACCGTGCAGGCGCCGCATTGGCCCTCCCCGCATCCGTACTTGCTCCCCGTCAGGTCGAGGTCTTCGCGCAAGACACTCAGCAGGCTCGCGCCGGCGTCGACATCGACGGAAAATTTCACCCCATTGATAAGCAGTTGCGTGACCCTCGGCATGATTCACCTCCCGCGTGCGCGGAGACTCCCACTTCGCATGAAAGCGGCATAGCCCCTGACCGCAGCCCCCATTTTACGCCGTTTTCCTCAGCGCGGAACTGTCAGATAGAATTCTCTGAGAGGAATTTGATGAGGTTGGCTGCCGAGTGAGGGGGGTTGTAACGGGGAATAATCCAAAATGGGTGTCGGCCTGGCTATCATAATGAAAACAATACACTTGATGTTGCAATAACAGGCCCGAGTAATAGGTTAGAGTAGGAATTCGTAGGATGGCAACCGAAAATTCCAGTGGGTTGTAAGGCTCTATTGTGGCAACTGCCAACTGCCTACTGCCCACTGCCTACTGGTTTCCGCTCGCGCCGCAAACTGGCCGGACCTTTGGTCAACGCGAAGTGCAGCACCCCGCGCGGCATCATGCGCAGAAGCGATACGAGCAGTTTGTAGCGCAGTCCCGGCACCACGAAGAGCTTTCCCTTTTCCAAACCTCGCAGCGAGGCTTCCACAACTTCCTCAGCGGGCATCCACCAGCCACGCGAAATAAATCCCCGGTCGATTCCCAATACGTCGTGGAATTCCGTCATCGTGAATCCCGGGCAGAGCGCTTGCACGCGGACGCGCGATCCGGCGCTTTTCAATTCCAGGTAGAGGCCTTCGGTGAAACAGTTGATCCAGGCTTTGGTGGCGTAATAGCTGGTGCTGCCGGGACGCGGCGCAAAGGCGGCGACGGAGGAAACGTTGATGATGGCGCCCTGATTGCGCGGGACGAGGTTGCGCAGCGCCGCGTGTGTGAGGCGCATCGTGGCCAGCACGTGCAGGCGATGCATGGCGTCCTGACTTTCGATGGGCGCTTCGAAGAATCGCCCCAGCGTGCCGAATCCGGCGTTGTTCACCAGCAACTGGAGATTGGTTGACCCGGCAAGGAATTCCTCCACTTTGCGCAATTCTGCGTCACGGGTAAGGTCTGCGCCCAGCAACGTGCAGTTCGCGTGGAAGTGGTTGCCCAGGTCATCGGCCATCTGCCGCAGGCGGTCCTGGCGGCGCGCCACCAGCGCCAGATCGTAACCGCGCGCGGCGAGCGTCCGCGCGAAGACGGACCCGATCCCGCTGGAAGCGCCCGTAACAACAGCCAGGGGTTTTGCTTCACTCATCTTCCCCTCCTTTTGAAACCAGTGGTGTGCCCCTAAACCCAAATCCCTAACCCCTACCTCTCACACCGTGGGCTCGCCGTGGATCTCCACTTCCTCGGGCTCGACGGTCAGCGGCTCAGGCTCCGGAAGTTTTCCCTTCCAATCCGCCCAGCCCCAGAAGATTGCGGTGCTCGAGCTGAGAATGCCCGCCACAAATCCGATGGTCCTTGGGCCGTGATACTGGGAAGCAATCCCCGCCGCGGTCATGGAAACCATCATGGTGGACCACACCAGCGATTCCACTGTTGAAAACACCCTGCCTCGGAATTCATCCGGAACGCGCCGGAGCAATTGCGAGACATTCAGCACGGAACTTACCGCCACGCCGGCGCGGGAGAGGGCGATGAAGAACAGAGCCGCCCCGAAAGTCGGCATCTGGCTGAAGAGCACATAGGCCCCGCCGTGGATAACATAGCAGATGGCAATGGCGCGCTTGTAATCGCGGAAACTGATTCTTCGGCCAATGTTGTGGCCCACCGCTCCGCCCACCAGCAGGCCCACTCCCGCGGCGCTCCACACCATGCCGATACCCAACGCGCCGCGGTTGAACACCTGCTCGCCAAAAAGGGTGAAGAGGATTTGGGCCGCTCCTCCTCCACTGGCCCAACCCACGCCGATCAGCGCAATTCCCAGAATCAGCGGCGACGAGCGCATGTAGCGCAGGCCTTCCTTGTACTCGTGCCATGGCCGCACCACCTGCTCTTCCGTCAGTGCTTCGCGCCTCGCCCGGAAGTTGCCCGCACCGCGCAATTGCCAGATGCAGACCGCCGATCCCAGAAAGGAAAGGGAGTTTAAGACGAAGGCCCACTGGTAACCCAGGCTCGCCGCGCTGAAACCCGCCACCGCCGTGCCCACCGTCAGCGTGGTCCATTGCGTGGTCTGGGTCAATGAATTGGCGGTGTGCAATTCCTCGCGGCTGGTTATGGAAGGAAGGATGGAAGTGCGTCCGCTGGTGAAGAACGGCGACGCAAACATGAGGAGCGCACTCAATCCATAAAGCAGCGAAGTCTGATGATGATGGACCGTCACTACGAAAGCCAGGGCCACCACGGCACGGATCAGGTCGCTCGCGATCATAATGCGCTTGCGGTCAAAGCGGTCGAGAATGACACCGGCCAGAGGCCCTGCCATGACCGCGGGTACGGCCCGCGACAGCATGATGCCGCTCACCACCAAACCGGAATGGGTGGTCTCCATCGCCAGGCTGAACACCGCAATGTTGTTGAAGTGATCGCCGATCTCACTGACGACCTGGCCGATCCAGGTGTAGCGGTAATTGCGGTTCTGGCGCAATAGTTGTCGAAAATCGTTCAGCATCAGCGTTCGATACGCACAAGGCAAAGGTAACGACAGGCCTCTGTTGGGGGGTTCTCTCGATGGGATCGGCAGGGGAGGCGCGGACCTTCAGGTCCGATCCGCTCAACCCCTGCCCGCCTTCCGGCTTGAACTCACGGGTTGGCTTTCGAATCTTGCGCGTTAGGTGGATTCCAAGGGGCGCTCCGCGGTCGGCCATTTATTCCGGTCGGGTTATTCAGGCCGCCCGGCGGACGAGTCTTGACCCTGACCGCCTTGAGCGCATGGAGCACCAGCGTGTTGGAAGTGCCCAGTTCTCGTCCAATCGCGCGGGTGGTCATGCCGGCAAGGTACATCTCTTTGATCCGCAGGTAGCGAGTGCAAAGCCCGGGGTCATGGTGAATGATCCAACCGTGCCACCCGCATACTTTACAGGTTCCGACTTTCCGTTTCACGTGTTTCCTCCCTCATCGCGTAACGTCTTCGGCGCTCAGCCCCAAGCCAAGCGCGTTTCACTTCGAGGTCAGGCGGCGGAAGTCCATGCGGCAAGTAATGTCGCATGCGGTTATGATATCTGGAAATTACGCACTTGGTAAATCTGAATTACCATCAGACTCAGTTTACCATACCTTAATACAGGACCGTGATACACTTGCGGCATTCGGAGGTCGCCGATGCCTGAAGAAATTGATCGCCAATCCATCATCGACAATGAACACCTTAAGCTTTTGTCGTTGGGCTACATGATTTCGGCCGGCTTCGCGGCTTTCTTCTCCTGCTTCGGTCTGTTGTACCTGCTGATGGGCGTCGCCATGAGCGTAGCTTTTTCCCACGTGCCGGCCTCCGCCAAGACCGGCGAGCCGCCGCCTGCCTTTATCGGATGGATCTTCGCCGGCATCGGGTTGGTGTTTTTCCTCATCGGGACGGGCGTGGCAATCGCCAGGTTCTGGGCGGCGCGATGCGTCAAGCAGCGAAAGTCGCGAACCTACTGCATCGTCATTGCGGCTCTCGGCTGCCTGGAGTTTCCCTATGGGACGGCGCTGGGAGTTCTCTCGCTCATCGTTCTGGGACGGGAATCGGTAGCCAGGCAATTTACCGCAAACCCGGGGCAGTGAAAGTCGATGCGGAATACAAATGCTAGCGGCGCTCGACCTTGGCAGAACGCCGTCCGGCCCTATGATTCTAAGGAGGCTTCGGCATTGTGGGTTTACCTTGTTCGCACGATAACCCCGTTACCGCCCCGCCGCTCCTCTGGACCACCCAAGAAATTCAAGCTAAATGCTTGCTCCGGAAGGGTGCCCAACTCATAACGACAATAAGTCTGACAATTGCCTTCCGTAGGACCAAATCCAATACGCTCACCTTCGATTCCTATTGCGCGGGCACGATTGGAACACCGCTTGCTTTCCTCATTACTCGAGGACCAGCTTTCGCTCAGCGACACTGTGTCTGAGTTTTCTGGAGGATTGACTATGGTTCCTATAATTGCCATGAGCTCGGTTTGGGCAGTGATTACGATCGCGTTTGTTGCCTTACTCCTTTACCGTCGGAGTCTTACGAAGCAGGAATCGGATTGGATCCCCTTGACGGATGACGCCAAGGAGGAATCGGCCATTCAAGCCCAGACGGTCATCGAGATGAAGACCCGAAAGTTAACTGCCCCGATTCGCACTCTGGGGACGCTTTCACTGCTCATGCTGCTGGTCATTGTGGGCTTCTGGCTTTTCCACAGCCTCTTTACCCCGCCCCCGATGCCGCAATAAGGCGCAGAGTGGGACCGATTTGGCGAGAAGGGGCGCAGCAGCCGATGCCGTTGCGCCTTCTCCCGCTATTGCCAAGTCGGCTTGCGCACCTCTTGCGCACCATTTCCCTTTTTCCAAAACCTGGCTGAAATCCGTCGGTGTGGTCGCAGGCGGACAACCAGATGCGAATCTGGGCGCCCGCTGGTACAATCATGCCGATTCACCCTGCCCTTAGGAGCCGGTATGAAGACGAACCCCCCTGCATCCTTTCCCATACCCACTGCGGCGATTGGTTTTAGGCCGGAATACCTGGATTTCCGCCGTGGCATTCACGTAGGCAATCTGGAAGAGAATGAGCGCATCACGCGCATCCTAAAGCTGGCCCTGGAGGCGCGCTATCAGCAAGGATTCGTCACGGAGCGCTGGGGTCGCGGCGTCTTCTGGCAATGGATTGCCTTCCTGCCGCGCGCCGACCGCGAGGCCAAACCGCTTTCCTCGCATGTCAGCTTTGGCTGCTCCAAGTTTTTCATCTCCGTGGAGACCGAGGAGAAGGTTTTCAAGTGCGGATTGCAGATCGAGCGCGGCTACGTGAAGGCTCCGCGTTCGTTCCGCGACTGCGAGTTGCGTCCTGATTGGGACTGGCACCGTCTGGTGAAAGGTCTGCGGCCCGGCAGCGCCGTGGAGCGCGAACTGCGCCGGCTGATCTTGCGTGAAGGCTTCAGCCTCTACGCCGGCAGTTGGGAAACGGAAATGGGGCAGTTTTCAAAGGAGAACTTTCCCGACGTTGCCAAGCTGCGCCGCCTGCTGAATGCCGCACCCAAGAATCACTGGGCGGGATTTCAGCTCTTCTACGCTATGACGGAAGAGGAAGTTCGCAGCGCTACGGGCGTGGACTTGGTGGAATCCATGCTTGCCGTGTTCGGCGAGGTAACACCGCTGATGAATCTGACCATGCAGATTCAATTAGAAGAGGGAAGTATGAAGGCTGAAATATGAAGGATGAAGGGTGAAGCGCAAAGTGTACATGGTGAATGATAAATCGCCTTAATGCTTCATACTTCAGCCTTCACCCTTCATCCTTTTTCCAGTACTCCGCACCTAACACCACGGTCCTCAAACACTCACCTTCCGCAGATCGATTTTCTTCCGGTCCCACACTCCCAATCCCAGCGCGCCGGCAATTTCCACGTGTTCGGGCTGGCGATGCACGAAGATGCTGTTCTTATCGGGCAGCGATTCGACGAGCTTCTTCATTCCCACCGCCTCGCGCTTGGCATCAATGACTTCCCAGCCGATGTGGTCGAGGGACACGGGGTCGGTGGAGAAGTACAGCGTGTGGTGTTCCCAAACGAATTCGGGTTTTCCGCCGGGCCCCGCATTATAGAGGCCTTTGACCCCGTCGAGGATGTTGAGCACGACTTTGTTGCGGATGACGGGCAAGGCCACCACCGCCGGAATGAAGGTGTTGCAGGCATTCAGGCTGGTGCTGGAGTGGCTGCGGTTGACGTTGTTCACCAAGCCGTGGGAAAGATTCTTGAGGCACATCGTGATGCCGGCCGATTGGTGGTCTTTCAGCACGGGCAGGTTGATGAGCTTATTCACCTGCTTGGTGATGAACTGGGCCGCATAGGACCGGCGCGCGGTGGGGTTGTCGACGCTGAAGCCCGGCAACGTCAGCGCCATGTCCATGTAGTGGTCCGGGTCGTAGCCTTCAATGTTTTGCTGAACGTCGTCCACGTAATCGGCGGCCCAGGATATGCGCACTCCCTCCGGCAACCACTTGTCGAACCCCCCGTCGTAAAACATTTTGCGATAGCGGTCGTAGGCGATAATGTCCTGGCGCTTAACTCCGGCTGCTTCGAGTCCCGCAATGATCTCGTGCATGACGGTGGCGTCGGAAATCACCCCAGAGGGCTGGCCCACGGGGTTGACCTTGATTCCCACCACGTCGCCGGGCTCAAAGAACTGCCGCCAAGCGTCCACCCAGCCGTCGGCGCCGGTCAATTCCATCATGCCGCGGCGCATCATCTTTTGCACCTGCTCGGCCTGATATTGGCCGGAAACGATCACGGCGGGATTCTCTACGGCGCAGACGCGTCCGGGAAAAAGCCCCGGCATGCTGAGTTTGCTGCTTGCGGCCTTCGATTCCGCGCGCGCGCCGAGGGCGAACCCTTTGGCACTCCCGGCCAAAACATGTCCTGCCAAACCTCCACTGAGCGCCTTTAAGCAACCGCGGCGAGTAAGACTCATGGTCACCTCCTGCCTTGATATGTCTATTTATACCCGAAAGTGGGCTGCGGTGGGGTAAAAAAGTCTGATTTCCAGCCGTGACGACGCTGGCCCGTGCAGAAATAATGACAAAATGTCTCAATTTATCGCTCCGACAATAAACTGAGGCAAAATCCTCAAACATACTCTCCAAAACAGCAATTTGGGCCTACCCGCAAGTCGGGGGAAAGGGGCTTTGCAATCCCCGGGATCGCCTCCGCCGGTTTGCGGGTCTTGTCTTGGTGCGAAGGGGTGGAAGGGACTTGCTCGGGCGCAAGTCGTGTGAAAGGGGCTTCCCATCTCTGGGGATCGCGTGCGCCGGTTGGTGGAATGGTCCTGCTTCTGTGCAACCGTGTGGATTGGTCTTGCTTCCATCCCCAGGAGTTGATATTTTCACCAGGGAAGGGCGCACGGTCAAGCGCCAGCGCGCCGGAGCCAGCGTGCCCCTTCGAGTCCGCATCAACAAATAAATCCGTAAAGGAGTGAATCATGGGCGAAACAACAGTTGCGCCTCCCATGCCGGAAGAACCGCCGGTCGGTTCTTTCCTAAGCCGTTTTATCGGAGTCTTCATTTCTCCCGGCGAGACCTTTGAGGATATTGCCCGCAAGCCGGGTTTTATTGCCCCCATCGTCACGATCGCCATCGCGGCCTGCACTTTGTTCGATTTGATGTATTGGAAGGTGGGCATGGAAACCATGACCCGCCTGACGCTCGAGCGCAGTCCTTTTGCTTCCAAGATGCCGCCGGAGCAGATGCAGAAAGCTATCAGCGATAGCGCCGCGCACCTCACCCGGCAGCTCGTTATCACGGACATAAGCATCCCCATCGTCACCATCATCTTCCTGCTGATTGTGGCGGGAGTGGGGATGATGATTGTGAATGCCATTCTCGGCGGGCAGGCCAAATTCAAGACCCTGTTTTCGGTGGCGAGCTATGCCCAACTTCCGGCGATCCTGGGGTACATTCTGGGGCTGGTCGTCATTTTCTTTGGCGGCACGGACAACCTGGATCCCCAGAATCCCATTCCCTTGAACCTCGCGTTTTTCCTGAACTACAAAGATGTTCCCAAGCCTCTGTTCTCGCTTGCGGGATCGGTGGACATCGTGGTCATTTGGATGGTCATCCTGCTGGGGATAGGAATGAGCAAAGCGACGGGCGGCAAAGTCAAGGCCCTGCCCATCACCCTGTGTTTCGTCGGCGCCTGGGCGATTTGGATTATTGGCAAGGTGGCATTATCAGCGATCTTTTAGCGCTCGACGGGCAAGTCGTTTGAACTCGGCCGGCGCAGCGCGGACCTGTTTTCCGGTCCGCGCCCTGGAGTTTCTACATTTTCGGAGCCCCCAACCAGTCCGGCGAGGTACCTAATTTCCGAGTGCACTCGCCCGGACTCTTGGATTGCATTGTGGATACTCCGATAATCCCCTAACATCCCCGCAACTCGGCAGGTTAGGTGACTGCCACGTCTTCAGGAGTCGCCGGGCCGAAGCGCGACATATTGTCCGCCCCGCGAATGACAAATTGTCCCTCGGCCTCAGCTCTTGTTCTGTAGATTGGCAGCCCTTGGGCTCGGCCGTTAAGAAAATCTCATCTTCTCACGTGAAACAACCGATAACCGAAGCGGGGGAGTGCGTGCGCGCGGGCCGTGCGTGCGCGCGGGCCGTGGGCAGCCCGTGAGTCGTAGCGCGGGAATCCTGCGCAAGTCATAGCGCGGGCATCCTGCCCGCTGTGGCCTGGGCGGCTTGCCCCGATCCATGGACGTCCCGCCCGTGCGCAGAAGCGTAGGACGGGCATCCTGCCCGTGCCACGTCGAGTTGGGGCGAGCGATCGCTCGCCCATTTGGTCAATGCCAGGACCCCGATTCATCGGGGCAGGTCGGTCGTGCCACGAGATGTAGCAGAATCCTGCCCGCCGTGGCAGGGGCGTCCGAAGGTGTGAAAAAATTCAAAGCCGCGGATTAGCACAGGTTCGCGGGGATCAAAACAGAGGACTTATCGGTGCCGATCCGTGTTAATCCGTGGCCCAAAACAATTTCTTCAGAGCTTCTCCCGCCCGTGCCCCGTCGTGTTGAGGCGAGCGATCGCTCGCCCGTTTGGCCACGGCCAGGACCCCGATTCATCGGGGCAGGTCGGCCGTGCCACGAGCGAGCTTAGCGCGAGCCTGCGGTATTGACTTCCGCCATTCTTTCGACGGAGTTTAGGGCAATGTTCCGTGGCGAAGAAGCCAGCGTAGCGGATCCGCGTGCAATGGAAACTTGCGGTTCTCGTTACGGAAGAGCCGCGGACCCCCAATTCGCGGGCGCGCTACACCCGCTTGCTGGGGAAATGGCGTTTTGCGGCCGCGGGTTCAACCGAATTCCCCCGAGGGGCGCAATATGGACGAAAAAACCAGTATAACTTCCCTGTCCCCGTCCGTCCGGTCAAACTCCTTACCACCCTCCGCGCTTCGATGTACAATGGCTCCGCATCGTGGGTCTTATGCCTCGTAGCGGCGGGGGCATTTATCCCGATCCTATCGGGACCCCGCCAAATTGTAGCGTCGATCTCCGATCGACGATCGGCGGTCGGAGACCGCCGCTACAGCCACGCGGCGGCGTCCCGATCGAATCGGGACTCGTTCCGCCGCCGCTATAAATGGCGGGGTCCCGATAGGATCGGGATAAATGCCCCCGCCGCTACGAGAGCATGCCCACCAACTCTCCCGGCAGGTACTGAATAGCCATCAAGAAATCCGAACTTTACAGCTCACTCTGGAAAAGTTGCGACGAGCTGCGCGGGGGCATGGACGCCTCGCAGTACAAGGATTGGGGACAAAATCCTTGAGGTGTTGCAGAAGATCAAGGATTGTGCGGTCGCCGTCAAATGAGCCCGTCGTGCAGCGCGGCCAACAGAGGATAAGGTCTTCCCATGATGGTCCCGGCTGCCAATCGCCTCGCATCCCAAAATCCGCAACGTTAGAAAGCGAATGCTGCGCCAGAGGTTGTATAATCTCAGACTGTGGCAAGCCCTACTGGCGTCAATCACAAAACGGCAACCGTCGAACTCGGCACGCACGTTCGTAGCCTGAACTCCATGTATCGGGATTACGGGGTCGGCAAGGTTTACAAGGTCCGGGAAGGTCTTTGCAAGGTTGAATTCAACCCGTCAGTTTTTTCCCTTCCGCCTTTCCGCTCGGAAAATTTCATTTTGAGCCTGGACGAAGTGGAGATTTGTCCCACGCCGCTGCAACGGGCGAAGGCGGGCCAGTGGGAGGAAGCCTGGAAATCCGACCTGCGGCAGATGGCGGCGCGCTTCCTGACGACGAACAAGGGCGGGCAACTCTCCAACGCCCGCACCGAGATTGCGGAGATGACACAAAGTGAGCGCGGCGTATGAAACCGATTCGATTGACGGCCCATGCCGTTGAGTAATGCGTCGAGCGCGGGGCCACCGAGACGGAAGTCCGCGAAGCCATCAAACGCGGCATACGTGAGCCCGCGAAGGGGGGGCGCTTCATGTACCGGCTCAACTTCCAATATGCTGCGCGCTGGCAGGACAAATTCTACGCCATCAAACAGGTTGCGCCGGTTGTGGCCGAGGAGCAGAATGAGATCGTGGTCGTAACGGTTTACACGTTTTATTTCTGAAGGGGGACAGAGATGCGCATCAGCTATGACGGCGAGGTGGACGCGCTCTATATTCGCTTGTTGGAGGGCGAATACCAGTGCCGCACGCTCCGGCTGACTGACGAAGTGAGTTTGAACATCGGCCCTGGCGAAGAACTGGTGGGCATCGAGGTCCTGGACGCCAAGGATGTACTGGGCAAGGGCTCGCTTCCGACCGTCGTCCTTGATAACGTTCTCGCCGTAGAGGGCGGAACTTAACCAAAATTGTGGCAAGCCCCACCGGCATCAATCACAAAACGGCTACCGTCGAACTCGGCACGCACGTGCGCAGCCTGAACTCCATGTACCGGGATTACGGTGTCGGCAAGGTTTACAAAGTTCGGGATGGTCTCTGCAAGGTTGAATTCAACCCCTCAGTTTTTTCTCTCCCGCCTTTCCGCTCGGAAAACTTCATTCTGAGCCTGGACGAAGTGGAGGTTTGCCCCACGCCGCTGGAGCGGGCAAAGGCGGGGCATTGGGAGGAAGCCTGGAAATTCGACCTGCGGCAGATGGCGGCACGCTTTCTGACGACGAACAAAGGCGGGCAGCTCTCCAACGCCCGCACCGAAATTCTGCCCCATCAAATCTTCACGGCGCACACTGTGGTTTCCAGTCCCCGGCGGCGCTTCATGCTGGCGGACGAAGTGGGCCTGGGCAAGACCATCGAAGCGGGCATGGTTTGGCAGGCGCTCTTCCAGCGCGGCTACGCCAATCGAACTCTCATCATTACGCCGGCAGGACTTACCCGCCAGTGGCAGGAAGAATTTAAGGACAAGTTTCAGGCCGGCGATTTTGAGATTTTCGGCCGCGACTTCACTGCCACCAACCCGCGAATCTGGGACCTGCGCGCCCGCGCCATCGCTTCGCTCGACCGCCTGAAGCGCAAGGAGCACAAGCGCATCTTGCTGGAAAACCGCCCCTGGGACCTGATCATCTTTGACGAGGCGCACCGGCTGAGCGCCAAGCAATACGGGGGAAAAACCGACCGGACGCAGAACTATCAACTGGCGGAAGCCCTGCGCGGTTACACGGATGCTTTGCTGCTGCTCACCGGCACGCCCCACTCGGGGGATCCTGACCACAGCCGCTTTATGAACCTTGTACGGTTGCTTGAACCCAAGGCGGATATTTCCACACTCACCGACCAACCCCTCTTCCGCGAACCCGGCGCGGTGCCCTATTCCAAGTTGATTCTGCGCACGCCGAAGCTGCGGGTGACGGACGCCGAAGGGAAGGTGGTCTTCAAGGGGCGCATGACTCACCCCCTGCCATTCGCCATGTATCCGGACGAAAAGGAGTTTTACACCGCCGTCGAGGATTACATCCGCACGGGCTACAACTCACTCGAGCAGGTGGAAGATAAGAACCGCCGACAGGCCATCGGATTTATCTTGACTACCTTCCAGAAATTGAATGCCAGTTCGTTCCAAGCCATCAAGTCAGCGCTGGAAGGACGCTTGGCGCGCCTGGGGAAAAAGCTGGAGGTGCTCCCGGAAGAGGAGGAAGAGGACCGCGATGAGCGCTTCCAGGGCGAACTTGACGAAAGGGACGTGGTGCTGAAGACCGACCGCGAGATCCTGAAGGACGAAATCAAGACGCTCACGAAGCTTCTGGCCATCAAGGTGACGCGGGAAAAGAAAATCGACAGCCTGCGCGAATTGCTAAAGAAAATCGACACGGAGACGCCGGGCGCCAAGGTGCTGATTTTCACCGAATACCGCCGCACGCAGGAATTCCTGAAAGAGCGCCTGGAAAAATGGTACGGCGCGAACACCGTGGTCCTGATCAACGGTGACATGGAACTGGAGGGCAAGACACCGGATGCGGAGAGCAAGCGTCGCAGCCAGCGCGTCTTCCGGGAAGAGCCCTCGGTGCGGTTCCTGGTTTCAACCGAGGCCGGCGGCGAGGGTATTAACCTCCAGTTCTGCTACATCGTGGTGAATTACGACCTTCCCTGGAATCCGATGCGTTACGAGCAGCGCGTGGGGCGCGTCTACCGCTACGGTCAGTGCAGTTCTGACCGTGGGCTTTTGGGGTTTGCCATGTGAAGGACCCACGGTCAGAAACGCACTGACCGTGGGCTTTTGGGGTTTCTCATGTGAAGGACCCACGGTCAGAAATGCACTGACCGTGGCTACGGAATGGAATCGCAGGCCGACGTGAAAGCGGTATTGGAGTTGGTGAAGAATCAGAATGATTACTGAGCGGCGGCAAATCAGCATCCGCGGGCTTCCGGTGGACGTGGTGCGGAAGGCCATCAAGAACCTGCACCTGGGAGTCTATCCGCCGCACGGTCGGGTGCGCGTGGCGGCGCCTCTGGCGGTGACCGATGAGGCCGTGCGCCTGGCGGTGATCGGCAAACTCGGGTGGATCAAGCGGCAGCGGGCGAGATTCGAAGACCAGCCTCGGCAATCCAAGCGCGAGATGGTGAGCGGCGAGAGCCACTATTTCTTGTGAAAACCAAGTGGGGCGCCTGCAACGTCGAAGCGCGCCGCATCTGGCTGAATCTGGAACTCGCCAAGAAGCCGGTTCAGTGCCTTGAGTACATCATCGTCCATGAGATGGCGCACCTCTTGGAACGACACCACAATGACCGCTTCACCAAGCTGATGGACAGCTTCCTGCCTCAGTGGCGGCTGCAAAGGGCGGAGCTGAATCGCGCTCCGCTGGGCCATGCGACTTGGAAATACTGATGGCAAATCGCGTGGTTGGATGCTGCGCCGCGCCACATTTTCTCTCTATCGCGCGGCCCACACTCCCCCGCATCGTTATCGGCGGTTGGGGCCAATAGGATGAAGAGATTTGCGGGGCCGTGCGGCGGACATTTTGGCTGAAATCGACTAGGCCTTTGCCAAGGGCGAGTTCAGCAGACAATTTGACTTTTGCCTTCCGGAGGTCGGTCCAAAACGGGCAATTTGTCTGAACAGCCTTCACCCACCCGCTCCCCCAAGTCGCCCTGAGGACTTTTGCGGACCACGTCCCACTCTCCCCGCGTGACACACTTTCCCGCATCGCTTATCGACAGTTTCCGCCGCAACCTTGCAAATATGTTGCCCTTGGGTAAGAATGGCCGATCACATGCCCATCAAGTTTGAAATCCTTGCGGAAGACAAGGTCACGCGTGCGCGCGCGGGATTGTTGCACACGCCCCATGGAGTGATTGAGACTCCCGTTTTCATGCCCGTGGGCACCGCCGGGACGGTGAAGGGCATGACGCAGGATGAGCTGGAAGCGCTGGGCGTGCAAATCCTGCTGGGCAACACTTATCATCTTTATCTACGTCCCGGCCACGAACTGATTCGCGAAGCGGGCGGCCTGCATCGCTTCATGTCGTGGCCGCGCCCCATCCTGACCGACAGCGGAGGTTTTCAGGTGATGAGCCTGAAGTCTCTGGGCAAGGTTACAGAGGACGGGGTGATGTTTCGCTCCCACCTGGACGGCTCCTCGCATTTCCTTTCCCCCGAACGCGCCGTGGAAATCCAAATGGCCCTGGGCCCGGACATCATGATGTGCCTCGACGAGTGTGTCGAGTACCCGGCCAGCCGTGAAACACTTCAACGCGCCGTGAGTCTGACCACGCGGTGGGCGAAGCGGACGAAAGAGAAGGTGTCAGGGGTCAGGTGTCAGGTGCCAGGGAGCGGCGAGGTGCCAGGTGTCAGGGGTCAGGTGTCAGGGCCGCAGGACGGAACTTCTGGACTGCCCCTCAAGAGCGAGTGTGACTTGGAGAGCCGCCCCGACACCCGACACCCGACGCCTGACACCTCTTCAGCGCCTGACACCCGAGCCCTGACACCTGACCCCTGGCACCTGGCACCTAGCACCTGCCCCTCCCTCTTCGGCATCGTGCAAGGTGGGACGGACAAGGAGTTGCGGCGCCAGAGTGCCGAGGCGTTGTTGGAGCTGGATTTTGAGGGCTACGCGGTGGGAGGCCTCGCGGTGGGTGAGCCCAAGTCGGAAATGTATGACACGGCGCAGTTCACGGCGGAGCTTTTGCCGCGCCACCGCCCGCGTTACCTGATGGGGGTGGGCACGCCGGAGGATCTGCTGGAGGGCGTGGCCTGGGGAATTGACATGTTCGATTGCGTCATGCCCACGCGCAACGCTCGCAACGCCTGCGCCTTCACCTCCAAGGGCAAGGTCGTTCTCCGGAACGCCCGCTACGCGCGCGACGATCGCCCTCTGGACCCCTCCTGCACCTGCGCGGTTTGCCGGCGTTACTCGCGCCGCTACCTTCGCCACCTGTTTGTGACGGGCGAAATGTTGGGAGCGATCCTGGCCACCCATCACAATCTCCACTTTTACCTTGACACCATGCGCAGAATCAGGCACGCTCTCCTGTTTGGAGAGTTCGCGGAGTTCCACTGTAGGGTGCGTGCGAGACCTTAGTCGCTTTCATACCCGAAGCGAATCCGGGAAAGCCCGAACCGAGAAAATCCCGTCCTTTGCGGAAGGGTTTCTCATCCTGACATCCTGATTAGGAATTACGGCACGACCTTGATCGAGTGCCTCTTCGTAAACCCTATCTTCCTGGCGGCGGACGCTGGCACAGCGGGCGCGCTTACCCAGTTGCTTTTCTTTTTCGCTCCCCTCTTCGCCATCTGGTATTTTCTGGTCTTGAGGCCGCAATCGCAGCAGCGCCGCAAGCTCCAGGACATGCTGGCCAGCCTGAAGACGGGAGATCGGGTGGTGACCAGCGGCGGTATTTACGGTACCATTGTGGGTTTCCGGAATGGCACGGTGCAGTTGCAGATTGCCAACCAGGTGAAGGTTGACCTGCAACGCTCCGCCATTACCGGCGTCGTGACCGAAGAGTCCGAGGACGCCGGCAAGCAGGATTCCGGGGCAAAGGGGAAAAAGTAGAAGGACATGGAAACCAAGATTCGAGGCCGGGCGATTTTCATTCTGATTGTGGTCGTGGCATGTCTTTTGGGAATTACGGGCTTTCCCAAAAACGTGCACGAGCTCAAGGACAATCTCCACAACCGCATCCACCTGGGGCTGGACCTGAAGGGTGGAACCAACTTGATTTTGCAGGTGCAGGTTGAAGACGCGGTGAACATTACGGCCGACGAGGCGCTCGAGCGCTTGAAGGATGAACTGAAGGCCAAGACCATACCTTACGCCGATATCCAGAAGGACGACGACAATACCCAGACCCCCCCGATTCACCGCATCCTAATCAAAGGCATTCCCCAGGAAAGGTCCTCGGACGTGCAGACCCTGGTGACCGATCAATACACAGATTGGGATTTGGTCCGGGTTCCCGGCGACGCGACCGCCCGGCTTGTCATCCTGAAGGTAAGTTCAGCCGTCACGATTCGTAACCAGGCGCTGATGCAGGCGATGGACACTATTCGCCGCCGCGTTGACGCCTATGGGGTCGCGGAATTCACGATTGGCGAATACGGCGAGGGCGATTTCGAACTGGTCGTGCAGTTGCCGGGGGTGGATGACCCCTCCCGCGTTAAAGACCTGATGATGTCCACCGCCCTGCTGGAGCTGAAGCTGGTGGTGGATGGGCCCTATACTTCCCGAGAAGCGGCCCTGGCTGCTCATAACGGTGTTCTGCCTGTGGACACGGAACTGGTCCCCGGCACCGACGAACAAACGCATAATGAAGTCTGGTATCTGTTGAACCGCATCGCGGCGGTCACGGGGCGCGATTTGACCGGGGCCGAACCCTCCCACGATCAAGCCGGGCGGCCCAGCGTGAACTTTACGCTGAACCGGGAAGGCGCCGAGCGCTTCGGCCGGGTGACCGGCGAGAACGTCAACAAACTTCTGGCCATTGTGCTGGACAACCGCGTGGTCAGCGCCCCGATCATTCACAGCCAGATTACCGACCGCGGGGAGATTACCGGGGGGAATTTCACCCCGCAGACGGCCAGTGACCTGGCGCTGGTGTTGAAGTCGGGCGCCCTGCCGGCCTCCATCAAATATTTATCTGAGGAGACCGTGGGCCCCTCGCTGGGGGCCGATTCGATCCGCCACGGGGTGATGGCATCAATTGTGGGCTTACTCGCAGTAATGGGGTTCATGTTGGTCTATTATCGCGGCTCGGGGATTAACGCTGATGTCGCTTTGACACTAAATCTACTCCTTCTTGTCGCTGCGATGGGCTATATTGGCGCGGTTCTTACACTGCCGGGCATTGCGGGGGTTATTCTGACCGTTGGTATGGGTGTGGACTCGAACGTGCTTATCTTTGAGAGGATTCGCGAAGAATTGCGGCTTGGCAAGGCCGTCGGGGCGGCAGTCGCGGCGGGCTTTGAACAGGCTTTCCGAACGATTATTGACACCCACGTCACCACGGTGGTTTCCGCCGTGATTCTCTTTGCCTTTGGGACGGGGCCGATTAAGGGTTTTGCGGTGACTTTGACGATCGGTTTGATTGCCAACCTGTTTACGTCGGTTTTTGTATCCAGGCTGATCTTCGACTATATCCTCTCCCATCGTGAAAAAGGTGTGGCGCTGAGCATTTAGGAGAACGTACCGCCGCCGTTCCGGCGGCATTGGCTGGCCGGCAGGATGCCGGCGGTACGGGCAGAGGCCGACAGGATGCCGGTGGTACGGGCAGGGGCCGGCAGGATGCCGGCGGTACAAGCAACAATATTTGGGAACTTGGCGCGTTCCTGCGGTGTCAATTTAACTGGAGAGGTGTAAAGGGGTTTATGGAGTTTTTCCACGAGCCGAAAATCGACTGGATGGAGATAAAGTGGTACTTCATCTCCCTTTCCCTGGCCTTGGCGCTTATCGGGATTGGTTCCATGGTGTTTCACCGAGGCTTAGCTTGGGGCATTGACTTCCGGGGCGGGACGGTGGTGAACGTGAAGTTTGCCCAATCCCCCAACTATGATGCCATCCGCGGAGAATTAGACCGCGCGGGTTTGAGCAACTACACGATTCAAGGCTATGGGCCCTCGAGCGACAACGCCGTCATAATTGCCCTCGACCTGCGCACCACTACCTCCACCAGCGCCCTCGACACCGGCAAGCAGACAGTGGTCACCAGTCTCTCGAATCTTTACGGTAAGGGCCCGGAGGGCAAGGCGGACTTCAACAACGCCAGCCCAAAAACCGTGGCGGACCACCTCCTGGCGGACGATCCGCTGGGCGTGGAAGTCAAGGGTTTGGAGACCGCGACGAAAACCTATCAAGATCTGGCCGACGCCGTGGTCAGCTATCGCAATGCCCCTCCGCGCAGCGGGCTGTTGGCGGACTTTGGCGACCTCCATAACGTGCCGGGTGTTACCCCGCCCATCATCTCGTCCCTGACCAAGAATTTTTACCTGTCCAGTTACGCCGTGACCAACACCAAGATCGTGGGGCCGAAAGTGGGCTCCGACCTGCGCCGCCAGGCCCTTTATGTCACCCTGGCGGGTTTGGGCGCCATGTTGATTTACATTTGGTTTCGTTTTGAGCTAATCTATGGCGTCGCAGCCGTGGTTGCTACGTTCCACGATGTGATTATTACGCTCGGATTTTTCTCCGTGTTGAACAAGGAAATTACCCTGACGGTCATCGCGGCCCTTCTGACCCTGGTGGGCTATTCCATGAACGACACGATTGTGGTCTTCGATCGAATCCGGGAGAACGTCCATGCCACCAAACGCGGGGATTTCTCCAAGCTCGTCGATCACAGCATTAATCAAACGCTCAGCCGGACCATGCTGACCTCGGGCCTGACTTTTCTGGCCGTTCTCTCCCTCTTCCTCTTTGGCGGCGAAGTCATTCACGGCTTCGCATTCTGCCTGGTGGTGGGAGTGATCATTGGCACCTATTCATCGATCTTTATTGCCAGCCCGATTGTGGTGTATTTTTATCAGCGCTATGCCAAGAGTCCCTTGATTCCGGTGAGTCAGAAGGTCTAAGGAAGTTTGAGCGCGTGCCGCGCCTGGTTCTAGCGCGCGGAGTTTTTGAGGAGGCGTTAATCCATGTTTGAAGATACTTTACTGGAATCCTCGACAAAGATGGCGCCAGTTTTGAAAGGCAAACACTGGCTCATTTCTCTCGCCATCGGTGCGGTTGTTTTCATCGGTTTGTTTTTTGGCCTTCCCATGGTCTCCGCCAACGAAACGAGTGTGATTGCGACGCAGTCGGCAATTCTAGCAGCGCTGGTTACGGGGTGGGCCCTGATTGTTTGCTATGTTTGGGCCGACGCGCGGCGCTACGGGTTCAACTCGTGGGTCTGGCTTATCGTGAACATTTTGCTCCCGCTGGTGGGATTTGTCATCTACCTGATTTACAGCGCGGCCAAAACGGGCGACTGGAAGCGTGCCACCCTTCCCATCGCTTATATTTTTGAATTCATCATCATCGGCGTGATGGTGCTGGTGCCGTTGATTTACACGGAGGCCCTGCCCAAGGCGCAGTTGATGACCTTCCTGGCAGCGCCTCCGCCTCCACCTCCGCCCCCACCTCCGCCCGCGGCGGCCGCTCCCGCTCCCCGCATCATCCATCGGGTCAGCGTGGAAGATATCATGCGCGCCCCCACGGTCATTCCCAAAACCATTGCCCAGGTCAAGGATGAGCCGGAGCCGGCTCCCAATGCCGGTGTGGGCGTGGTCGGTGGTGTTCCGGGCGGCGTTCCGGGAGGAACGATGGGTGGAGTACTGGGCGGCGTCATCGGCGGCGTGCTTTCCCAGGCTACGCCTCCTCCCCCACCCCCACCGAAGCCCCAGACTCCCAAGCGCATCCGGGTGGGCGGCCAGGTGGAATCGGCGAGGTTGATTTTCAAGCCCAATCCCGAGTATCCGCCCCTCGCCAAGATGGCGCGCATTCAGGGTACGGTGCGCCTGGACGCGGTCATTAGTAAGGACGGCACGATTCAGGATTTGAAAGTTTTATCCGGCCACCCGTTGCTGGTCAAATCGGCTCTGGATGCCGTGCAGCGCTGGCGCTACCAGCCGACGCTGCTGAACGGTGAAGCGGTGGAGGTGGCTACCGAAATCGATGTAATCTTCACGTTGTCAGAATAACCAGATCATTCTGGAAAATTTTGAGGAGGGAAAACAACATTATGTTAGCAGCTAACCTGATGAGTTTGGGCCTGTGGTTGTTTGCGGACGAAGGAGCGCCGGGGTGGGATCCCATTACCATGTGGAATCAAATGGGATGGCCGGCCCGCATCGTGGTCATCGTCCTGTTTATCATGTCGGCTTGGTCGATCGGCGTCATGATCGATCGTTGGATTGCTTTCAGCTCCGCTCGCAAACAGTCGCGGGTTTTCGCCCCGGCCGTGGCGGGTGCGCTGAAGGATGGAAAAATTGACGAAGCGATTTCCATCGCCGAGCAGAACAAGCGCAGCCACCTGGCCAAAGTGGTCACGGCCGGCCTGCAGGAATTTCAGGCGCATCAAGTGTCGTCGGAAATCCCCGGCGAGACCATTGAAGCGTCCAAACGGGCTCTGGAACGCGCTGCCGCCATCGTGCACGCCGAACTGAAGCGCGGCGTTTCCACCCTGGCCACCATCGGCTCCACCGCCCCCTTCGTGGGCCTGTTCGGAACCGTGCTGGGCATCATCCACGCATTCCAAGGGATCGCCGGCAACAAAAACACCGGTCTGGCGGCCGTGGCGGGCGGTATTTCCGAAGCCCTGGTCACCACCGCGATCGGTCTGTTTGTGGCCATCCCGGCCGTGTGGATTTACAACTATTTCACCACCAAGATCGAATCGTTCGACGTCGAGATGGATAACTCCTCTTCGGAGTTGATCGACTATTTCATCAAGCGGGCGT